>JAEEGH010005065.1_pt1 | contig 33424 bp, 12 predicted proteins | sample 9134181 | NCBI WGS metagenome assembly JAEEGH01 (sample SAMN16246544, study PRJNA631951) | gut metagenome | biome: gut microbiome; feature: rumen; material: DP-attached | host: Bos | place: Iran: Karaj | collected 2018-10
AGGAAGATGCTGTCAACAAGGTCCTGCGCGCCAAGGATGTGGCCATCGTCCACGGTCCTCCTGGCACCGGCAAGACCACGACCCTTGTCGAAGCCATCTACGAGACGCTTCGACGGGAGAATCAGGTACTGGTCTGTGCCCAAAGCAACATGGCCGTCGACTGGATCTCGGAAAAACTTGTCGACCGCGGCATCAATGTCCTGCGCATCGGCAATCCCACCCGCGTCAACGACAAGATGCTCTCCTTTACCTACGAGCGGCGCTTTGAGGCGCACCCCGATTACACGCTCCTTTGGTCTATCCGGAAAGCCATCCGCGACCTCCGCTCCCACCGCAAACGGGGCAGCGACAGCTACCACCAGAAACTGGAACGTCTCAAGGAACGCGCCACCGAGCTGGAGGTCCGCATCAATGCCCAGCTCTTCGGCGAGGCCCGTGTTATCGCCTGTACCCTTGTGGGCTCCGCCAACCGCCTGCTTGAGGGTCAGAAATTCGGCACCCTCTTCATCGACGAGGCGGCCCAGGCCCTCGAAGCCGCCTGCTGGATTCCCATCCGCCGCGTGTCAAGGGTCATCTTCGCCGGCGATCATTGTCAGTTGCCCCCCACCATCAAGAGCTTCGCAGCCCTGAAAGCGGGTCTCGGCAAAACCCTCATGGAACGCATCGTGGAAAACCACCCCGAGACCGTGACCCTACTGAAGGTACAATACCGCATGAACGAGGAGATCATGCGCTTCTCCAGCGATTGGTTCTATGGTAACCAAGTCGAGAGCGCCCCCGAGGTGAAATACCGCAGCATCCTCGACCTCGACATCCCCATGACCTGGATTGACACATCAGAGTTTATGAACGAAGAATTAAGAACGAAGAGTTATGATTACTCTGCTGCGGATCATTCTCGTCTTGAAGGTAATCATAACTCTTCACTCTTATCTCATAATTCTTCACTCTTCAAAGAAGAATTCGTCGGCGAATCCTTCGGCCGCATCAACAAGGCCGAGGCCGAACTCACGCTCCTCGCCCTGGAGCAATACTTCACTAAAATCGGCAAGACCCGCATCCTTGATGAACGCCTCGATGTCGGTGTCATCTCACCCTATCGCGCCCAAGTACAATACCTCCGTCGTCTTTTCAAGAAACGCGAGTTCTTCAAGCCCTACCGTCACCTTATCAGCGTGAACACCGTCGACGGTTTCCAGGGTCAGGAACGCGACATCATCCTCATCTCCCTTGTCCGTGCCAACGACGAAGGACAAATCGGCTTCTTACGCGACCTGCGACGTATGAATGTGGCCATCACCCGCGCCAGAATGAAGCTCATCATTCTCGGTGATGCCTCTACCATGACCCGCCATCCTTTCTACAAAAAACTCTACGAATACATCGATGCTCTATAAATAATCGTTAAAATGCAAAGAAAACTGAACATAATCCCAACAATTTTCGTAAATTTGCACCAATGATCAAGATTAAACGCGTTGAAACGAAACGGGAACTGAAACAGTTCATTCAGTTTTACTACGACCTCTATCGCAATAACGATTGTGCCGTACCTTTCCTCTATTCCGACGAGATGGCAACCCTCCGTCGCGATAAGAATCCTTCTTTCGAATGTTGCGAGGCAGAGTATTTCCTTGCCTACAAAAACGGACAGATCGCAGGTCGTGTAGCGGCCATCATCAACCGCCGGGCCAATGAGCGCTGGGACCGGAAGGCCGTCCGCTTCGGATGGTTTGACTTCATCGATGATCCAGAAGTATCTACCGCCCTGTTGAAGGCCGTGGAAGACTGGGGACGGGCGAAGGGCATGAACGAGATAGCCGGACCGCTGGGATTCATCGACACCGACCGCGAAGGCATGCTCATTGAGGGTTTCGATCAGCTCTCCACCATGTATGTCAACTACAACCACCCCTACTACCCCTGGCACATGGAGCAGATGGAAGGTTTTCAGAAAGACAACGACTATGTGGAGTGTAAGGTGAAAGTACCGGATGCCGTGCCCGAGAAGTTTGCCAAACTGACGGAGATGGTACGCAAGCGCTACAACCTGCGGGTTCATAAGTTCACCCGCCACGAACTGATCCAGGAAGGCTATGGCCAGCGCGTCTTCGACCTGTTGAATGCCACTTATAAGGACCTCTACGGTTTCAGCCAGCTCTCACAGAAACAGATCGACAAACTGGTCAACGACTATATCAAGATAGCCGACCTCAACCTCGTCACTGCCATCATGGACGGTGACAAGATGGTGGGCTTCGGCATCACTTTCCCATCGTTCTCACAGGCATTGCAGAAGACCAACGATGGACATTTCCTGCCCTTCGGCTGGTGGCATCTTCTGAAAATCCTGAAATGGCACAAGACCGACACCGTCGACCTGTTGCTCATTGGCGTATTACCCGAATACCGCAGCAAGGGAGCCAACGCCCTGATCTTCGACGACCTCATCCGCCAGTTCCAGGCCTATGGCTTCAAATGGGCGGAAACTGGCCCTCAGATGGAGTCCAACGAGGGTGTTCTCTCTCAGTGGCAGTATCTGGAATACACCATCCACCGCCGCCACCGTTGCTACACAAAAAGAATTAGTGAATAGTTAATAGTGAATAGTTATGGATATGACTTGGGATTTTATCTTGCGCATCTTCGTGGCAGCCCTGCTTGGCGGTGCCATCGGACTGGAGCGCGAGTATAGGGCCAAGGAAGCCGGTATGCGTACCCACTTCCTTGTAGCTTTAGGCTCTGCCTTGTTTATGATTGTCTCTGCCTACGGCTTCGAAGGCGCCATGCATACCCCGGAACACCGTTGGGATGTGTCGCGTGTAGCCGCTCAGGTAGTATCAGGCATCGGTTTCATCGGTGCAGGAACCATCATCTTCCACAAAAGTGAGAATGTCGTTCGTGGACTGACCACAGCCGCCGGTCTCTGGGTGACAGCAGCCATCGGTCTGGCATGCGGAGGAGGTATGTACATCCTGGCCTCAGCAGCCACCTTCCTCGTTCTCGTAGGTCTTGAAGCCTTCAACTACTTCCTCAAAAGATTCGACAAGCACCGTACCGCTTCTTAGGCTATGAAGAAAATCATGCTAACGTTATGGGCACTGGTTCTGGCTTTTGCGGTTCAGGCCCAGATGGTGGATCCCGTCCACTTTACATCACAATTGAAGACCGGCAAAGGCGCTGAGGCGGAGATCATCTTCCACGCCACCATCGACCCAGGCTGGCATGTCTATTCCACGGATATTGGTGAGAACGGCCCTATCGAAGCCACCTTCAACGTGGTGAAGATGGAGGGCGCAGAGCTCGTCGGCAAACTGACCCCGAAGGGCAACGTCATCAAGAAGATGGACAAGATGTTCAATATGGAGTTGAGGTACTTCGAGAATGAAGCCGCCTTCGTCCAGAAGATCCGTTTCACCAAACCGGAATACGACATCGACTGCTATCTGGAATATGGCACCTGCAACGACGAGAGCTGTCTGCCGCCCACCGAGGTCACTCTGAAGCAAAGCGGCAAAAGCCCGGCCCAAGAAGGGAAGATGGAAGATGGAAGAAGTAAGATGGAAGAGGCCGAAAAAGAAGCAACGCCCCCTACTTCTTCCGAAGAAACTACAGTTGCCCCCTCCGACACCACCGCCTCTGACTCCACGGCGTCAGCCGACAACTCTTCACTATTCACTAATCACTATTCACTATCCGATTCCGCCCTTTGGTCCCCCGTCACCTCCGAACTCTCCGCTCTCAGTTCTGGCGAGGATCTGGCTAATCAGTCCTTGCTCTGGCTCCTGCTCATGGGCTTCGTAGCGGGTCTGCTCGCTGTCTGCATGCCCTGCATCTGGCCCATCATCCCCATGACGGTCAGTTTCTTCCTGAAGCGCGCCAAGGACGATAAGAAAAGAGGCATCCGCGAGGCCTTCACCTACGGTCTCTCCATCATCGTCATCTATCTGGGTTTGGGTCTGCTCGTCACAGCCCTCTTCGGCTCCGACACCCTGAATGCCATGTCGACGAATGCCGTGTTCAACATCTTTATATTCCTGTTGCTCATCGTCTTCGCCCTCTCCTTCTTCGGTTGGTTTGAAATCCGCCTGCCCGACTCCTGGGCCAACAAGGTAGACCAAAAGAGCGAAGAACTAAGAATTAAAAGTGAAGAATTAAGAACTAAGAGTTATGATAACTCTGCTGCGGATAATTCTCGTCTTGAAGGTAATCATACCTCTTCACTCTTCACTCTTAACTCTTTACTCTCCATCTTCCTGATGGCTTTTACTCTCGTGCTCGTCTCTTTCTCCTGCACCGGCCCCATCATCGGCATGCTCCTCGTAGAGACCACCACATCCGGCAACTGGCTGGCACCTGCCGTCGGTATGTTCGGTTTTGCCCTGGCCCTGGCCCTGCCATTCACCCTCTTCGCCATGTTCCCCTCATGGCTGAAGTCCGCTCCTAAGTCAGGTTCCTGGATGAACACCCTGAAGGTTGTCCTCGGCTTCATCGAACTGGCCTTCGCCTTGAAATTCCTCTCCGTAGCCGATCTGGCATACGGCTGGCATATCCTCGACCGCGAGGTCTTCCTCTCTCTCTGGATTGTCATCTTCGCCCTTCTTGGCGCTTACCTCTGCGGCTGGCTGAAGTTCCAGAGCGATGGAATAATGGTCAATGGTCCGCTCGGCCAAAGGACGCTTGCTACCGGAGGGACGCAAGAATGGTCAATGGTCAATGGCCCCCGTCCCATGCCCGTTGTGTGTATCATGGGCGGACTCATCTCCCTGGCCTTTGCCATCTATATGGTGCCCGGTTTGTGGGGCGCTCCCTGTAAGGCCGTCAGCGCCTTCGCACCCCCGATGAGCACCCAGGACTTCAACCTCAACCCGAATGTAGTCGAAGCCGAATATAATGACTATGAAGCCGGTATGGCTGCCGCCCGTGCCCAGGGCAAGCCCGTCTTTATCGACTTCACCGGCTTCGGCTGCGTCAACTGTCGTAAGATGGAAGCCTCTGTATGGAACGATGCCCGCGTGGCCGACATCCTGAAAAAAGACTATGTGCTGATCTCGCTCTACGTGGATGACAAGACCCCACTACAAGAGCCGATGGTCATCACCGATGCCCAGGGCCAGCAGAAGACCCTGCGCACCGTAGGCGCCAAATGGAGTTATCTGCAGAGTCATAAGTTCGGAGCCAACGCCCAACCCTTCTACGTCGCCCTCGACCCCGCCACCGGCAAACCTCTCACCGGCAGTCGCGGCTTCAGCGAAGACATCCCCGCCTACCTCGACTTCCTGAATCAAGGCTTAAAGAACTACAAGAAATAGACTAGTCACCTTTCATTCGTTCAGATAGTCTTAACAACTCGTTCAGATAGTTTCTTACCCCCCTAAGGGATTATCTGAACGACTCGAAGGGATTATCCGGACAACTTGAAGAGACTATCTGAACAAGTCAAAGGTGACCCCTGAACAAATCAGGTCCTTTTTCGCTTCACCAGATACTCGGAATTACTGCTGGTCACACGCTTTTTCAGTCCAGGGATATTAGACAACCTGCGTCCGAAAGCAGCCACATTCGCAGGTTTCAGCAGACTGATGCCCACTTTCTCTTTCAGGAAACTGAAAATGGCAGAGGCACTCATCCACATGCCTTCCGTTTCATCAACAGCCGGCTCAAAATAATCGAGGAAGAACTGCTCGCCAGCCGTCTTCACACTAAACTGACTGTTCCACTCCATGATCTGCTGCGTCTCAGCAGGTCCGAAATAATACGGTTCGTGCTGATGCAGGGCACGCATGGCCTGGGCATAGAGCTGTTCGTAGTTCGGAGGCGTACTCACATCAATGGGGCCCGTCAGTTCCACACTCAGGAAACGGCGACTGCCTGAGGGATCAGCCAGCACATCCGCCTGATTCGTAGTGGCAATAAACGAGGCACGACGCGGGAAGTCCTCTACATGATGGCCATACGGACGCTTGATCTTCACCGACGAGAGGGTGATGATATTCTTCAGGAAGCCCTGCTGCGTATGCGGGGATATCTGGTTGAACTCATCGAGGTTGATGAGCAGCATCTGTGCTATCTGCTGGAGCACCTGCTTCTTGTTGTCCAACTGAAGATTACCCGTATAACCGAAGCTCAGCTCCGGCGGCAACAGCTGTTCGCAGAAGGTGGTCTTGTTCCAGCCCTGTGTAGAGATGAGCAACGGCACAGCCTGATTGCCATATTTGGCGAGGTTCGTCACCTGCCACTGACGCACCATGCCGAGGAACCACGTATAGAACCAGTCCTCCCAGTGCGGGTTTTTCGTGGGTACGGTCCTGGCAAGCTTGCGGATATGATCCTTGCCATCCCATTTGTAATACTGTGCCCACAGATAGTCAGCGATGGGATCATGGGGTTTGATCATATTCGACTGCACATAGCGTCGCACATCATTATCACGGGCATCGATGCCGCCCAGCCGCACCTTCATCGTCATACCTTTCAGTGTACGGTCATCCACAGGCATCCACTCCATGTAATGGTAATCGTTGTCCTTATACTCCGTATAGCCCATAATCATGTTATAGCGGAACTTGTAATGCGCATTCAGAAAGTCCATCAGCTGTTTGGTCTTACGACTCACCTCCTGGGATTCCTCATCCGAATCCGATAGAGAGACCACGCGAATATCATCTCCAACCCTATCATCAGGTTCTTCTGATTTCGGCTGTCCACTCACAGGCAACGCCAAAGCCTTGGGATTGTAATAAGGCGTTTCGTCCAACGGCATGCGGAAACAGCTTCTGACAGATACAGCTTCCTGACGTATGGCTTTCGGCAGAACGCCCTGATAGATGGCAGCTGCCAGACGATGACCCTCCCGACAGAGCGCATCAGCTTCATCCTCCGTCAGATAAGGGGTACTTATTTCTGAATAAGGACGGGTTATTGCGCAATAAGGCTGGGTTATTTCCGAATAAGTACCGCTTATGGCGGAAGGAGTGCCGTCCGTTTTTTCTATCTTTACCAATATGATGACTTCCTTTCCTGAAGGTCCGACAAAAGCCGCCAGTGTATAATGCAGAATCTGGGCCGCCCGTTTCACGGCATCGATCTCCGTCTGATTCTCCAACCCGTCGACAGTCAGCGCCACCACACCGTTGAAGGTCTTCATACGGAGGTTATCGTTATCGTCCTTCTCGAACTCTGCCGAAGGATAGATCAAGTGCGAAGGATACTGGCGGTCAAAACCGTCGGTATATTCCCCCATACTCAGCTGCCTACGACGACGGGCCACAGCACCATCCTTGGTGTCGGTCTTAATGCGCTCCATAAACCTCTCCAATGTCTTTGTCGAGAGTTTCAGCGCATTTTTTTTGTTCCTTAGTACGAATGTCAGTTTCATGCCACAAAGTTACTAAAAAACCACCGCATTTCCAAACTTTTTGGCTAAAAACTGCCATTTACTACCATACTGCCACCATCCCAAAAGGCCTTAAAACAAAGACCTTTATAAAGACAGTGGCAGCATGGTAGTAAATTGAAAATATCTGTTATGGTGTAGTCGTCTGTTGCGTTGTTGGTTTCAAGTCATCATATCCGATTTGGACATTAGTCTTACCGATGACATCGGCATTATCACCACCACCGAACACATTACCCGTAATCACAGCGCTCTTGTTTGGTAAGGTACCTATCAACACCTTGGTATTACCTTTCACCCAACCTTCAAAGCCACCGCCAAAGACGTTATCAACGGTACCGAGATTCTGCTCCTCATTGTTGGTGGCATCATCATCAAGATAATTCAGTATGCCCTTTACCATATTAATCTCCACTGTGGGATTACCAGTCACGTTAGCTTGGAAGCCGCCACCATAGACAGTACCAATGTGGGTGGCCGACTTCACCCTCACAATAGGCGAATTCTCTCTTCCCGCCGGAGCCGTATAGTCAGCCAACTTTCCTCCACCATAGAGCTTTCCGATTATAACGGGTTGACATCCCGTTTCTTCCACTTCTACGGTAATCGTACCATTGATTTGGCCACCTACATTATTACCACCATAAATACTTCCGAATGTACCGCTGGTCACCTTCAGATTGACATCCTCGTTAATATCCGCATTAAAAGCTCCACCGAAGAGTTCTTTAAATCCACTGATACAACCTAAATCCAACTCAATCTTGGCATCCATATAGGCCTTATTACCTGCTCCATAGATCTGGCCAACTTCCAAAGCACAAGTACTCTGCTGGTCAAGAACCGAGAAGGCTACCTCTCGCACATTACCTAAGGTGTTACTACCACCAAAGGCTTGGTTGATAGTTCCGCCATACAGTCGAGTCTCTGCTTTACCCGTACCATAACTATAATTATTACGTCTATCTTTTTTTGTCGATGCTGGCGGATACGGGTTTGATTGCGGGTAATTCCCATCGTAATCGAGCCTATTATATATTTCCTTACCTGTTTCCGGATCTGTTTCGCCTGTATCAACAGAATAAGAGTAATTGCGATAACCCACATTGGCTCCAAGGTTTGGCGTGCCATTTGCAAGATCATCGGCGCCATTACCTCCACCGAACACGGTACCAATTTCAAAGCAGCCATTTACTGTCACACAGGTAGCGGGTGTAGGTGCAGAATTACCTCCACCATATACTTCCTTGATACTCGTCAAGTCACAGCCATAGATGTTTACGTTGGCTTTACTAATTCTAGTGAGAGGTGTGCGTCCGTCAATAACTTCTGGTTCTCCCGTATCCTCATTAAAAGTACATGGTTTGTATAGGATATTATCTTTGTCAGAATCGTCAATGTAATAAGCAATATATTTACCTTCGGCATCATAGGCGTCCGTAGGTTCGTAGGCAGCCTCGTTACCTCCGCCATAGACGGCCTTCAACTCAAAATCGCCTTTACGCTTGTCGCCTACCGTCTTATAGATATTCACCTCAACGTTACCTCTTGGCGTACCATTGACATTATTACAGCCAAAGATTGTACCCTGAACTACGCAATTATCCTTGTCCTCAGTATCATTATCACAACCATTATTGTAATTCATATTTACTGTGACGTTACCGCCCACGATAGCAGGAATTTCAGAAGTTCCAAGTCCACCACCATACACATCGCCTTTGATGGTGCCACCGTGCAGATTGACAGTAGTATTAGAATCCACACCAGGATCTTTTTCTGGATCAGTCATTTCTTTCACCAGCATATCTTTGACATCGTAATTCGTACTGGCTTTTTTGCCACCACCATAGACATCCTTGTCGATGGTGCCACCATTGATGGTCACATAAACATATCTTTTGACGTTTCCAGCCTCACCACCACCAAATACATTATTATATATATGTGTCGGGAACTCCTCGTTAGCCTGAGAGATAGTGACTTCCGAGGTCTTAGACAAACCAAACCGAAGAGCCTTTTCTGGATCTTGACTGCTCGTTCCCTTGCAACCGCCAAATACCTCACCGATACTGGAAGTCGCAGTCGCTGAAGAACCGATCACACCGCCGCTGATGTTGACAGTGATATGACCATGTTCTGCACCAGTAGATTCTACATCAGCCATATATTTTGTATCGTCATCATCCTCTTTCTCATTACCGTATTCATCAAACAGCTGTTTATATATATCTATATAATTTCCATGATCATCGACAGCAAATGATTGATCAAATTGATCTCTAATGAGTTTACCATAGTTAGGATCCTCAGCCAATACGATATGCGTACCTACGGGTGCCAAGCGGCCGCCACCAAAGACGGAACCCAGCATGGTGCCGCCACTAATATTAACATCCACGTTGCCACACACCGCACCAGCCGTCAGTGCTGCTTCTGAAAAGCCACGGCCGCCACCAAAGACGTTACCATCAGCGCCTGAGGTTCCTGTGGTACCAATGTATGGGTATTGAATACCATTTATCACTTCTCCTGCAGTGATGTTAGTCTCTACATTGCCAAGAACGTGACCGTCCTCACCCCCACCAAAGGTAGAACCGAAGATGCGGGCCGTACCTGAAATATTCACACTGGCGCTGGCCACATTCGTCCATTGGTTAAAGTTGATACGCGGATCACCCTTACCTCCACCGAACACATAGCAGGTAACGAGACGATTATTAGGATTCGTCTCGAAATTTCGCGGCACACCTACCGTTCCACCAGACATGTTGATAGTACAACTGCCTGCCACATCGGTACACTCATTACCACCATAGACGCTGGTCAGAATATGTCCGCCAGTGATATTCACAACGGTATTGCCGTCTACAGAGCCTGCGTCACGATGCCATAAACCATCCGAATAGCCAGCATCCAGAGCTCGCAACTTCGCAAGTTCTTGAGCATCTCTACGGGCATACGGATAGTAGCCGCTACCGCCACCGAACACATTACCATAGAAGGTATGACCGTCGGTAGCAGGTTTTGGCTTATCATCTGAATCTAAATCATAGATATCATAAGGAGCATAAGGTGGTTCAAATTCCCAATGAGCGCACTCAGAGAAATCAGAAGGATTCTCGGCTGCCCACTGTTCTTCGGTATATTTTTCTGTCTCATTTTCTCCCCAACCTATCTGACATTTTTCGGCAATCGTTACTTGAGTATCATGCTGTACATGACCATTCATACTACCACCATAGACGGAACCCTTGACTAAGGCGTTCCCGCTGATAGTCACATACGTCTGAGTGGCCAAGGCCAGTGTCTCTATAAAATTAAGGTAAGCGATTTTATAATCCGGATCATCATTTACTGTGTCGTAACGTACATATTTTGCCTCCGTAAAGATTTGCTTTTTATTGTCGGGTTGCATACGCCAGGGTTCTCCGCTTACACCGCCTGTAACCCCTTCGTATGGCAGCACACCCATACCACCACCAAAGACGTGTCCGGCGTCATCGGGATAGCCACTTTCTGTAATCATCGACATGGCTGCGTCAGGTCCGATTATGGCATTACCTTTAATGGTGACGGTACAATAGCCTGTTTCTTGGTTTGCCAGTGAAACAGGCTCTCCCGATTCATTAAGGCTATATTTTCCAACCGATGCTATCTCGCCACCGCCATAGACACTTTGTTTCACTTTGGCATCACTCTGAATGGTAACCGTACTGTTACCACGTACCAGAGCAGAGTAACCATGTGTAGCTACGCCTTTGCCGGCACCATATACGCTGCCTTCGATAACGGGTGTACTTGTTCCTGAAGCAAGACCAATCGTCACTTCCGTATCATGATTCACTCGGCCTAACTCACCACCTCCATATACGGTGCCGTTCACCGTACCATTATTGATAATGACCTTCGTTTCGTCCACCATAGCAGCCTCACACATAAATGCGCCCTCAATTGCTTCATCATCATGTTCAGGAATTTTAGCTTCACCTTGACCACCTCCGAACACGTTTCCAGGTGATTCTGTGGTCGGAGTAGAAGGACCTACCGTACCGCCATTAATTGTCACATTACAAATGCCAGTATCTTCATCGAAATTATACTCCTTACCACCAGTTTCATTCGTTGAAGTGGTAAATGTGCCTATTGTACCTGTTTTACCACCACCATACACATTGACCCCGACTTTTCCGTCATTCATAGTCACATAGGTATTGCCACCAACAGCAGAGTCTTCGCCACCACCATACACACACTTCTTGATATCCGTTTGATCGCCATTGATGGTCAGCGTCACGTCACCCGTCACTGTACCAAGTCCAGTAAGATCGGCTGTGGTGTAGATGATAGGATGATCTGGATCTGTTTCATCATCATAATAATCACTCTCTCCAGATACCCACTGAGCGGATACCGTAGCTGGCAGTTTTGCCTCCAAATAGGCACCGAGTTGTCCGTCATAATATGGTTCATTCAGGAACCACTTGAACCCTGTCTCTGTCTCTGTTTTTACCATCACACTCACTGGAGGCAATGTGGCAGAGTAACCGGCACCATACACATTACCATCTACCGTGCAGTTTGTAAGCTTTGACTTAACAGGACCTTCCACCTTACCTAGACTGCCCCCACCATAAAAATTGCCAAGACAGCCCTCGAAAAGATCGAGCCCACCCAACTCTTTGGTTGTAATGGTGCAGTTCGTTAGGTTTGAAGTAACATCATGCGTGGTGGCTTTTGAGAAACTCACATAGTCAACAAAAAGACGGGCCACATTACTGGTGTTACCTGACATAGGCAGGAACTGGTAGTCAATTCGTGTAGCGATACCTTTGTATGTATCACTATACTCGTGATTATAGCCCTCAAAAAATATTTTATCTATCGTCGCTCCATTTTGAACCCAATCATCCCAGTTGATGTTTTGTACATTATTATAGTTAGTAGGATATCTGCGGTTATATGCATTACCACCATAGCCGGCACCGAAGAAGGTACGGAATGTGCAGTTGGTAGCATTGGTGACCACCTTTTTATTGCTGTTCATGTGGCCGAACTTGGGACCGCCACAAAACAGGTCAACACGACTATTTGAGATGACCGTTGTGATGTTGCCTTCTGCTACATGAGCATAATTGATGCCACCGGCATAGAACTCATCAATGTCTGCATTATCTATTTGCCAGATAATATTACCCGTATCGTCTGCACCGCCAGGAGTGCCAATCCCTTGCATACCAGTACCTGCCACCTTGCCGAAATGACCACCATTGATGTAACACTCGGCATTATCAGGATAATTATTATTGGGTGAATTATAGTAACCTGTCAGGTAGAAACTATCAAAATCACCGCCAGTTACAGATATAGGCGGATGGGGACTCACAAACTGATCTTGTATTTTATCCTGATGGACTCCAATATGGAATTCCTTGAACCACACATTGCCACCCACATGATAGTAACTAACAGAATTAGCTGCTATATATGACGTTTCTCTACCACCGACAGTTACCCACTGCTCAATCACGCCACCTTGCAGAATCATAGGACTATCATCTCTGCCATCAAAATCATATTCAAACTGCGTAACGCGGAAAAGAGCTGTATTAGTCACCTCAAACCAACCGAAAGGCTGCATGATACCAAAGTTGTATGTTCCTGTGCCGCCTGCAGATTTCTGAGCCATACCAAGGCCTATGACATTCAAAAAATCAACCCTGACAGGATGCACACGAGCACGACCATTGAAACGAAGGATATATGAGTAATCAGGCTCATTGTCTTTATCCTGATCTATAGACATAATTGTATAATGGAACTTATGTCTTTCAGACGAAAGGCTTAAACTATGGACATTGCCCACAAGCACAATGGCATTGTCGTAAACGAAACTACTCATATGTTCCGGATTCAATGCTTCTACGGCATCACTCATGGATGTATAGACCATTTGGCTACTGCCGTTGATATCGTATGCCGTGTTATTCGTATAGCGCTGTCCACCACCAATGTTTCCAACATTGTAACCTTCAGTCATATTCGTATTGTACACCTTATCCAAGTACGGATCGGATACATATACCGCCTGTGCCCAATACGGCTCAATGGTGATTGAAGTCACCCCTTCAGGCACATCATAATACGCGCCTTGATTAAAAATTCGTTCACTGACGGTGTACAAATCCTTTTTACTACACTTTCGGTCGGCAAAGTTATATGGCGATGAAGTAATTTTACCTTCAGTATTAGCCTCTGCATCAGATCCTGTGGTGAATGAACCGGAACCGCCATCGCTAACTTCAACAATCTTCCAACCCGTTACCACACGGTTGCCCGTATAATTCTTTGTACCATAGTCATTATAATAAGGTAATTGCACCTTATAATAATTAAAGTTATAGCGCTCTGGGTCTTTATCGGTAATATTTACCGTAATATTCCTTGTTTCTGTGTTCGACTGTATTTCATGGCCTTCATCATCAAGAATCTTCGCACCATTAGGAGCATCATACATCTGTTTAGCAGCCTTAGAGCCCATACGGATTTTTATCTCAAAAGCACCAAATTGACATCCTTCATTATAGGGTAATTTCTTTGTAGCGTCAGTAAATACCGGTGCATTTTTCGCGTCGATATTCACCACAGTTGGGTGTTTGATAATCTTACCATCTACATCGAAGACGGGTTTCAGAACCGGATAGGGATAGGGCTTCCGCATATTGTTCTCAGTAGTAGGAACAATCGTACGGTCTGCCGTTTCCAGCTCCCATTTCATCATCTCATCCTTATTCTTTCTATCGTCCGTAGCCCACCATGCTGCCAGAGCGCGGTTGCTGTTAAGCAGATGGCGGAAGAACTCAAAGCGGTTCAAATAGCGTTCCTCGGCAGCAAGTGCACAGTTATAGACCTTGATACGCCTATCCTGCACATATCTGGCCTCAGCGCGGAAGTAGTTATAATTACCCACGCCATTAGTACCAGCGTTGGTAATGAGCTTGCCATTATAAATGGGAGCGTTTCTATCATCGTCACTACTGCCGCCAATGATGTCGCCATAGAACATGCAGTTCATCACCATGGTCTTGAGATTTGAAGCTGTGGTTGACACGTTGTTATAGCCTACAATTCCTCCTACTCTATTGCCGCCAGTTCCAATAACGGCATAGCTATAGCAATTGATGACGCGAGATGTACCATCAAGCAGACCCACAATACTGCCCACATAGTTTGATCCACTTATTGTACTAGAGCCACTCACGTTGATGTTAGTAACCACCCCTGTGTTAGGATCTTTTGTTTTAGTTTCTGTTATCGTGCCCAGCACACCGCAGTTATAAATACGAGTGGCACCCGTAGCCTCATTACAGATGGCGCCTACATTTCCTGCAGTGGAGCCACTGCTAACCTGTACATCCTTCAATATCACGTTCTTGATGGTTGCACCATTGGCAATGTTCACCAGAGCACTGCTAAGACCAGAAATGGTGTGCATTTGTCCATCAATGGTACCAGTAAATGTGCCGGTTAAAGGAGATGTGCCAGCATTCTCAATATCGTTATCAAGGTAATAGACTTCGTCCAAAGTAGTAATCTCTGACAAAGCAATGATGTGATGACCTTTTTTATATATATAGGTAGTCACACAAGATAAGCCTTCATCTGCAACCTGTGCCGTAGCTGTGATGGTCTGATTTTCATTTGAAATAGGAAATGGATCACCATAGGTCTGCTCTGCACCGTTGTTGATTTTGTATTTAATTACAGCACCTGCAACGGCTGTGATAGTGACAGTGTTTCCTGACACCTTAATCGTAGGTGCAGAAGTGTATTTCAACTTACCACTTTGAGAAACTACCACAGATCTATTACCTTCAGCATCTTTAGCATATGCATGGAGAGTGACATATACGGATCCATCCCAGGGCCAGCCTGTAATATTTGCAATATCCACAGCACTACCGTTATATTGTGTATAGGAGTCAAGGTCGTTAGGAGCTGGTTGATTACTACCATTGCTTAAGGCATACCAATAGGTCTTGCCTGTCTCAGTACCTGTAAATGTCATAGTGTGTGTACTACAATCGATAGTCGTACTGATTGTAGGCTGCTTGGGACGCTTCGCCACTACGACGGGACACGATGGTCCATGCTCTCCAGTTTTGGCTATCACGCGTAGATCAAGGTCTTCCGTTGGGCTTATTGGGATTGATACAGAGTTAGTGCCACTTACACTTGTCACGCCATCTTCTCCTATCACTGGGTCAACCCCATTCGTCGTATAATATATAGTGGCAGTTCCAGTAAAAGATACTGTAGCCGAGTTAGTAGAAAGAGGAGCTATAGTGGGCGCTGGTGTATTCGTATAATATGTAAACGATGACACTTCGGTTGGAGCCTCGTCCTCATAGGCAATCGCCTTGAACCTGTAGCCTTCAGCCAAGTTGCTTACAGGGATTGTGCCTGTATATTCAGTACTGGTGTTATCAGGATCGGCAGGTTCTGTGCCATCGGTAGTAAAGGTATAATAAGTATGGATATTATCAGCCGCTTTACTCGTTATGATTTCCAGTTCGTTATCACAGTTTACATTGAATGATACAGTGAGCGTATTAGGAACGACATGTTTTTTAGCCGAAACTGCTGTCAGTACCACCCCATAGCGTTCAATCACCACCTTGAGATCACCTTCATGGGTTACAGGAAAACCATCGACTGGCATTACAGGGCTACTTGCTGTTGGATCTGCAGGTTCGCCTGTAGTACTAAATTCATAACGAACATGATACCCATCAAGCGCATTCTCCCCAACTTGTTCATAAAGCAAGTCGTTATTCTCTGTGACTGTCACCTTACCATTATCATTGACATCATTAATAGTCGGGGCGGTGAGGAGAGCATCCTCCAAATGCCAAATAGAAAGACCTGTAGGCTCTGACCACACGCCAATAAGACCCTCACTATAGTTTTTATTATTTCCAGCATAATAAAAAGTTCTATTATGACCTGCGACGTTCAGATATTTATTTGACTCAGAAGATAAGGCGTTAGGTACTATATTAGTATTATTATCATTAGTCGTAATTGTGAATAGAGTATTATTATTGGCTGATGCTTCAGTTTCTGTCAGAGCTACTAAGTGAACCACTCTTCTTGTTGGATTAACATTGTCTGGAATAGCATATTCCATATATTTACCAGTCAAAGCATGAATGATCTGATAAGAATTTCCTGTCTTTTTTAGTATCCAAGCAGAATTATTATCCTGATTTGTTTGAAATGTTGTTATATAGGGTTGTGTAAAACCATTGTCTGGAAATTTATAATAAGCGAGCTCTTTGTTGGATAGATTCTCTCCTTCAGCAGGTACAAGATAGAAGTGTTCTGCAATAGTTCCATTTTTGTATTGTTTTTTTTCGCTAATATCATCATATTCGCTGGCTATATAATAAATGCCCTGTCCCCAAGCCTTATTTATTCCTACGCTGAGAAGCATCAGAAGCAGGAGCAGGGAAGTGCGTAAAAATTCCCAGCGTGGGAATATTTTATTCCCAGTGTGGGAATATTTTATTCCCAGCGTGGGAATAAAAACGTGCCTACTTACATAGTTTCTGATACCTTGTTGGGTATGTAATATCTGATTGCGCTTCATATCTTGTGTCATATCGTTATTCACTTTTTATCTTGTTTATCTGACTGCAATCTTTTTGTGGTTCACGATGTAGATGCCTGCGAGATGGACGGGAGTCACAACGGTCTCACCCGGAGCAATATTGAAGGAGCGCAGGGTGATACCACTGATGTTGACGATGCTGACAGGCACAGTCTCTTCAAGGTGAGAAGTGACGGTAATACAGCCTTGACCTGCCCGGATGATGAGTTTACCATCAGCTATGACCTCTTCGCTCGGAATAGGTTCATCGTGGATAGGTATCTCAGCATTATCGCCATAGGCGAATATAACACCGCGTGCAGGTGCAGCACTGGGCGTAGATGTGAAGTAAGCCCTGAAGGGCACTGTATAGTCGTCATCGCCTACCTGTTCGAAGATACTACCCGCAGGGTCGTCTTCAGAAGTAACCGACACATTCAACAGGAAGACATTATCTTGTATATCACTCTTCGGAACTTTCACTAAGCAAGGTATGAATTTGTAATCACCTGTACCCACAGGATTCATACTACTTTGAGTAATCGACGCATTCTCCTCCGAGGCAAACGTAATAGTCTGAGCACCAAACTGAGCTGGCTTCACCTTGGCATGCTTTGCCTCAAACGCTCCACTCAGGTCAAACTCATAGTAGGTTTCGCCTGGGAATCCTACGATATACGGTGTATTGGCAGCCACTCGTGGATAGTTCGCATAGCTGCGACTGTTCTGATAATAATGATAGTCAACTTGAGTTGAGCCAGGCTGATACTGATCGGAGTTTTCGTCCTGTCGGCTCTCCTTACTATAATAGTAGTCCCATAGGAAGGTGTTGGCAACGGTCTTAACGCTTGAGCCGACAGCAGGATACTGGAAGTTGGCTTCATAGATATTATCAACAGAGTTCGTTTGGCCTGTTCCCAGATATCCGCGTAACCAGTACTCATGGCCTTTCGTCTGATCTTCGCCTGCATAGAAGTGAGTGATTTCACCCTTCTTCTGCGTGGTGACAAGTTCGGCAGTAAATGGCAGGCTCAGACTCTCCCACCCTATGCTCTTATAGATGGTTTCCTGATTTCCTGTTTTCTCAACCTTTTCAGCATAGTTGTCAGGCTGGCGCTGATACCACATACGTTTACCGGTAGCCATCTGATAAGGAATCGGTGCAAAGTAGTCCTGACAATCCACGAGGAAGTGATCGCTATTAGTGAGATAACTAGTGAGATAACTGTCGGTCTTCTTAAAGACCACATGACCCTTGATAGGACTGATGGATGCATCTGGCACCACACCTACAGAATTATCACCAGTGATATCTGCATCATTTTCCGCAGTCCTGACGGTAGTCTTTTTATAATCAGCATAGGCCGGTTCCTTGCTGTCGAGCAGTCTAGTAAGCAGGTCATCATCATCTTCCGTATTATTATCCCCGTCATCGATGTAATTAGCATAAACGAGCAGGTTCTGAGTCAGGTCGGCATTGATAAAGTCTGTCAGGCCGTCATGATCGAGAATAGTAGAAGTCGTGTTATAACCCGTGAAGTCAATGGCTGTCATACCTGGATATACCTCGTGCACACCGTCAGCCGACTTCGCTGCAAAGACCGCATCCTTGTTGTAATAAGCCTTCTCAGCAATCGCATCCTGGAAGTAGGCCGGTGCACGATAAACGCGGTTGACCATATCTTCGCTGATACGTGATGGTACATCCTGATGAACTATACCCGAACGATGACCATAGGTCAGCCTCTGTCCGAAGAAGATATAGTCGTCTGACAACGGCCAGAACTTATTCTCTTTCGTGTTCCAACGGTCATCATCCTCGTCAGGGATATAGGGGATGATACCATTGGTATATGTTGCATAGCCGTCTGCATAACGGAAATCACCATCAACATAACGATTTTCTACATAGTTATCCGTTAATTCTGTAAGGTCGCCTTCCGACTCCTTTCCTTTATTGGACAGGTGGAATCCATTCAACTCGTAAGCTACATTACCGTTATAGAAGAATCTGTCATCCTTCTTAATGGCTCCGTCATTAGTGGAAGAGTATTTTTTGTTGAAATAGCAATTAACGATGGTACCGCCATTAGCGATAGGTTTAGTACTATTTGCTGGAGAACCAGTCGTCAATACCCAACAGTTCTCTATACTGCCACTATTAGTCTCGGCAATACCGCTACTCGTGAACGAGCCCGTTACACCAAGATTATATACATTACCATTACATATTTCGTTGAACAACGAGGCATTGAGCCCGCTGATGGTATAGCCGTCACCATGCAAGTTACCCTTGAAGCATACAGAATTATCACTGCCAATTGATGAAGTCCACGAATCAGCCACCTTCGGTGCCTGATCCGACCTAAGGATAATCTCAAGGTTTTGACAACCGGGTACACTTGAACTGAGCTTCGCATCAGAGTAAGTCAAATTGAAGAACTGTTTCAGCAGGTCAACACCGCTCTCTGACTTATCTGTATAGTCGTTGATATAGATCTTCGCATTGCGAGCACCAGCCTTATCGATCATCAGATGATTTGGGTCATCCACGACATTCTTCAAATCGTGAGAGTTAGCCACATGAATCTGTACAGCTCCCTCACTGCTGAACTTCTTACCACCAACCAAAGTTGCAGCATAGTAGTCAACCCAATAGCTATCCTGATACCAATAGAACGGTTCGCTTCGGTTCTCGTATGGGATGCCGTTAACATGTTTTTGGGCATCTGATTGAGTTCTATACATTTCCCAGCCACCACCGGCGATACCCAGTGCTCCTGCAATCACTTCAGGCTCCTTAAAATTGATTATGGTTCCTGGCAGCACGGTATCTGGTTGCTTAATTGCTCCAACATAGGGTAATTCATCTAAGAACTTAATGGTGATATTGATATAGTGGTTTTCTACATAATCCACAATCCCGCTTCCCCCTTCTTGAGGTTCTTGATATGAATAGATAAAGTGAACGGTATAATTCTTTTCCTTCGGCAAATCTGACATATTAGAGTACCGGCTTACGTAAAGGGTCGTCTTTTCCGTGGGCGACTGAGTCAAAGGAGTGGTGATTTCCTTGGGATCTTTATATGAATTAAGTACATTCAACAAATCGAGGGCGTTATTGTCGAATGGCCAATTAGCATCCGTCCTATCATCATCAGACAGAGAGCACCAACCTTCAAGGGCGTTATAATGCGTAGTTTCATCATACCAATTACCTCCATAATTACCTGCAATCGTCACCTGATAACAGACTGTACAACAGTTGTTTAATGCAGTGATAGCTGCATTGATATTGTCGTTTGTTAAATAGGGATCCACGTTTTCGACCTGAGTTTCTTTCCAGATTGCTATATATCTCTTAACAAGGTCGCCCGGGTGCTCCAAATCACCAATGTCACTTTTTGCTATCAGGTCGCCTTTTGACATCAGCAATTCTCCACCTGTCGAAAGCTGCAGACTCTGTGTACACAGATAATAGTCATTTTCAAGTTCCACGGTTGCTTGACCAGATACTGAATGACCAGGAGTTACGATATTTGCCTGGTATTCATTGTATTCTCTCTCAGTAATATAGCTACCAGCTGTATAATAACGCTGACCATAAACACCGCTTGTTGCCGGGTGGAACGTAGGACCTTTTCCTGCCACTGGAGGATCCCCATAGGTTACATCTCCAGTAGGCGTATAAAAATCGGGTTGATCAAACTCTAAAGTAAGCACATAACCCGTTTCATGCGACATATTATTACGTTGTTTTGTAACTACCACATCATCTTCCGTGACTGTATAAGCTGATTGTGTCGTAAACTTAGCCTTGTCTGATTCAGAAGCTTTATTCCATTCCCACCAAGAGATAGGATCGTTGTAGTAGTAATCTTTCTCTCCGACAGACACAGGGCCCTCTACATTACAATACAAGCCCTCATGTACATCTGCCAATTGAATTTTAACATTTGACCCAGATGTAGCCAATGGCATACTCAACTCTTCCGAGTATTGGGCAGCTGTTCCTGTATAGGCAGAGATAAGCTGACTATATGTATAGGTCGTTCCACGCACATACCAATAGTGAGCCTGATCATCGTGATTAGTAAGTTTCGAGTCTGGGTCTGAAGAACTCCAGTGGATCGGGAAACAGTCGTCCACGATAAACTGTCTTAGTGCAGGATCATCTGCATTTGTAGGTTCCTGTACGAAGTTTCCAGAAGTCTGGATTTTTCTGTTATCATCACCTGAACCTAAAGTATAGGTATATTCTTCGTGTGTAGCTGCATGCGCATTGTCATCTGAGAGAAAAAGTCGTTCATAAGGTGTCGAATCAATCATTCTGCGACTGGGCGTTCCATGCTCGTTACGGGCATATACAAAACCACCTCCTTCACCTGCAGTCACATTGATGAGTTGCAGTTGAATGACTCCTGTGATGAATCCCCATTTATCCTGAGTAACTGATGGGTCTTCGGGCTCAACCTTTAATTCCAAAGCGACACCAGAGGCGAGAGCAATAACATTGTCGCTCATGGCTGCGTTCTTCAGCATGGAGCTGGAGAAATTATCTTTTTTCCACTGATAATATGTCTTACTGGAAACATCCCTATACTTATCTCCTGTTTCTGCATTAGTAGCTTCTATCCAGCGCTTATCTTCGTCACTAAAACGCACGTCGCTCGTAAGGCCGCCAAGATAGTTCACACCGCTATAGATACCAAAATAATTACCATGGAATTTACCAACCACATCAGTATCGCCACCTACTGGGTTGGGCTGTTTGTTCATCGACAATTCGCCAATACGGTTGATGGTATAGACCTTAGCGAAGTTGACAACTCCTTCAATCTGTTGTTCAGCAGTCACCACACGGTCCTGGGCTCCCTGAAGTACCAATCGGCTACCAAACATTCCTGCAAAGTCGGCACGCTGAACCGTGTTCAGCAAACGACCGGCATAAATGCTGCAGAAACCTGCCCTAATCCAATTGGCTGCATGAATATTACCAGAATTGATTTGTGCTTCATATAAATCTTGAAGCAGTCGGGCTCCTTTATCATAATGAGGGTTTGTACCATCGCCTCCTTCTGCTGTGCATTCATATTCCAACTGGAAATAAGCCTTCTCACGGGTTGTCAATTTTTCCCAGTCTGCGTATTCTATTCGTGCATCAAGCTGGTAGTAGTCTGTACCATAATTTGAGATGTTCAACTCTCGGTAGCCTTTAACCACAGTGAGGTTACCATCTCCATAAAGACCGCCAACGTGTTCCGTTCCAATCGTAATAAGATCCTGATTATAAAGGTCGTTCAACGTGGCTACCACATTACCTGTAACCGTCGTGGTACCTGAGAACACGTGACTATCACCCTCCGACACATTTCCGCCAGCAAAAACTGCATTACGAATATTGATACCGGCTTTATGATCCTCGGTCTCATGATCAAGATATGCCCACAAAGGATCATTCTTGCCTGTTAACGTGTTAAGATCATCAAAAGAAACATAGTCGCCCACGGCATAAGAATGACCATTGATCGTTGTTCCTTCTGGTAATGCTTCTAAAACCCGCGCTTGTGGTTCTACTTTCACATCACAGGCAATAGAAAGAGCACCCGCATTGGATTTGTCAGCAGGATTAGCATAGAAAGCATTGTATTGTTTATCAGTAAGACTTCTTGGACTTGCTTTCAACCATGTCTCGCTAGGAATAACATAATAGGTCTTTCCTGTTTCCAAATAATCATTTTCATCTGCCGTTTTTTCCTCATTTCCACTATATAGGAATCCCACGTCACCACCGCCAAACACGTTACCGAAACCATTATCTACTGCATCCTCATCACCAACAGTACCGCCGTAGATACGTACTTTGGTTGAACCAAATACATATCCATCGGTATAAGTGCGCCGACCCAAGGCCGTAAAACCATCCATCTGGGTTAAAGTATAACCTCGACCACCACCAAATACATTACGTCCTACTTCACCTTTGTACATCAAGACATTGGTGTGACCTTGTTTTGTAACTCTTTTAAATACAGGTACTTTATCAATAGGTGCGTCAGTTTCGCCTTCACCTACAGCTGCTATCTCACCTCCACCATAGACACTGTTAAGGATGGTACCACCCTTAATGGTGACATTTGAAAAGCGCACATTAGCCAAAGGACCATAACCACCGCCAAAGACACAACCAAGACCCTTTTCTAAATTTTCTGTGGTACCAATGGTTCCCTCATAGATGGTTAGATTAGTAGTGCCTTCTCCTCCATCAAGGAGCGGTCGGTCTTCTTTATGCTCATCAACATCGATAATAGGATCACCATAGGCATCCTTTTGTACAGAACCATCTGCATTTTTTTTAACTTTATATTCAAGGATAGCACCACTTCGTCCACCGGCATAGACACTGCCACCGATGGTGATAATATGAGATTCCACCTGCTGTTCTTGCCCTTGAACCGGTATAACGGCGAAGAGCATCATAAGACTTATTATGGTATATCTGATATTCAATTTGAACTAATTTTTATTGTCGGGTTATCAAGGTCATTGTCCGACAGGATATATAAATAGGTGGGGACCACCTTAAGATCAATATTCATAATTTGTCCACGCCTCATATAACTGGCCTCCATGATGGCACTGAGGGAGTTAACAGCCTTACGGGTGGCAAGATGCTGCGGTGTAGATGCCTTGTCATAGACTTCATATTCGCACTCTATTGACAGAGTAGAGGCAAAATCGGCAGCAAAACAACCAGTAGAAATCGGCTTATTTTCAGGCCAAGTCTGGCTGATATCAACGCCGTCATCGTTTGTTCCTGTTGTAAAGATATCAACCATTGAAGTGGCGGCATCTGTAGTACTTTGCTCGGCAGTTACCGAGGTAATAGGGGTGGCTCCAGATGCCAGATTAACGGTTAGATTTAGCTTTTTAGTTAAACTTGACTTCAGCGATACCTTCTTTAGTTTGATGATGCGCAACTTGGCATAGTCGGCATCTATCGAGAAACTGAATTTCAAAGCTGAATACAGGTGGTCGAGCAAGAGGTGGACATTGTCCTTGCCATTCTCTTTGACACCTATATAACCGAAGTTGCCCTCTGTAACTGCCCACTCCGTGGAAGGATCAGTAACTCCCTGCACACCAACGACAACAAGCGGATCAGAACCAGACGTTGCCAGAGGCTCTACATCACTGATGGTTAATGTGGCCCCTAAGGAGTAATTGGAAGAGGTGAGCTCACATGAAGCACCACAATTGGCTACACCATAAAGATAATACTGTTTGGTCTCCCAGACCTTGGCTGAACTAGTAGAAGTCCACGACCAGGTTGACGGTTCGGTACTTGTATTCTGTGTGTATGTATAGGTTCCTTCTGAGTCTATAGTGGCACCAGAAGTCAAAGCCAGCCAGAGCGTGGCATTTTCGTGCATAAGATATGAATCATCGACGGACCTGGTAAAAGCAAACAACTCTGTGCCCACCTGAGGGCTGTCGGGAGTGGTATCGTCAGACGAGCAGGCAGCCAGCAGTACACCAAATGCTATCATCCATAGCACCTCGCGAACATCTTTATATATATAGCCTCTCGTCATCATCATTTTATCTTTACCAATTATATACGTCATGCGTTTCGGGATCTCTTTCTTCCCAATCATTAACCTTGACCGTCACCACTTCTAAGCCTTTTGCATAATTGAAGTAGGCATATACAATCCATGTATGATTACGCCCAAAATCACCCGGTAAGAATTCCAGCTGTTTACCTATCTTGAATGTAGCTGGCTTTTTGGGATCATCGTCAAGTTGGTAGGTAATGGTACCTTCCACTTGCAAGTCTGACTCGTGCAGATAATAAGTACCTAAGTCGTTCAGGTCGCCAGCTGTAATACCATCTGCAATTAAGGTTTCGTAGGCTTGTCCTGTTTGATTCGTCCATTCATAGTAGGATGGATCTTTATCTTTAGAAGTCATGGGGGCTATGGTGGTCGGCGTATTCATGATCGCCTTAGTGTCACCCACATAGGGAGATTTTGAAGTGTCATCAACTTTGTAGCGGTAACCTGGGCCACCTGTTGCTAAATACTCGTCATCCAGAAACAGGTACTCATTCTTGTAGATCTTTGTTCCGTCGAGGGAAATACTATTCACCTTATGCGTCACACCATCATTGATGCAACAGAAGACAAAATGTATCTTAGACACAGCACGAACAAGCTTGACCTTGGCGAGATTGCCCTCAGGGCCGACACCGAATACAGGAGCGGTGCCAGAGACAGGTTGATTTATCAGAACGCCTGACATAGGCAGACCATCTGTAGGCACAGACGTCACTATTTTTCCAGATTTAACACCAAAATAATCTTCTCCAATCTTTGCATCTATCAAATTTTGACGGGTAGAATTTTCTGATAAAGTAATTCCATATTTTGTCACATTCGCTGCTACATAGACATCGACATTGGGCTTGTTTTGGATAAAAGTGGGATCGGTTATATTCATCACAAGCGTGCCTTGATTGGTATCTGAAGAAATGTCATTGCCATTTGTACTGATATATCCTATCGATTTGCTGGTGGCATAGTTCGGATCATTGGGCTCAAGATGTTTAAATACCCAGACCTGGAGGGTTTTAATTTCGCTCTCTCTACCAATGGGGTCCACATCAGGATCAGGATTGTCAACACGGGTCACGATAGGATGATCGGGAGAATAGACATAGATCTTGAGGACGGGATTATCGTTCTGCGTGTCATCGTCAGAAGAGCAAGCTGTAAGCAGTAAGAGCAACATCAGTATGCCGCTCATCAACTGTAGGATATATGTCTTAGTCTCTCTCATCATTTGAATTTTACATTATAATAATGGCACCGTTGTCGGCTGGGCCGCGATCCACTTCGTCACGACCTCAATACCCACCTCCAGGTCGCTTGTCAGGATATTTGGCAGCACGTTGTAAGCACCAGCCAGCGAATTCACTGTCATATTCACAACAGTGGTGTATGCTTTGGTAAATACACGATCAGCACTTATATCGTCACCGCCTGAACCTGCATTGTATTGCATTGTACCCACTAAATAGAAACGGGTATCTGGATAGATGACACCTTTGTTAACGCCATAGAACGGCGAGCCACTCTTATTTTCGAACTCCAAGATGATCGTCACATCCTCTTGATCTTTGCTCTGAAGAACCAGGGTGTTGGCTGTCTCTGCTGTTGAGGAGGAAAGATAATGAGTATAAGCATTGTTGGAATATGTATTCACTTGGCTGTCATAGACGAACTTAATATCGTCTTCAGAATTGGCAGCCGGAATAATCGGATCGAACTTATAATCGACTGCTCTCTGCCCTCCCACAATGACACCAGTCAAGGGGAAATTATTGGGTCCTACAGCAATATTAGCTCCGGTGACATCGGGCAGATTTGCTGCTCCTGCCTGTACATTCACCTGAAGGTGGGCCACAGCATACTGCACTGGAGTGGTTAGAGCAACAGAATGGGTGGATTCTTTGATCTCTTCGTCGGAGTCTGCTTCTGGGAACGCTGCATCAATAAAAACAGCCCATGTACCGTAGGTGCCATATAATGACTGATATTCAACCTGAGAATCTTTACATCTGATGCCACTTTCTACAAAAAAATAGAGCTCCGGAGGGTAGGCATAACGAGTAATGGTACTGATGTTATCGAGTGTTGTGGTCTGAGTCTGAGGCACGAATTTCTTATTCGTGTCATCCCATCTCAATACAGCCGCACCATCAGGCAGGTCTTTGTCACGGGGATAAGTGATGTCGCCAAGCTGATATGTATCACCATTGATCTCAACAGAAGCAGCATCGCACAATCCTATAATCACATCTTTGAGATTATAGGCTTCAGTATTTGATTCAAACGTCTGATTACTAAGCGTGGTTTTCAACTGATTTGCCCATTTCTTGACACTTACTGCCGAGCCTGGTATATCTGCATCACTATTGATAAAAGTAGTATATAATCGCTTCAGAACCTTATCTGTAGATGCTCGCCACTCAACGTTTGCTGTTGCTGCATTGGCAATATCTGTCAGATATTTCGCCAAAGCCTGAGCTTCTTCCTCGGCCGTTGTGCTCGTAAGCATACTGACTGGCGAGAAGGAAAGTTTGGACTTATCGGTTATCGTAGGGAAGGTTGCTGACGGAGTTTCATCATATAAAACTGTCAGACTGCCGTTATAAGCATCGGAAGTGACGCCAGTCGATGGTGTTTCTGGTCGCGCTTTTGCATAAACAATACATTGATCGACTCCAGGAGACATCTCGCAGCTGCCATAATGGTAGAATTGAGCCTTGGGGGCAGGTTTATCCACAACAATCTCATTGCTGATTGTATGAATGTCGGGAGCACCCTCTTTTATTGGAATGATGTCAAGAATATCGTACGTACGAGCTGAATTGGTCTGCACCACAGCATCGGCCATACGCGTTTTGTTGGAGGAAGAGCTTGATAGCATAAAGGCCAAATCAACCCTGACAGGGTCGCCGCTAACGACAACCTCTTCATGGTCATAATCATAGCAGCCTGTCAACATCACAATGGCAAGCGCTAAAAGCCATATGTTAAATTCTCTCTTCACAATCCTTAAATATGTGGATGAAATTCTCCCCCGGGTTTCCAGTCGAGTGTGACACTCACACCCACCTCAGAGGTTGTTGGCACAAAATCACCGTTCTCACCAATGTAACCTTTGATAATAGTCAACTCACCTGCCTCCTGCGCATTATTGATGTTAAGTATGGACTCGGTGTAGATTTCGTCTGATCTTGTATTTCCCGATTCAGAATGGGGAACATAGACCCGGAACTGCCACAGTGTTTCCCTGCCAGAATCGCCGATAAACGGTTCTTCCGTCTCGATGACGGTACGCGTCGGGGATCCGGTAGGCTCGCTGGGCATACGCGACGGGAATGTCACACAACAATAGCCCCGTTCACTGCTACCGCCCTCTGGTTTCAGTTCCGTCGTGGTGACGATTGGCGACTGTTTCGGAAAGACAAACGCACTGTCACAGATATTGAAGCCTGTGGCAAAACCTGTGGCAAAGACCTTGATTCCGTCGGTATTATGATTCCTTGGATCGATAATCAGACAGGCAGCACAATTGGCCATATACAGACGCACCTTGAAGTCCTGATCGACACCCTCTAACACCTCCATCGGCTGACGGGCCGTGAAAAGACCCGTATCATGGGAACTGATGGTGTCGCGAGCCACCTGCTGAAGCATCGAAGGATGACAATATTCGTCTTTCTCCAGACTAACCAGATCGTTGTTCACAATATTCGCAACCGCCAGATGCATATACTGCCGCATGGGCAGGTTCAGGGTGTACGAAGCCTCGTTAGCATCCATGATATGACTATCATGCTTCAGACGTACAGAATCGCCAACAGTATCATAGAATGAGAGATCGACATCATGGGCATAGTCGGAGAAGATGCCTGAGAGATACTCACGAAGGGCTATCGCCATTTCGAGATCCATCTGCGTTGTCAACTGTGTTTCTATCTCAGTGGACATGTTCGTCACAAGCCTCATCTCATAGTCGACCTTTGCCTGCACACCACAATCGCTCTGATCCTCGTCGATCATAGAACAGGAGGTGAGAAGGCAAGAGGGTAAAAAAGTAAAAAGATAAAAAGCCAAAAAACCTCTTTGGCAAAGCATTGCAGCTCTACCAAATAAGGTCTCTGTCATCTTATACTTTTTCATTTTACTATTCACAATTCGCTTTTAACGATCCCCAATCCTCGATGGTACCAGACTTCTTCATTCTTTCACAAAAGATACATCATATATGATAGTGTGCTGAAGTTGAAGTCGAAAGTGATGACGGAGTACACGGTATTCCTATCGGATACCTCATCATCACTTCACGACGACCTCAAACTTATAGCTCATTAATTAATAGGCACCGTGAAAGTCAAACCTGGTTTCCAATCGAGATTGACAGACAAGCCCAATTCCAAGGATGGTGTACGCAAGTCAGGAACAGTATTGTAGGCATTCTTCAAAGAATTAATCTTGAATTTTGCAACCGTCGTATAATCCTGTTCGAACACTTTTGTACGGGTGTTATCGCCTGTTCCATTAACTTTCGTGGAGTTCAAGTCCAACTTACCAACCAAATAGAATTTGGTTCCCTTTGGAATCAAATTGCCATCTGCTCCAGAGAAATCTGCGAAATCATTATCAAATTCTAGGGCAACATAAACAATTTCTGTATTTTCACTAGAAATCGCTCCTGAGACTCCTTTAGTTTCCATCACCAAGGTATAATTCATGTGAGTATCCGTAGTGGTAAGCACTCTCTCTGTAACATCCATTACTTTATCATAGACAATGTTTGAACCATTCGCTGCTTGCCTGAATTCCCAATCGACATCTCCTTGTGAGCCTACCAAAACACCAGTAAGTTTGAGACCATTAGAACCCGCAGAAGAAATATCCACAGTCTTATAAGTTGTTGATGAACCTGGTACTAAAGCATTCTCTTCCAATTCCGTAACACTAGCAAGGCTAACGTATGTATCCAAACAACCTACTGCGTATTGTAATGGGTCTTTCAATGCAATTGACCGGGTTGTCGAAGTAACAACTTTATTATTCGTCTCGTTGTAAAGAGCGATGACGTCAGTCCAAGTCGATGAGTTTGTAATTTCGGTGCTTGAGCTCATTTCCTTATTAGCCACACGGATAGGGGTATTGGCACGATAGTACAACTCTGCGGGATAAACATATTTTGTAACTGCGGACGCATTGACATTATTGATGACATTGCCACTCAAGTCAAAACTGAAAGGATTTGCCGCACCAGAAGTATACTTGAGCTTAGCAGCACCATCAGGCAAATTCAAAGAGCTAGTACCGCTTGGGAAAGCTTTGGCAGCCGTACCATAAGCTGATTCTGATTCCAAAGCAGTGATGGCGGCAGCTGTTTTTGTATAGATATCATTAGCAAGATAACCAGCTGTATTATAGGTCGACTGCGTTTCCAAGGACTCTTTAAGGTCTTTCAACATGGCAAGAACACTGGATGAAGAAGCGGCAAAACCTGCTGTAGTTGTAACTTGCAGAGTAAACTTATCAAATAAGTTTTTTAGCGTGGTAACACCTTTGTCAGAAGCTGTAGTAGCATTATAACCACCAACAGTAATCCACGAAGTCTTTGTTTCTGCAGCTGCATCAGTAGCATTCAGATAGCCTGAGGCTGCAACAATTTTATTCAACTCTGTCAAGATTGTATTACCCCCAGTAGAGAAATCATCTTCAGTTGCTATAGGTTCCTGTGAAAAAGACAGGCTACTGGCTGGTTTATCACCGGAATACAACAAATCCTTAACCGGAGTTGCGGCAGGATCATAACTTGGAATTATAGAACCTTGGTTAAATTTATCAGGTGTAGCAGGAGTCGTTGCCTTACCATAAACTAAGAATGCATTGGTGGTTGTCGGCACCTCAACATTCATGTACCACGTGTCCTTAGCAGCAGTATGTAGAGCATCTATAGAAGATGTAGCTCCTGATCCTGTTTTTCCTACTATTTTATCTGTTCCAGAAATGACTGTTGCACCTGAATAGCTACTTGAAGAAGCCACTACATACTCACCACTTGTTACTGACCCTATAGAAAAGGGATAAAAGCGGAGGTCAGAAATACCCAAAAAGCCTTGCTGTTGAGTGTTGAGTGAGGTCATACGAGTAGGATTCTGACCATAGGCAGGAATAGAGATAGCGAACTGTGCTTTCACAGTTTTGCCGTCGTACGTAGGATTGACATCCTCCAAATCTTCGCTTGAGGAACAAGCGGAGAAACTTACTGCGCCAACGAGTGCTATCGCGCTCAGAATGGCATACTTAAAATTCTTTTTCATACTTTCGAAAGTTTTATTTGTTACTATTATAATTATCAATTAATTATATACACTACATTTATCCCCAGCTGGGGCAGGAGGAAGATGCGGTCACCCTTACCATAGTAGTTGCCGCAGTGGTCACAATCATATTCCTTGAACCAGGCATAGCCGACGGCCACGCCGGCCTCAGCCTCGATGCGCCAGTCGCGTGCCAGAATCCAAGCATATCCGTATTTCGCGCCAAGGGCTAGGAGGTCGCCTTGCAGACGACGGTCCTTGATGGCGGAATAAAGTCCGAACGGGATTTTAGCATTACCCACATTATAGTGAGAATAAATGAGGTTTCCCTCGAAATACTGCATCCGACGGGTCACAACAGAATCGCGGAGAACACCATAAGTGCCATTGTTCGTATAACCATACACACAAAGCGAGTCGCGCTTATGACCGAAGTAGTGACGCACATTAGGTGAAACCAACAGATGGCGCCATTTCTTATTTTTTTCCTTATCGATATCCCAAGCGTTCAACCCAGCATTGATACCCGCAGTCCACGTCGAATCCAGTCGCACTTCTACCCCAAGATTGGGAGAAAGCGTGGCGTCATAGAGTAGATTGGTTCGGAGTGCTAAGGTTTGTGCACTGGACCTAGGGATTATTAAGCTCAATAACAGCAGAACTGTTAAGGATATTTTTGTTAGAAAATGCATCTTCAATATCGTTTGACGGTGCAAATATACAAAAAAAATAATATGTAGTATAATAAAATAGCAAAAAAAATCGATTTAACCCCTATTTTTTACCTTTCTCCGCTTTACCCCCCCCTATAATTAACTACATTTAACAAAAATGGCCGTCAAATATCTCTATCAGACGGCCACAATAAACGACAGAAATCCTTGTCAGAACTCCAAAATCAGTGACTGACGAGGTTTAAGTTCAAAATCTTTCGAAAGATCGAAATAACGATTCGTCAGGATATCCTTCACCTTCCCGGCATTGCCTATCACCTCCTGATAACGACCGACATCCAACGTGGCGGCCTTATTGATGCCATTCAAAATCGTCAAAGCAGTTCGTCCTTGATACTGACGGGCAATGACATAGATACCGTTATAAGGAATAAACTGTACCATCGTACCTTTTATAATAATATCATTGCCCTGACGCCAATGGAGCAGACGACTAAGCCACTGGAACATCGATTGCTCGGCCTTCGAACGACCTTCTTTTGTAAAACAATTATGAGTATCGCCAGGGAAGCCGCCAGGGAAGTCCTTGCGCACATTTCCATCGGTCACTTCCTTCGTGCCATTCATCAGAACCTCTGTACCGTAATAGAGTTGCGGAATGCGGTTCACCGTCAGCAATAAGGCTAAGGCCTGCTTCAGAGCCAACGTATCACGGCCATTGCCCAGGAAGCGGTCTGTATCGTGATTCTCGATGAATGCCATCACGCTCGAGGGGTTCGGATAGAGGTAGTCGTAACAGAAGGAATTGTAAAGACGATTCAAACCGTTCCACCAAGCATCGGTCTCCTCATTCTTGGCCTGATTCAGCTTATCGAAGAAGGAGAAATCCATGACGGTCTTGAGATAGGAATTCTTCTCAGCTAGCTTCGAGTCACGCTGCCAGGCGGCTGTGTAGGCTGGCTCAGTCACCCAGGTCTCGCCAACGGTATTGAAGTTCGGATATTCCTCGTCGAGCTCCTTCATCCACTGCGCCATCGCATCAGCGTAGGCGTAAGGATAGGTGTCCATGCGGATGCCGTCGATGCCAACGGTCTCTATCCACCAAATGCTGTTCTGGATGAGATAGCGCATGAGATGGGGGTTATGCTGGTTGAGATCAGGCATCGAGGGCACAAACCAGCCCTCGGTGGTTTCCTTTAAATCTACCTTAGAGGCATAAGGGTCCAATACCGGCGTCAACTTATAACTGGTCTGCAAATAGGCGCTCTTCACTGGCTCAGAACCGTCTGCATTGGCAGTGAATCCCGTCATCGGGTCTCTCCCACTCTGCTTCTCCGTGAGCCAATCGGGGGTGTTGAGCCAGTCTTTGGAAGGCATGTCATGAGTCCAGGGGTGCTCGAAGCCGCTGTGGTTGAAGATCATATCCATGACGATTTTCAAACCCTTGGCATGGGCTTCATCACAAAGACGCTTGTAATCGGCATTGGTGCCAAAACGGGGGTCTACCTTGTAATAATCGGTGGTCGCATAACCGTGATAGGTAGAAAAACCGTTCGCTTGGTCGGGGGAGTCGTTCTCCAAAACAGGCGTGAACCATAACGCTGTCACACCTAACTCCTTGAAATAGTCCAAATGCTCACGGATACCGTTCAGATCGCCACCATGACGCAGCGAGGGCTTTGTGCGGTCTTCCTTATAACTGCGCATACCCTTCACCTGCGGGTTGTGACCTGCTCCCTGAGCAAAACGGTCGGGCATCAACATATACAGCACATCGGCATTGGTGA
>JAEEGH010005069.1_pt1 | contig 33417 bp, 39 predicted proteins | sample 9134181 | NCBI WGS metagenome assembly JAEEGH01 (sample SAMN16246544, study PRJNA631951) | gut metagenome | biome: gut microbiome; feature: rumen; material: DP-attached | host: Bos | place: Iran: Karaj | collected 2018-10
CTATCAGCGTTTAGGCGACTATGTACGTCCTGTGGATGTTAGAAACAAAGACTTGAAAATCAACTTGTCTCAAGGGATTTGTAATGCCAAGTATTTCCAAAATCCCAAACAGGTGGCCGACAATCCTGAAACTCATAAAATTGTTAGAACTGGACAATTTGCCTATAATAGAGCAACTACGCGAAATGGAGAAAAGATATCCATAGCTTTGCGAGAAGGTCCAGATTGTACAGTGTCATCAGCATACCAAGTTTTTGAAATTATTGACGAGAACTTGTTGCATCCGAAGTATTTGATGATGTGGTTTAAACGGCCGGAGTTTGACCGTTTAGCGATTTTTTATTCACATGGCAGCGCACACGAATTCTTTGAATGGGATGCAATGTGTAACGTCATGCTTCCCATCCCTTCCATCGCCCGTCAGCGTGAAATCGTGGAAGAATACGAAACGCTGAGCCGCCGCATTCGCCTCAACGAGCAGATGATTGCCAAACTGGAGGAAACCGCCCAAGCGCTCTACCGCAAGATGTTCGTGGATGGGATTGACAAGGAGAATCTGCCAGAAGGGTGGAGATGGGGGAGGTTGGGAGAAGTGGCAGAATATGTGGATGAAAAGATGTCATTGGCTGATATTGATGAATCTGCATATATTGCCACAGAGAACATGTTGAAGGATAAAAAGGGAATAATAATCTCAACAAATAAACCAGAAGAAGGTAGAGGGACGAAGTTCGCAATTGATGATGTGCTTGTTTCAAACATTCGTCCTTATTTCAAGAAAATATGGAGAGCGTCTTTCAATGGAGTTTCGTCTAACGATGTGTTGTGTTTTAGGGCCAAGAATGAGTTTAATGCTTCAATGTTATACTATACGATAGAACAGGACGGCTTCTTTGATTATGTAATGGCAGGAAGCAATGGCGTAAAAATGCCTAGAGGTGATAAAGAATGGATTATGAATTTTCCTGTAATTATACCATTGAAGAGTGGCGTAAAAGAATATGAAAAAACTACGACTTGCATACATTTACAAAGTGTTTGTCGTAAAAAAGAGAACGAGAAATTAACTGAATTACAGTCTTTGCTATTGGCGAGGATGGGGAAAGAAAAAGCATAAACACATGAAAAATAAGGAACAAGAAAACAAAAAGTATCCACATCTCTTGGATAACAAGCCTTGTGGACAAGATTTGTTTGAAGGGAAATCTCATGAGAAAATTGCCAAAAACATTGCAGATATCATTAAAAATGGCACAGCGGAAGTTGTTGGAATTGATGGAGGTTGGGGGGCTGGAAAGTCAAACATGGTTAACTTAATAGAAACCGAACTAGATAAAGGAAAATTTCACTTTTTTATCTATGATGCTTGGGGACATCAAACTGATTTTCAAAGGCGTTCCATATTGGAAAACCTAACAAGCTATTTAGTAGATGAAGCAAAAATTATTAATAAAAAGAAATGGAATGCCAAACTTCTTCAATTATTGTCCCGGAAGCGGAGTGTGGGTTCTAAGATTGTCAAAGAATTGAGTGCTATTTCTAAGATAGGTGCCATATTAGCGTTAAGTATGCCTATTTTAGTCTTGTTAAACAATTATATTGGCCAAAATATGGGCAAGATTATTTATTGGGCTGGTATACTAATATTTTCGCTAGTCATTTTATATGTGCTACAAGTGAAAAATATGAAAAAATATGGTCAACCCACTAGTATTTTAAATGTCATTAGTGAATTGTTCCTTTCGTATCAAGATTACACCAATGACAAACAAGACAACATTGAACAATCCATGAAATACGAAACAATTTATGACGAAGAGCCCTCTTCTCGTGATTTCAAGAATTGGATGAAAGAGATAGATGATGACATCAAGGGGCATACACTCGTAATTGTATTTGATAATATGGATCGGCTACCGAAAGATAAAGTCCAGGAATTGTGGGCAGCGATACACACGTTTTTTTCAGAGGAAAAATACTCTAACATTCGTGTAATTGTTCCTTTCGATAGAGCACACATAAAATCGGCATTTAAATCGGAAGATATATTAATCAACCCAACAAAAAAGACCAAAGATTCCGATAACAACTATGATGTAGCTTGTTACGGAAATGATTTCATAAACAAAACATTTGATGCTGTTTATAGAGTGTCTCCTCCTGTAATGTCAGATTGGAAAGCTTATTTTGCTAATCGTTGGGAAGAAGCATTTGGGAGGAAAGTTGATAACAAAATAACTCAAATCTATGATTTGCTCTCAAAAGTTGCAACACCTCGTGAGATTATTGCTTTTATCAACGAGTTTGTGACAATCAAACAAATTTCTGACAATTCTATTCCAGATGAATACATAGCTTTATTCATTTTTGGAAAAGATAAAATATCATTAGACCCTCAAAAAGAGATACTCCAACCATCATACTTGGGAGCTTTAGATTTTATGTACAAAAACGATATAGATTTATCAAAATACATATCAGCTTTATATTATCAGTTACCTCCAGAAAAAGCATTGGATATTATCTACACTGATAATATCAAACAAGCTTTGAATAATGGGAAGGCAAAACCAATCGAAGCTATACAAAGTCAAAAACAGTTGTTCTTCTCCATATTGGAGAACGCTATTATTAAAGTCACAAATATCCCGAATGCTATAGTTGCCTTAAATGCATGTTTAAAAAATGAGGATCCCGAACATGAACAGATGATATGGGAGGACATCTATAGGGAGATTAAACAACAACCAATTAATGAGCCATTACAAGAACACCAAAAAATATTACTGACAAAAATCAAGAACAAAGAAGAGTACCTGAAAACGATGGTTTTAGGTTTTTCCAACATTCATGAATTTGATGTTATTAGTTTCTGTAATAGTATTAGACAATTATCAGAAATGGATGGCATTAATCCATATATTTATCTAGAAGATAAAGAAATTGATGCTGAAGCGTTTGTTAGATTTGTAGAACAAGCCAAAGAAGACTTTGATAAATATCGGATAATTTGTAAACAAGACAAATTAGATAAGTATCTTTCAGGATTGAATGTTGACCAATTGGCAAATCTAAAAGCTATTCCTTTTATTGAAGGAAAGTATACTCAACCTTTGTATAAAGCTCAATTAGAGAAACTGGTTGATTTGAATCTGAACAACATGGATGGCATTAAGGTATTATTCGATAGATTGAAAGAAATAGAGCGCCCAATAAAAAAGAAGTTACCTGATGCCAATATTCACAATTATTTTAATGCAACAAAAAGCGATGATGAGTTTTATTATGATTTAATCTGTATGCGCATTTCTTGCTTAAATAGTTTTCACCCAAATTTCCGAGCTCTATTTAACAATGTACTTAATTCTACAGATGATAAATTTGTTGAAAAAATAGCGGAAAGAATAGAGTGTTATATAGATTTTGGAACAATGCTATTAAATGTTGATATTATGAATTATTCACTTTATATAGCCGTCGCAAATAGACTAACAGAAAAAAGCTATGGTAAGTCCAACATGGATGCGTTAGCTGTAATTCAAAAATATGACACAATTAAAAGTTGTTTGGGAACAACTCCTAATATGCTAATTGAACGCATTGGGGCTTGGGTTGATGATATAAAATTAAAACTCAAAAAAGAAAACGTGTTTTCTGTCCCTATTGAATTTTTCAGTGATATCTATAATCGCAAAAACGAATTGTACACATTTCTAAAATGAATTGTACAACTTTTTTCAAAATGGGCGCGTCGGATTATTTCGATGCGCCCATTTCATTTACAGGCCCTCTTTTCGGTCGAATGTCGCGTATTTGCCCTGTTGTTTCACTTCCCTTTTAAGTCCTATTTTAAGGCTGCTTAAACAGCGTTCAAGTGTGCGACAAAGGGCTGGAATTATATCACGCTCGTAGAATTGTCGCGGCTTGATTGAATGGTCTATCTTGACGATTTCCTGCTCACAGATGTTTCCCGTGTCAAGTCCATCGTCAGCCCAAAACCATGTGGCCGCCGTGACCGCTTCGTTTCTTTTGTAGGCCCATTTGATTGATGCCGCACCGCGTCCATACGGCAACGGTGACGGATGGAAAATGAGCGTTCCAAAACGAGGCTCTTTGATTACATCGGACGGTATCTTTTCCGTCAATAATGGTGCAATGTTCAGGTCTATCTCCATGCCCGGCAAATACTCCATCGAATCATGGAACACCGTGCACCCACATTTCTCCACCACTTCTATGGCTGCAAGATAAGCCTTGGATGTGGTCTGTCCTAATATTCTAACTAACATGGCTCTTGATCTCCTATATATTCAAATCCTTGTACAGCCCTGAAATGGCCTCCAAATCCTCCGCTTCCGTGTTTCATTCCCTGCCTGCTTGCAGCACGGTCAAGCGTCTTGATGGACTTGCTTTTGTCGGCAAACTTCAGCGCACCACTCACCTGCACCCATTTGGACGACTTGCGTAGGGCACGGCACAACTGCGGATGCGATGTGTGGAACAGCGTGGTGTATTTCCTTCCACACCGTCCCTGCCCTTCAAGATGAAGGCGGCACACCTCGTTCAGGAAGGCCGTGCCTACACCTATGCCTTGCCACTCTGGTAAGACCACCAGACGAGTTGCCCGATAGTGTCCGCCCTGAAACATGGGACAGACCGCCAGATGCGCCACAGGCTCGTCACCGGCAAAGCAGATGAAATACTGCGCGGCAATGGGCATGGGCAGGTCTAAATAGTAATGCGGCTTAAAATAACTCCATCGCGTTCCCGGAACCCGATAAATTGAGAGTTCGATTTCAGGTCTTTGCCGAAGGCAGTCGCGGGTGTAGAACCGCGCCTCATTTGTGTTGTAGACCCAATCGGGTTGCAGCCATTCAATCACATCAAAGTGTGGCGTGAGCAGAACGATTTTGCCCTTGCCACGCCTCCAGCTTTTTGCGAAAGCTGCCGCGCCTATTTTGGCAATCTGGCGGTCAATTACACTGGTAAACTCGTCCACGACGGCGATTTCGGGCTTGTCGCAAACGAGGCGGGCGAGACCGGCCCTGAATTGTTCGCCGTTTGAAAGCACCTTGAACGGTCGCAGCCATGCCGGGACATCGCCAAGGCCAACGGCTGACAGTGCGCCCGTCACTGCGTCAAAGTCACCATCGGGACAGATGTCGTCGATGATGGGACGGTCTTCGTGCCATCCAGCATAAAGGTCGTAGAGCGGCACACCGGGAAACATCGCCTTTCCGATGCTGCTTTTCCCGCTTCCCGACCTTCCGACGATGAGGCCGATTTGCCAGTCCATGTTCTCGATGGGCAGTTCTGCCGTGTGCTGCCATTGGTAGCCCGTTTCGGCATTAAAGAGGGATTTCACGCGCTCTGCCCTGTAGCTGGTGAAGTCCTCGCATGTGTGGTTGATTTCGATTCTCATACCGTTACAACTTTAAGTTTAAGACCAAGGTTCAATTCCTTCAGACGGTTGAACGTGTCGATTTGGTTCTGCTCGTCTGTGCACATTACCACGATGCCATATTGCGGGTGGTAGGTGTAGCTTTTCTTTTTGTTTTCCATCTTTGTATGTTTGTTTGTTGATAATTCTTACTTTTGCAGTCTCCTACATTTCAAAAAATAAGGTGCTGACACACCGAGAGGCTTACGGCCTCTGCCGTGGTGTGTCAGCACCTTTGTCATTGTCGGGGGTAGGAGCCCGGCTTTGGAGGCGGGGGCCATTTTATTGGCCCGGATTGGCAATGCGACGTTCAATCATCCTTTATGTGCCATTGAAAGTTCCATCGTCGATTCCATCCAGTTGCGTGATTTCCTTTTCTCCTCCCAATCCGCCGACCCGAAACACGCGAAGGTCGGTCATCCTTATGGTAGTGTCATTATAGAAGCCAACCAAGCTGACGGGGGACTTGCTTTCGAATCCGAATCCAAGGTAAAGGTTGAAGCCATCTGCCATCATGCTATTGGTTATGGTGAAAGTGGCCGTTAGTGTCGTGCTCGCCCCCGTGCCACTTTGGATTGGCAGCTTTTGCACAAGTATGGGCGGAACATCCGCTATCTCACTTCTGCTTCTGAGAGCATAGCCCGCAAATAGGCCGACATCGATCATATTAAGGCCAGCTCTGCCGACATCTTGGAAAGTGAGATGGCAAACAATCATATAGACGCCCACTCTGTTGATGTTGGAAAAGTATATCTGGCGGTGCGTCGTATGGTTTTGCACGCAGGAAATACCCCAGTAATTGCTACTCGGGCCAATCCCTCCCCTGTCCACGTTGTTGTCGGAGCTTATCCCGTTGATAGGGTCGATGGTTACGTTGGTGCCTGCCTCAAGAAGGCCATACACGCTTTGCCAGATGCCGTTGCCGCAGAGGACATGCTTTTGCTGGCCTAACAAAGGCTGGGGCACGAGGCCGTGTGCTCCATTTCCGGTGGAAGATGCACCGGTAAAGTCGGCGTAGGTGGTGTTGATCCAGCCGAGGAGGACCCAGCGCTCGTTGGTGCCGTCGTAGACGAGGCACTGGATGCTGCCCGCGTTCCACGATACGTATGAGTAGGTTCCTGGCGCGGTGGTGCCGTATCTTGCCATGGGCTTGGGGCCGGTGCCATTGACTTCAAGTGTCGGACTTGCTATGGAGTTGTAGTTGGCGAAGCGGACGAAGACGACGGCTCCGTCGACGAGCTGGAAGGGACCGCTGACGGTGACGGTCTTTGCCGCTGTGCCTGCCGCGGTAGTACAACGGCCAAACATGGCGGCGGGGTATTGCCAGGTGCCGTCACCTCGGAGATACTTGAGGCGCTCGCTATAGGTCGGCGAAGGGACGAGGCCGTCGCGGCCTGGCACGGGGGGTTGCTCATCGCCGCCGTATGTGAAGCGTGGAATGTCGGGTGGGTCGGAGGCGACGACGTAGGCACTGGCGGCTGCGGGGTTGCCCGCCAGCCACGTGCCCGAGGCGGCGGCCACGAAGCTGCCCGCCACGGTGTTGATGAAGCCCACTTCGCCGTCGGTCTTGCGCAGGGCGGGCACGTAGTTGAGCACGGTACGGCCCTTGACCTTCAGCATGGCTTGGTAGACGTGGGTGCCATAGGCTTGGTAGGCGTTCTGGTTGCTGATATAGAACAGGTGGATGGGCGGGGCATAGCCCGTGTCGACGTCGTAGGTGCCCGTTTGCAGGTCGGTTTGGCCCGTGGTTTCGTCGCGCACGAAGAGTGTGATGCTGCCGTTGAGCAGCTTGCCCACGAGGGTGTAGACGTGGTCTTTGGCACGTGTGATGGTGGAGGTGAGCGCGCCCGTCGTGCTACGGCAGCACAGGGTGATGTCGGTGGTGCTGAGCGCTACGAAGCCGATGCGGTAGCGGAGGGAACCGCCGGTGTCGGCCCCGAAGAGGCGCATGTAGATGCCGTTTTGTGTCTGTCGGAAGCGGATGTGGAACTCGACGTCGTCGTTGTAGGTGGTGACGCCGGTGTGGATCCTGGTCTGCTGGTTGGCGTTGTAGGCGCTTTCGAGGGGCGTGTATTCGCCGAAGGGGTCGAGGGCGCCGATGCTGACGCGGGGTCCCGGGAGGTAGGCGGGGAAGGCCGAGGGCGACGGCTTCTCGGTGAGCAGCTTGTCGCCGAGGTAGATGTCGCCGTCGGTCTCGTTCATTGACTGGGGGTCGAAGTCGCCCGTGGCGTTGACGAAGTAGAGTGTGTCGGCGCGCTTGTTGGCCAGGGCGCTGAAGGCCGCCGTGGTCATCTTGCGGCATTTTACCTTGTCGCTCATGGCTGTTTACATTTCTTCCCAATAGAGGGTTGCGTTTTCGATGGCTTGGTAGACGGCGTCGCTGTCGACGAGGTTGTGGCTGCCCGAGGTGGGCGTGGTGTCTAAGGGGCGGTCGATGGCGAGGAGGTGCCAATAGCCGGTGCCCGACGAGGCGTCGTAGATGAGCGTGGCGGTGTCGCCGCCGCGGATGGCATTGGCGGCTATAGCGGCGCCGCGGTGCATGATGGCGTGGGCGACGGATTCGCCGCTGCTGAGCTTGAGCGTGGCATTGGCAGGCACGTCTGCGGCAAACTGGATGGCCACCACCATGCCTTGGGCGCTGAAGCTTGAAATGTTGGCCACTTTGGAAGGGTTGGCGGCTGCGGTGTTGCACGTGCCGTGCATGATGAGGTCGTTGGTGAAGCCTTGGAGGCTGCCGGGAGCCTGTCTGTCGACGGCGAGGACGACCCAAGTCTGGTTAGATCCGTCGTACATCAGCATGGCGGTGTCGGCGGCATTGATAACCCCATCCATGATGCCTGATAATTTATAAATGATTTCAAGTGGACCTGAATCGCCCACGGTGAGATATGCTAATTCATGAACGTCGGCAGTGAATGTGAGGGCGACGATGCTTCCATGCTTGACTTTAAGCCCGCCGAGGTTGCTGGTGAAAATTAAGCCTGATGCGTCGGGCGAGGCCGTGCCATAAGCGTTGCCGATGTCGGCGGGGAGCGGATCGCCCCACACAGGGCCGTTGGGACCTTGCTTCATGACTTGCCCGGTGGATCCTGGAAGCATCTTCTTGACGGTCTTTCCGCCGTTGCCGAGCACAAAGGCGTCGGCGTCGAGGTCGTCATCGGCGGTGACGGCTCCGTCGATGTTGTTTTGCGCAACGGTCCAGTGGTCGTTGTTGGCCGCGGTGCCCGATGCGACGCAGATGACGAGGTCGCCAACTTCGCAGGGCTTGCCGGCGTAGGTGCCCGGGGCCACGATGCGGTAGGTCCAGCCTATGGTGTGGGTGGCGGGCAGGGTGCCGACCGTGCGTGCCACTTCGGTCCAGTGGCTGGCGTTCCAGTTGCCCGTGGTGGCCGTGTTGCAGCGGTAGAGCTTCTCGTTGGAGCCCGAACCATGGGTGCAGTAGTCGCCGACGGCATATTCGATAGACGTGCTGTAGGCGTCGGCGGTGCCCAGTGTGCCCTTGAAGAGCATGGCGCCTGCAATGCCGGCTATTTGTTCGTCGGTGTATTGGTTGGCGGCCTGGAGGGCGAGGGCGACGGCTTTCGGGGTGGCGGCGAATGTTTCCGTGGCGCCAGCCTGCGCGCCGTAGGCGGCGTCGTGTGTGGTGTCGTCGGTGGCGTCGCTGAGCTTGACGTGGCCGAGGTTGGAGCCGGTGGCAAGCCGGGCGATGTGGTTGGCGATGGCGGTGTTGATCGTGCTGAGGATGTTGTCGACGGCGGTGCGCGAGTAGACGTCGAAGGTGAGCACGGTGGGGTGTTCGGGGTCGTTGCCGTAGGTTTCCACCCTGAAGTTGACGTATTCCTGGTTTGCGCCCGAGGCGTCATGCTTGGTGTAGGTGGTGACGTTGACGGGGATGACGATGCTTTCGCCACGGTAGAGCAGGCCTTTGTCGGTGATGAAGTAGAGCATGTCTGTGTCGTGGCTTTGCATGGCATTGTAGGCGGCGAGGGTGCCGTACTTGATGCCTTTTACTTTTGTGCGTTGTGCTGGCATGGTGTTGTTGGGTTTTTAAGGGTTGTTTTATTGTTGTTTAAGTCAGCTTTAAGCTGTAAGGTGTAAGCAATAAGCCCGTGTAGGCTCCGAAAGGTGGAACTTGTGCATTCGGGTGTCGTTGGCTTATGGCTGACGGCTCATTGTTCCTGCTGCTGCTGCTGCGCGGTGGGCAGGGGGCACATCCTCGGGTTCCACACGACGCATCCCTGGGCGAGGTTGGGGCAGTCGGCGCGGAGGCCTGCGTTTTCGGGGAGGCCGTAGACGTGCTCGCAGAAGGCGGCAAGGCGCGCCTCGAACTCTTCAGTGCCGAGGCGGCGGAACTCGTCGTCGGTGAGCTGTGGCCACGTGACGGTGGCGTCGGTCGGGTCGGTGAAGGTGGCGCAGAGGTCGTAGGCGGTCTGCGTTTCGCCTTTGGTGACGGTGAGGGTCTTGTTTCGGGCTTGGCCGGTGGTGTAGTAGCTCATGGGGGTGTTTAATTGTTGATTATTGTTGGTTGTTTAATTGTTTAATTGTTGGATTTTAGCTTATGGCTGCTGGCTATAGGCTTACGGCTCAACGCTCTTCCAGCATGTCCTCCCAGTTGAGGTCGTACTGGTAGCGTTGGGTGCAGAGCGGGTCGGCCCAGGCGGCTTGGAAGTCGGGCTTCTGGGTGCAAAGCGGGTCGGCCCAGACGAAGGCGAAGCGGGCCTCTTGCTGGGTGCAGAGCGGGTCGGTCCAGGCGGCCTGCCAGGCGGTATAGGGCTGAATGCCGCCGCCACCTCCGCCGCCGGAACCGCCGCCGGGGTCGTCGTCCCAGCTGCCTATGCGGGCGAGGGTGAGGTGCTCGGTGGCCTGGTGCAGGTCCTGCCGGATGCCGACGGCGAGGAAGGTGCCCTCGGTGCTCCATTCCTTGAAGGCGCAGAACACGTGGCAGAGCCTGGCCGTGCCCGATATGACGGGCTGGGTGTAGCGCGTTTGCTCAATGAGGCTGAGGAGGCGGAGGCGGCTGAGCGTGTCGGTCACGCCGCATTTCACTAACTGCTCCCAAGCGTTGCCGTAGGCGTCGAAGAGGAGGCCGCGTGCCGACGGGGCTATGCCTTTCTGCCAGGTGCCCGCCTGTAGGGTTTCGCCGAGGTGGTCGCCCAGGATGGCGAAGTGGTCTCTCTCCGTGGCGGCGTCGGTGTCGATGGCGTCGTCCTTGCGGTCGGCCTTCACGAGGGTGATCTGCGGGTTGCGGTAGAGCTGCCAGGCGATGTTGGGGTAGCAGGGATAGAGCCTGCTGTGGACGCCATTGTCGCCGCCGACGATGAACACGCCGCTGCCCACGGTGAGCCTCAGCTTTCCGGCCACGGGTGGCAGGGGGAGGTATTCGCCGTCGGTGCGACGGCGGTAGAGTGTGCCTTTGATCTGGTTGAATTCGTTCACTGAGATGCGGTTGCCCACCCATCCTGAAGTGACGAGGGGGTCGCGGTCTTCGGCTTCATCGTCGGGGTCGTAGTCCTTATAGTAGGACAGTATCATGCGGCAATACGATTCGTCGTGCTCGTCCGACCATATTCCATTGCCTATACCCCTCGGGTGGACGAAGGCCGAATCGACTTGGTTGCCGAACACGTTGATGCTTGCATCCTCGGTGTAGGCGTTCACGTAGTGGCACACGGGGTTGCCCTCCTCGTCGATCACTTCGAGCTTGACGGGCACGGCAATCACGGCCAGTCCCGCCGACCGCCACTCCTTTTCCTTGCTGCCCCAAGCTGAGGAATACCAGTCCTGTTGCTCCACCCACTCGTCGGGCGGGCTGTCGAGGGGGTTGTCGCGGAAGCTGAACAGGAAGTCGAGGTTGACGCGCAGCTGGTATTTGTGGGCGTCGGGCACGAGAGGGAGGTAGCCGGTCTCGATGCTGAACACTTTCTCCGTTGCGGCGAGGCTCGGGGCCGGGTCGTTGCCTACGAGGACACAGTTGCTGACAAGGGAAAGCTGGCCGAAGAGGGGGCTGTTGTAGTAGCCCAAAAGCTTCTTGCACTTGATGCGCCAGGCCACGCCGATGTCGTTGCTGTCGGTGAAGGCCGACCTTGTGCGGAAAAACTTTGCGTTGCCTGATTTCATCACCTTGGCACCGGTCATGAAGTCCTTTTTTTCGATATAGAATCCGGTGTCGGTGTCATCGCCCGTTTCCTCGTTGTAGCTTTTGCATAAGTATGCCTCGCTGTCGGTCCATACGTTGTGGTCGTAGTCGAGCCCGTCTTCGGCCAGGGTCTCCTGGGCGTCGTGCTCGAAGCTGACGTCGATGCGTCCGTAGGTCTCGCTGCCGCGCAGCCAGGCGTCGGTGCCGTGCCACACGGGGTAGTTGGCCATCGTGTCTTCATGGTCGCGCAGGTATTCGATGTCGTAGATGAAAACCTGCCCGTTTTTCTGCATGATGCGCAGGCCGAGCGGGCGCAGCGCTTCCTCGAGCACTTCGCGCTGGGTGGTGGGCTCGTCGCCGTCGGCGGCGAAGCGGTCGGCGTTGATGTAGAGCATGTCGAGCGTGATGGGCTCGTTGGTCTTGGGATGGCGGAGCGAGGTGAGCAGGCTGACGGGATAGCCCACCGGAATTGCCGCACCGATGCAGCCGCCCACGATGGCCGCCAGGCTTTGCCTGCCTTCGAGGGTGAAGGGGATGCGGTTGAGGATGCCGAAGTCGGAGAAGATGAGCTCGGTGACGTAGGCACGGGGAAAGCTGTAGGGCTCTTCGTAGACGGAATCGTCCAGTTGGCCAATCCAGTAGACCTTGCCGGTGCGGACGACGGCGCAGAGGGCGTTGCGGCCATACATGAGCCGCACCATCTGGCGGTCGCTCTCGTTGGAGACGCGCAGGGTGCAGGTCGACGACTGCACCACGTCCATCTTGCCGGTTTCCTGCCATTCGATCACGCAGGGCTCGTCGCCTTCGAGGCTGATCACGGTGGCGGGGCCGTCATAGCCGTCGATGTGGATGAGGATTTCCCACACGTCGTCGTCGAGGCTGCGGAAGCTGGTGGTGTAGGCGAGATTGTAGCTCATTCGGTTGTTGTTTAATCGTTGGTTGTTTAATTGTTGTTTAAGTCAGCTTTAAGCTGTAAGCATTAAGCCCGTGCAGGCTCTGAGAGGTGAGGCTTGTGCCCTTGGGTGTCGTTAGCTTACGGCTTATGGCTTACGGCTTATGGCTTATAGCTTACAGCTTATGGCTAACGGCTCCTCTGGTTGATGTTGGTCTGCTTGTTGATGATGCCCACGAGCTCGCGGCCCTCGATGCGGAACTTCACCTCGCCGGGCTGGCCGGGGCCGTCGGTGCCCAGCAGGGCGCGGAGGCGGCTGAGCGGTGCGATGACTTCGGGGTTGGAGCTGGCGCCGCCGTATTCGCCCATGAGGCCGAGGGTGGGCCCGTAGACGAGGCCGCCGTTGGCGAACTTGGGGATGGCCGACAGCATGGCTTCGATGGTGGAGGCCCATGTGAGGGCCAATTCGGGGCCAACCAGCGGGATGCCGGCCACCGATGCGGCGGCGGCTGTGGCGGCCACGGCGGTGTTGGAGGTGGAGAGCGAGGCGTTGGCGGCTATCTGCGTTGCGGTGGCCGTTTCCTCCACCACTTGGAACGCCTTGGTGACTGAAGTGATGGTCTTGATGACTTCGACAACGGCCTGTATGCCCTGGATGAGGCCCAGGAACCCGTCGACGGTCTGCGTGAGCGCGTCCCAGGCGTTGTCGGTCTCGGTGAGGGCGCTCTTGATGTCGCGGATGCTGTTGCCTATGCCTTTCAGTCCGCCCCAGCCTTTGGTGAAGGTTTCGAGCGGCTTTTTTTTCTGGTCTTTGTCGAAGCTCTGGAGGTTGAGCTGCGCATCGAGCACGTCCCTCATGGCCTGACGGTCGTCTTTGCCGTAGGCGCGGGTGAGATTGAGCATTCCGTCGTAGAATCGGGCTTTGGCAGCCAGCATCAAGCGGTCATATTGGTCTTGGGTGATGGCTTGGTTGGCGAGGCTTGCCTTCAGGCTGATTTCGGTGTCGTCGAGGTTTTTCTGAAGTGCGTCGACCTCATTGTCATAGTCGGAGTTTCTTCGTTGTATCTTCGCTTCGGCAATCTGCTGTTGCAGGGCTATGGTGTTCTTGCCGTATTGCTCTTGCAGTTCCAGTTGCTTTTGGTAGCTTTCCTGCTCGGCGGCTTGCAGTTGGGTGTCGTACTGCTTTTGGGTGATGGTGCCTTCGGCCAGTTTCTGGGTGAGGTTGAGCTTGCGCTGTTCGAGGCTTTGGGCGAGGGCATTGTTTTGGCGCTCGTATTCGTTTTCGCGCTGCTGTATCTTCGCGTCGGCTATCTCCTGTTCTATCTTGGTGGTGTCCTTGCCGTATTTCTGGGCTATCTTTAGTTGCTCTTCCAGCCCCTCGATGGCCACCTGTCCCATGCCAATCTCGTATGCGTCCTTGTCGCCGTCTTTTTGGTACAGTTCCTTCAGGGCGTTTTCCTTCGAGCGTTGGGCTGCCTCGGCTGCCTTGATGGCTTCGTTGTACTGCTTGTCGAGTTCCCTTTTCTCCGACTTCGAGAGGGTGTCGTAGCGTTTCTTCAGGGCGCGCTGCTCGTCGTCGGTGAGGTCGGCGTAGCCCTTGTCTATCATGGCGCGCTGCTTCTTGGTGAGGTCGTCGTAGTGCTGCTTCAGCAGGTCGAACTGGGCTTGGGAGAGGATGGCGGTATTGTCGTCGGCAGGTTTCGGCTTGGATTCTTCGTCGGCAATGTTCCCTGTTTCGATGTCGGCGGGGGTGATGGCCTCGTCTTTTTCCCGTTTGCTCTTCCTGTCCCATTTGACGGCCCACGTCACCGTGGTTTCCTTCCTGTCCTGTCTCTTCCCTTCGAGGATTTCCTTCTGCTCGGCGATGGCCTTGGCGCGTTCCTCGGCCTTCGAGGCCATCTTGGCCAATCCCGCATCGGCTGCATCCTTGTCCCAAAGCGACTGGAGCTTGTACCAGGCGCGCATGATTTCCTCGATACCTGTAAGGACGTAGTCGGAGATTTGGAGCCATTTCAGCTTGAACCATGCGCCCATCTGGCCGAGCGACTTGTTGATGTAGTTGACCACGCTCTCCCACGTCTCGCCCCAACCGCTGGTGTTTCTCACCACCGTGACGATGGCACCCACAAGGAGCGCGATGGCCGACACGATGAGGCCGATGGGGTTGGCCTTCAGCACCATGTTCAACGCGGCCTGTGCCGCCTTCCATGCCTTGGTGAGGGCTATCTGGATTTGTTCCCTTGTGATGAGCACCTTCAGCCACAGTTCCTGAAGTGCCAACGACACTTTGCTTGCGTTGAGGGCAAAGGTCAGTGTGGTGATGGCGGCGGCTGCGCCGATGATGATGCCACGGAAGTCGCTGATGGTGTCAATGACGTTGCCGAAGCCCGTGCGGATGGCCTCAAGCGCCGATGGTATCGCGTTCAGCACGTTGGTCGAAAAGTCGACGAAGGCGTTGATGACGGGTTGCAACTGATTGAACACGCCCACGAGGAACTCGTTGAAGGTGTCCTTCAGTTGGTTGATCTTGCCCTCGGTTGTGCTTCCGGCGCTTTCGGCACCTTGGTAGAACAGCGAGCCTTCCTCGGTGGCCCACTGGAAAGCCTGTGCCAGCATCTCGGCGGAGATGGCGCCTTGGCTCATCTTCTCCTTCAGCGAGGCCATGCTTTCGCCCGTGTGCTCGCTGATGACGGCCAAGGGGTTGAATCCCGCGTTGATCATCTGGAGCAGGTCTTGGCCCATCAGTTTGCCGGTGCTGGTGGCTTGGCTGAAGGCCAAGGCGAGGCTCTGCATCTTCTGCCCGTCGCCCATGGCGATGTCGCCGATCTGCCTCAGCGTGGCGAAGGCCCGCTCACCCGATATGCCGAACGACATCATCGTCTTTTGCGCCTCGATGAGGCCTTCCTTGTCGTACACCGTTTCCCTGCCGTATTTCGATATGCGGGCAAACATGTCGTCGGCGGCCTCAGCGTTGCCCTTGAACAGGGTGGTCAAGTTAAGCTTTTGGAGTTCGTTTGACGAGCCCACGTCGATGATTTTCTTCAAGGATTGGCCGACCTTGGTGGCCAATTGCGTGATCTGGTTGAATCCGATGGCAAACGTTGAGAGTTTGCTTAGTCCCGAACCCAACTTGTCCGTCTCGCTTTTGATGTGTTTGATGGCGCCGTTGAAGTCGTCAGCACTGATTTCAAGTTTCTTGAAACTGCCGTCGTCGGTGATTTTTACCTTAAATTCCACTGATCCTGTTGCCATATCAATAAAGTTTTATATATTTGCGGCGATGAAAACCTTGCTGATTATATTGTGCATCGTCATTGCGGTCAAGTATTGGCCCTACATCATCGCTTTCCCTTTTGCGATTGTCAAGGCCGTGTATTACATTGTTACCGGGCGCGACAACGACCCTGAAGTGGTCGAATTGAAAGAGGCCAAGAAGCGCGAGATGGCTGCCAAGAAAGCGGCTCGCAAGGAAAGGAGGAAATTCTTCTGGAGGCTTCCTTCGTCTCCCAGGGAGTTTTTCCGTTGACAACTCCTACTTCATACCTCCTACCTCTACCCCAGCCCCATCTCCCTTTTCACCTTCTCGAATCTTTCCCGTATCTCCTTCGCGCTGAGCTTTTCGCTCTCCGCATCATTCCGCGTTCCGCATTCCGCATTCTGCATTTCCCTGTCCCAGGCGAAGCGCATCACGTCCTGCGGCTCAAGCCTCTTCTTGCTGTAGGGCTGCAGCATCGTGGTGCATAGCATCCGTGTGCGTTCCCACGCCGAGCGTTCGCGCTGCTGCTCGCCTTCGTTCCATCCCTGGGCTATGGCCGAAAACTCAAGTGGGGTGCACCGGCAGAAGTCGTCGACCGACATGCCGATGCGCCCCACTGCCATTCCCAGGAGGGAGAGCACGTCGGTTACTCCGTTTTTTTTTCGGGGTCAGAGGGCGTCTTCTCCTGCTCCATCTCGTTGAAGAACCCGGTGAGCGTGTCGGGTTCGAGGCGGTCGGCAAAGTCCATCAGGCTCAGGCTGAACTCCACGCCGTCGGCTTTCGAGGCCGAGGCCATGCAGCACCAGAGGAAGGTGATGAGGTCCGAAACGTCTCTCTCGTCGAGCTGGCTCACGTCGTGCCCCGTCTCGCGCTTGAAGCGCAGCATCGCGCCCATGGTGACGCGGCTGGGATACGTCTTCCCGTTGATTTCGATCTGTTTCATGGGTCTTGCTTATTGGTTCCCTTCCTGTTCTTCGCCGTTGTCGCCGCCGCCGTTGTCGTTGCCGCTCTTGCCATTCGCCCAGCCTGCCGATTCGGCAGTTTCGGCGATTTCCTGCACCGGGCCGTTGTTCTCGAAGGCGACGTTCCATTTCTCGTCGTCGTCGGCGGGGCCGTCATGCTCGAGGCTGGTGAGGATGAACTGGCCTTCGTAGTACTTGTCGCGGCCTTCGTCGGCCTCGCGGTATTTGTAGCGGAGCGTGACGGGCACGGCGCTCAGGAAGATGCCTTTCAGCGAAGGCATGCCGTTTTCGGCTGCGGCGTCCCCGTCGTAGACGAAGCCTTCGGCGGTGATGGTCTCCGAGAGGCCCTTCACGTATTTCTCCTTCCACATCGCGTGCTGCACATGCCCGGGGTTGACGGGCTGCTCCTTGGTGACGCGCTCGCCGGTCTCGGTCTTGTCGCTGATCTTGCAGCCGGTCGAGAAGCCCAGCGGGACGAACTTGTCGGCTTTCGCGAATCCGAGGAGCAGGTCGCGCCCCTGTCGGTATCCTTTGTAGTTTTCTTGTGCCATGGTTATGTTGTTTAACGGTTGTTTAATCTGTTTTTAACCCGAATGATCTGCGCGATGATGAGTCCTGCAAGCGTTGCCGCCAGTGCCCATGCCCATCCTGGCGTGCGGGTCGCCCTTTGGGATGGGGGCAGCGGGGCGAGGGTCTCCACCTTTTCCGCCTCCACCGTCTGAATGACGGTGTCGGTCAGCGTCACCACCACGGTGTCGTGGCGGGTCCGCTCGCGCCACACCGTGCGCTCGCGCTCCACCGTCACCGTGTCGGGCCGTTCGCGGATGACGACCGTTTCGCGCACTATCACCGAGTCGACGGTGCGGCTGAGGCTCAGGGTGGCTTCGGTGTGGGCCTCAGTTGTTGCCTTCGCCGTTGTCGTCACGCTGCTGCTGGTTCTGCAGCTCGTCAAGCACAGGGCAATTATCGTGATAATCGCAACTGTTGGCCTGCTTGATGGCTTTCTGTAGGTTCTTGACATCTCTGCGCAGTCCTTTGATTTCGGTCTGGAGCGGCTTGGCGATGTTTTCCTTGAACTCGTCGACGTAGGTCTTCGACAGGTTCATCTCCTCCTGGCGGTTGCGGATGTCGAGTTCCTTCACCTTCTTGCGGTGGAGGCGCCCGTCCACTATCCAGCCCGTGCCCGTCAGCAGGGCGATGATGCTCGGTATGATGCTTGTCCACTCCATGTTTTTAGTTGTTCAGTTATTCAGTTGTTTAAGTTAGCTCTAAGCTTTAAGCTGTAAGCATTAAGCCCGTGTAGGCTCCGAGGGGTGAAGTTTGTGCCCTTGGGTGTCGTCGGCTTACAGCTTACAGCTTACGGCTTACAGCTCACATATACTCGCTCCTCACGTCGAAGCAAGGGCAGGCCTTGCTGACGCCAGGCAGGTCGCGGTGGCCGCACACGTCGGCCCAGGGGAAGCGCTTGCGGAAGTCGTTCACGTAGGCTCTCAGGGCTTCCTTCTGTGCCGGGGTGCGTGTGTCGGCTGGGCTTCCGTCGGTGGTCTTCCCGCCGACGTACACAATGTGCCGGCTCGTACTGTTGTAGCCTTTTGCCCCATTGGTGACCTCCCAGCCGTCCACGTAGGCGTCCTCGTTGTTCGCGACGAGGCGTTCCACCCGTCCGTCGAGGTGCACCATGTCCGTATAGCCCACCTGCTTCCATCCCCTTCCCATGGGAGGGGGCGTGCAGTGCCAGCGCCGGATGTCGGCGGCTGTCACCTCCCGGCCTGCGGGCGTGGCGGTGCAGTGGATAACGAGGCGGGTTATGCGGGTTTTCATGGTTGTGTGTGTTTGATGGTTATTGCTCTTTACAATCTTACGGCGTAGCCGATGCCTGCGCTGAGGGTGGAGCGCGGTGCCTTGCCGACGGGTGCCACGTCGATGGCCGCCTCGGCGAAGATCCTTGAGCGCTTGCCCACGTCGAACGCGATGCCTGCGCCCGTGTTGGCCGCGAGGCAGGCCTTGTATTGGCTTGACGGGTTGACGACGCATCCCACCTGCGCGAAGGCATAGAGCGGGCCGAGGTTGACCACGGGGCCTGTCATTGCGGCGGCGTAGCGATCGAAGCGCACGGTATCGTCGCGGTGGTAGGGGACAAAGCCGTTCACCGACGCTGTCAGCCGCCATCCCCATACGGGGGTGAGCGTCGTGGAGGCCACGGCCTGCAGGCCTACGTTGGAGCAGCCTTGCTGGTTGGTGTAGGTAGGGGCCAGGCCAATCGCCCAGCCCGAAAAAGAGCATTCCTGGACGGAGGGCACGTCGGCCTCCACCGTCTGAACCAGTACAGGGGGCGGGTTGCCTGATGTGGCTTCTGAGGCGTAGCCGGTTGCCGTTGCGGCCAGTGCCACAACTGCGAGAATTCCGAAAAATCTTTTCATTTTTTTGTGTGTTTGATGGTTGAAAAAGGTTGTTTGTTATCTATATGAAAGTCGGTAGGCGTATGCTCAGCCAGGTTAGGATGCGCTATACACCTGCATCAGTCCGAGCACGCCCTTGGCGTCGCCTCGGCTCTTGCGGCCTCCCGTGCGGTTGAGGAAGCTGTAGATGTCGCCGTAGTAGGTGGGGTCGCCGGTGTTCTCGAACATCTTGGTCTCGCCCAAGGCTCGGCGCACGAAGTTCTTCTGCCAGAAGAGGCCCACGGCGCAGGCCGTGTTGGCGGCATCCTTCTCTCCCAGCTCGATGGCCTCGTAGTCCTCGGGGGTGTAAGTGAGGTCGTTGTCGGAGGTGAACTTGAAGTATTTCTGTCCGGTGACGGCGCTCAAGGAGCTGTTGGATGCCAACAGTGCGGTCTGGCGCTCGATGATGACGAAGCCTTCCAGCTTCTCGAGACGTCCGGTCTTCGGGTCATAGACGGCGGTCAGCAGGTTGTCGTTGCCGTTGTTGCGCACGTCGTCGCAGATCTGGTTGTACATCTCGGTGGGAAGCAGAACGAAGCGGTCTTCCTTGGGGATGCCCCACTTGTTGAAGATTGCCTTGGCCTTCACGAAGTCGTCAACGCACACGCCCGTGCGCACGCCCGTACCATGGATAAGGTAGTTGGCGTTTTTCTCCTTAGTAGCCTTGATGAAGTATTTGGGTCTCCAGTTATAAAGCATGGTGTCGGCAAGCACCTGGCGCAGATAGCTCATGTCCTCCGACATGCAGCTGGCCATCTTGTCGTAGCTGAGTTCCACCTTGTCGGCATCGGGGATGAAACGCGGGTCGGTGGTGAACTCGTCCAGTGCGTAGGTGACGTCCACGTCGGTTCGTCTTGTAATGGTAGCAGGTAGTTGGGTGCGGTTACGTTTCACGCCTGAAGGCGAGCCGGCTTGCGGCACATGGACCACCTTGCCCATAAGCACATATTGCGACTCGTCGATGGACTCCAGAAGGAACTCGTTGTTCTTGAAGAGGTTCCCGACAATGAAGTCCGTCCAGATCTCGGGGGTGACGGCCATGCCGAGCGATCCCGCCGGGATCTTGATCAGCGTGGAGGCGACGAAAGTGCCCACGCCAGCGGTGGCTCCGAAGGCGGAGCCGATCCCGACCGCGAAGAGAATGGCGATCAGGAAGGAGGTGATGAATTTGATTCCGTTTCTCATGTTGTTTGTGTGTTGGTTGGTTGTTTCGTTGGTTAGATGGCGATGAAGCCTTCGCCGTCCCACAGCAGCTGCTTGGTGACGGTGGTGGATGCGGTTCCGGCGAGGGTGGCCACGGTGTCGTCGCCCACCTTCACGGTGATGTCGCGGGCGGTGGAGTCGCTCGTCCAGTTGACGGCCACCACGGCGCCCACGTTGAGGTTGTCGGGTTCGGGGACCAGCGTCAGTGTCGTTGCGGCGCTGCGGCTGCCCAGTTTCACGATGGTCTTCTCACGGCGCACCGGCACCTCGGCCTTGTTGGAGCTGATCTCAGGCTCCACGGCCTCGGCGGTCGGGAACACCACTTCCACTTTCTTGTCGGCATCTTCGGGGATGCTCGGAGCCACGTAGTTGTAGCTCGCGTTGTTCTCGGTGTTGATAGGGTTCATTGTCGTTGTTTTTTAGAGGTTAGGCTTGTGTCCGAATTTGGCCTCGAAGAGTTCCGAGTAGCGTTGCGGGTTGTCCTTTTTCAGGTTTTCCAGCTTGCCGTGCTTGTGGTAGTCGTCAAAGGTCCAGCCCTTCTCGGCCTCGTTGACGGCGGGTTTCTGCAGTTGGTCAACCACGGGGTTCACGCCCTGCATCTTTCCCAGGATCTTCTCTGCCATGGCGAAGTCGTTGGTGGCCAGCTGGGTGTAGGTCTCGCGCTCGTCCTCGCCGATCTTCTTGGCGGCGATGGCGTTGTCAACCAGCTGCTTCACCTTGGCGGCGTTCATGGCCTTCACCTGGCCTTCCAGCGTGGCCGTCTTCTGCTTCTCGGCGGTCAGCTCGTTGCGGAGGCTGGCGTTCTCGTTGGCCTGGGCTTCCACGGCGGCCACCAGGGCCTCGTCGGTCTCGATGTCCTTTTCCTGCTTGTTGAGCAGGCTTGCGATTTTTGCTCTGTCCATGTTGCTTGGTTTGATGATGTTTAATAGTTGTTTGTTATAGAAGTCGAACACGGCCTTGGCCGACTTGATGTCGGCGGCCGGCTCGGCGATGTTCCTGCCTTCGATGACGCTGTCAACCAGTCCGCGCTTGCGGGCCTCCTCGGCGGTCATCCAGTGGTCGAGGCCGTCGCTAAAGAACTCCTGTCGCACCTGGTCCACCGGCTCGTTCATGCGCTTGGCCATCATCTCGATGAGCGACTGCTCGAACTTGTCGATCATCTCCGCCATCGAGCGCACCTCGGCGCTGTTGCCGTACACCGAGCCTTGCACCCGATGGTACATCAGCTTGGCGTATCTGGCCGCCGTCACCTTGTGGCGGGGGTTGGTGATGAGCATGGCCATCATCGAGGCGGCCAGCCCGTCGATCACCCACTCAACGTCGATGTCGGTGCGGTCGAGGTAGTTGAAGAGGGCGCAGCCCTGCACCACCTCGCCGCCCTCGCTGTTGACGTAGAAGCGGAAGTTGCGGCACCCCTGCTTGCGCAGCTGCTCGATCTCGGCCACCATGACGTTCGCGTCGATTTCGAGACCCGCGCCGATGATGCCGTACATATACACTTCGGCGGTCTTGCCGCCGGTCTTGTTCACTATCTTGATGTTGCCCATTGCTGTCATGTGGTTTTTCACGGTGCAAAAATCACACATCGGGTCATACCCCGCAAAATGTTTGGAAAGAGTGTTATACCTTTTTTATTATGTGCGTGTACGTATGCAATTTTGCACCGCTAAACCATCCGATTATGGCAGAACTGACACTCAAACAGAAGAAGGATTTCGCCAAGCAGCTCTACCTTGGCGACAACGGGATCACCCAGGCCGAGGTGGCCGAGCGCGTGGGCGTCACCCGCGCCACCCTCTGCAAGTGGGTCAACGAGGGCAAGTGGGACGAGATGCGCACCTCGCTCCTCGTCGAGAAGGACACCCAGCTGGCCAGGCTGTACCGCCGCCTCCGCGAGCTGAACGACCTGGTGGAGAGCCGCCCTGAGGGCGAGCGCGTCATGAACTCGAAGGAGGGCGACACGCTGATGAAGATCACCGCGGCCATCCGCAACCTGGAGACCGAGACCAACACCGCCGAGAAGATGGCCACCGGCAAGGAGTTCCTCGCCTTCGTCCGCAAGACCTGCGGACTGGAGAAGAGCAAGGAGATCGCCCGTTTGTTCAACGCATACATCAAAACCTGCTTCTGACCATGGCCAAGATCCGCAAACCCACCGACAAGCAGCTCCTCGATGACTGGAGACAGTATTACGAGCAGTTCATCTCCGACGTGGAGATCGACAGCTTCGAGGACGAGGCCGACAAGCTGAAGCGAATCGCCCGTCTCGAAGCCGACCCCGAGGAGTGGTTCAGGTACTACTTCCCGAGTTACTGCACGGCACCTGCGGCATCATTCCACAAGGCGGCCACCAGGAGGCTGCTGGCGCACCGACGCTGGTACGAGGTGAGGGCGTGGAGCCGCGAGCTGGCCAAGTCGGCCCGCTCCATGATGGAGATCCTCTACATGGCGCTCACCAACATGGTCTTCAACGTGCTGGTGGTGTCGAACAGCTACGACAACGCCTGCCGGCTGCTGCTGCCATTCCAGATCCAGCTGGAGAAGAACGCCAGGATCAGGAACGACTACGGCGACCAGGTGAACCCGGGCAACTGGGAGACCGGCCAGTTCACCGCCAAGTGCGGATGCTCGTTCCGCGCCATCGGTGCCGGGCAAAGCCCCCGCGGCACCCGTAACGAGGCCAAGCGTCCCGACGTCATCCTGGTGGACGATATCGACACCGACGAGGAATGCCGCAACCCCGACCGCATCGCCGCCAAGTGGGACTGGATCGAACAGGCCCTGATTCCCACGGTCTCCGTCAGCGGCGACGTCCGCATCCTCTTCAACGGCAACATCATCGCCAAGGACTGCTGCATCGCACGCGCCGGCAAGGTGGCCGACAAGTTCGACATCGTCAACATCCGCGACAAGGACGGACGCTCCTCATGGCCCGAGAAGAACTCGGAGGAGGACATCGACTTCATCCTCTCGAAGATATCCACCCGCTCCGCACAGCAGGAATACTTCAACAACCCGCTGTCCGAGGGCAAGGTGTTCAAGGAGCTCACCTGGGGCAGGGTGCCCCCGCTGCGCCGGTTCCCGTTCCTGGTCAACTACTCCGACCCCTCCACATCCAACAACCTGAAGAAGGCCTCCAGCCGGAAAGCCATGGTGCTGATGGGCTACATGGACGGCGTGTTCTACGTCATCGACGCCCGCGACGACCACGCCACCAGTGCGCAGTTCGTGGACTGGTTCTACGACATCAACGCCCAGGTGCCCCAGGGTGTCCAGGTGTTTAACTACATCGAGAACAACACCCTCCAAGACCCGTTCTACCAGCAGGTGTTCCTGCCCCTCTTCGCCGAGCGCGGCAAAGTGGACGGCTTCCTCAACATCAGCCCCGACACCCGGAAGAAGCCCGAGAAGTTCACCCGCATCGAGGGCAACCTGGAACCCCTCAACCGCACGGGCCGCCTCGTCTTCAACGCCGACCGCAAGGACAACCCGCACATGGCCCGCCTCGCCGAGGAGTTCATCCTTCTGACAGAGCAGCTCAAGGCACCCGCCGACGGCGCCGACTGCACCGAAGGCGCCTATTTCATCCTCAACGGCAAGATCCACACGCACGAAATCAACTCCGTCTCCGTGGGGCGAAGGCCCCGCAACCGGAAACGGGTATAACATATCACCAACATCTAAACAACCATCAAAATGACAACATTATGGAAAAGGTTCATGAACTACGTGGCGGTAAAGAGCGCCATCCGTCATGCCGACAGAATGCATCGGTTGACAGGAAAGAGATTCTACGTTATCAAAGCCGCAGGCAGGATACGGGTGTACGACCGAAACAAGATCGACGAGCTCGTTAGGCTCCGCATTTTCCGGCAGGAGATGAAGGATTACCTCAACGTGGTCCGCAATTGCATCTATCACACAAAGTAGCCCTGAAAGGGCGACCCTAACACAACCCAGGGTGCAACCTTGGGGCCAACACAACACAACTCTGCGACGCAGTCCAGGGCAACTGAACAACTGAACACTATGTACATCACAACAGAAGAACTCACCGAAGGCATCCATGCCGAGGCCCTCACCGCCATCACGCGCGGCGACACCGGCAAGCCCGCCAAGGCCATCGACGACGCCATGGCCATGGTGCGCAGCTACCTCTGCGTCCGCTACGACATCGATGCCGAGTATGCCAAGACAGGCGCGGCCCGCGACGGCATGACCGTCAAGCTCGTCCGCGACATCGCCATCTACTACTGCTACGAGGCATCAAGCCCCGTCAACATGCCCGAAACACGCAAGGACGCCTACGTCAACGCCGTGGCCTTCCTCAAGTCAGTCCAGGCCGAGAAAGCCGCCATGCCCGGACTTGCCCGCCTCGACGGGTCCAGTGGCAGCAACTACGTAAAATTCGGCGGCAACCGCAAACGCCGCAACAAGTGGCTATAACTAGTCCCGCAGGGACGACATAACAGTAAACAGGCGACGTCAGTCCCTGCCTAACACAACACAACCTATGCCAGTAAAACACAAAAAGGGCCAACTGCCCAAGAACGGTGTCAACATCACCAACATCAACGTGCGTGTCCCCAACCGCTCCACGCAGGACATTGAGACCTGGCGACGAGCCATCGCCGCCTTCGAGAACCAGGCGAACCCCGTCCGCACCTACCTCTACGACCTCTACAAGGACATGGAGCTTGACGGACAGGTGAAGGCTACCTGGGGCAAACGCTGCGACGCCGTGCTCAACAAGCGCCTCGTCTTCAAGCGCGACGGCACCGAGGACGAGGAAATAGGCAAGCTGCTCAACTCGCCCGACATGCGCATCTTTATCAAAGAGCTGCTGTGCACCATCCTCTACGGCTACACCCTCCTCCAGGTCAACCGCGTGTGGTTCGACGACGACGAGGAGCAGTACCGCATCGACTTCGACCTCATCCCTCGAAAGCACGTTCACCCTGAACCAGGTTTCCAGTGCGTCAGCCGTGAACAGAACATGGCCACGCCCGACTTCCTCTATCTTCAGCCGCCATTGGCTAACTATATGGTCTGGGCTGGCGATCCCACCGACATGGGCATCTTCGCCTCGGTCGCACAGTATGTCATCTACAAGCGCGGCGGCTTCGGCGACTGGAGCCAGTTCGCCGAGATGTTCGGCATGCCCTTCCGTGAGCTGTCTTACGACGACTACGACGAGGCCACCCGCGCCAAGCTTGAGCAGGCCATGGAGGAATGGGGCAGCGCAGGATATCTCATCAAGCCCAAGGGCGCCGAGCTCACCCTGCACGACACTGGCGGCTCCACCTCGTCAGCCGACGTCTACGACCTCCTCATCTCCAAGTGCGACGCGGCCATCTCCAAGGTCATCCTCGGCAACACCCTCACCACCGAGCAGGGCGAGATAGGTAGCCAGGCACTGGGCGAGGTACACAAAGAGGCCGAAGGCGAAAAGAACGAGAGCGACAAACTGTTCGTGCTCTCCGCGCTCAACACCCGCCTGCGCGCCGTGCTCAAGCGCTTCGGCTTCAACCTGACGGGCGGCGAAATCATGTATGAGGGCCTCGAGACCGACTGGGCCAGGCTGAAGGACAAATGGGACGTCATCAAGGAAATCCGCCAGGAGGTGCCCGTCGACGACGACTACATCTACGACGAGTTCCCCGTCCCCAAGCCCGACAACTACGAGCAGATGCGCGAGGAAATGGACCTTAAACAGGCTTTAAAAGCCTTTGAAACGGTGCCGGAGAATCCGTTGAGCGACAACGCCCCGCAGTCCCCTGTCCCGCAGTCCCGCAGTCCGAAAAACCTCTTCAACCGCCTGAAGCGTTTTTTCGTGTGAGGACGGGCGACGCCCCGTCCCTCGCCGACCTCGACAGCCTCTATTTCCACGGCAGCCCCGTTGAGCTGGCCAAGGCCGTGGCCTTGTTGCCGCGTGTTTACGCCCTCTCGATACGGCAGCTCTATGAGCAGGTGATTGCTGACGTGCGCGACGGCAAGGCCGGCGCCATCCACCCTGAACTCTACCGAGCATATTCAGAAAACCTCCGTGGGGCCGTCTCCGGCTTCGCCCAATCCTCCCATCCGTCCTCTCCGTCCCATGAGTCCTATCAAGACCTCCAGTCCCAGTTCGAGGCCAATGTCTCCCGTTTCGCCGCCTACAAGGCATGGCACGCCACCCAGCAACTGGAACGTCAGCTTGCCGACAGCGACGGCGTGGCGCGTAGCCCCGAAGAGTTCGACCGTATGGCACGTGCCGTGCTCAACACCTTCAACCGCTACCAAGCTGCCGAGTACAACACCGCCGTGGCCCGCGCCCGTACCGCCCACCAGTGGCAGCAGTTCAGCCAGGACGACAACATGTTCCTCTTCCCCAACCTCCGGTGGCTCCCCAGCCGCAGCGCCAACCCGAGGGAGCAGCACATGCCCTTCTATAACCGCGTGTGGACCAAGAACGACCCCTTCTGGCAGACCAACCAGCCTGGCAACCTGTGGAACTGCAAATGCGACTGGGAGGAGACCGACGATCCCGTCACCGGCGACAACCCCGAAGGCATCCGACCGGCAAAAGGGCTGGAAGGTAATCCGGCTGACACCGGGCAGATCTTCACCGACCAATGCACGTATGTTCAGAAGGCAGGGAAAAGTGGAAGAACCGAGGTGGAGGACTTTTTCCGTCCGTTCGCCGAGCGCCACCAGCAATATGTCGCCCTGCTCAAGGATCCCGATTACGTGGATGTTGATTTCAAATGGGAAAACGCCGGTTTGAAAGCCACTCACGTTGAACATAATTTCGACGAGCATAAAGGAAAATATGAGGTAAAGGTTCGAGACACCGGATTTAATGAGGGTCATTCCGTAATATTGGAAAGGGAAGTTCATAATGTCTTCAGAAAGAGAAATACCGAAGGGTTATGGGACGGAATGTTGTTTGAAATAGCGGGCAAGGAAACTGCTACCGCGAACAATATTCGAGACGGTTTGAAGCACTGTGCGAAAAAGCCAGGATGTAAAATTGCGATTTTGTATTTTCCGAAAGGAAACTTTAACAAAACAACCTTCATCGATGGGCTTAATAAGTTCAACGGATTGAAAGGTGATCCAAACCAGTGGACAAGGTTTGAGAAGATTATCTGCATCCAGAACGACACTATAATATATGAAAAAAGCCATATCGGATGATATGGCGGAGCGTGCGAGGGTTTCTTATGTTGACCACAATCACGCAGCGCAAAAATACAAATTATTTGGATAATACAAGTAAAAATTGAAAAAAAATGATAAAAGCGATCACACGTACACTCTACATCGACGGAAAGTTCATCAAGGAGTACACACAAGACCCAATGGCCGACAGCGAGTTGGCCGACATTGAGCAAATCGCCGCCAGGATGGAGTTACTTGAAAGGCCAAAAAAGACCCAAGGCGGTGCTGATGTCGGCAACAATGCCAGTGATCCGCGCCGCTCTTTCAGGAAAGGAAGGCCGAAGGCTATCCAATTCAAGCTGAAGCTTCTTCAGGCTGTCTCTAAGATGCTCCTCCTGGGCCACGAACCCTCCGTGAAGCGCCATGTCATGTGCCTTTACGTTGAGCACAACTTGGAAACCGCCTCCCATGAACCATCTGACACGGCAAAGACCTAACTCCTCGAAATGTTTCAGTATCGCGTCCAGCACTTCCGGAGTCATTCCAAGTTCTTCCGACAAACGGTATATGTCAAAATCCTTTTTGATAGTGTCATCTTCCACCAGTTTGTCTAATACTTTGTCTTTAATTGAAGGTGTAATCATATTTATCAAGAATTTAAATAATAGTAAAACACAAAAAAATGAAGAAGATCTTAAAGAAAATCAGGGATGCCATCATCTGCATCATCGTGACGCCTGCTGCAGTGATACACATAGCCTATCAAGTTTGGTATTTCCGTGAATATCTCAACTCATTGGCGGCCAAACCATCCGAAAAACGAGGCGAGGAAGGTGATAAATGAGATGAATAGTGCCAGTATGCTAACACGGAGGGCACGTACTGCCGCCTTCTGGCGCTTCACCTCGCCCACATACCCGCCCGAGGCAAGAAAATCCTTGCCTTCCTCGGTGGTACGCCATAAGCCCTGCTCCCGCTCGTCGATAAGCCTGCATTGCCGCATGTGGCACAGCATCCGCCACAGATCCTTGTTGTTTTCATTCAACGGATATTCAAACTCAACCTTCAGTCCGTCGGGTGAATCGGCTCTGCGAAGCAGATCGTCACGCTGGATGCTGCGCAGTATCTCCTGTCCATAGAGTAACTTTTTCCAACTTTTCATAAACAATTGTTTCAACCCGCAAAACTACAAAAAATGAAAGTACAAATCGAAATTCCACAGAAAGCCGTCAACATGGCTAAACTCTCGCTCACCTTTTCTTCAAACGATCCGGATGAGCTGGGAATGATTGACAAAGCCGTTGAGCGTTGCAACAATGAGGTCACTGAAATCGACCTTGAAGAGTACGACGAAGACATGATGATAAGAGCCTGTATTGCGCTGGCCGCCATCGCCAAGCGGGGTCTTGAGATAGAGTCGGAGGAAGAAGCATGACCCCCGAGGAATTCCAAACCCGCATCAAGGAGATGCGCGAACAGTTCGGCGAGCTCTTTGACCGTCACGGCCTGCTCATCGTTGGCAACGCCGCCGTCAGTTGGTTCAAGAAGAATTTCCAGAACCAGGCATGGGGCCGTGTGAAATGGAGGGAGGTGCAGCGTCGGGAACCTGGATCAAAGGCGTACAAGTACAACGCCAAACATCATCCGTCGCGTACTACCCGCAAGATCCTCACCGGCGACACTGGCGACCTCGGCCGTTCCATCGAGATCATGGAAGCCAAGGACGGCACTGTCACCATTTGGACCAACCCGTCGATGTTCCGATCCAAGGAACCTTACGGGCGTGTTCACAACGAAGGGCTTCGTGCCGGCAGAGGCTCAGGCTTCACCATGCCCCGCCGCCAGTTCATGGGTGAGAACCCGGAGCTCAACGACATCATTGTAAAGAAACTACAGGAACAACTTGAAAAAATCTCAAAACTATAACACCATGCTGAAACAACTTTACCTCGCCATCGAGCAGAAGCTGATGGCCATCAACGACGGGCAGGGACAGCCCCTCTTCAAGCACTTCGACCTTTGGAACCGACAGGTCGAGTTCATCGAGCAGGAAACACCGTTCGTCACTCCCGCTGTCTTCGTCGAGTTCATGCCGGTGGAATGGCGCAACGACAAATCCGCCGCCCAGGACGCCATGCTCTCCTTCCGCCTCCACATCGTCACGCCCTGGTACGCCAACACTGCCGCCAACGTCGTCGATCCCGGCATTCGCGCCACCGCCCTCGACTACCTCGACATCCCCTCGCTCGTCTTCAAGGCCCTCAACCGCCAGCCCTGCGAGTTCGGTTCCGGCAACTTCAGCCCGCTGTACCGCACCGCCTCCATCGTCAACCACGACCACGAGCGCTTCGTCGACAGCGTCGAGGAGTACCGCTGCCACCTGAGGGACTGCACCTGACGCGACCACAGCCGGATGCATCAGCCTTGAGCGCACACAACGAAACGCAAAACACAAAGCCCCGACGCCTCATTCCGCGAAAGCGGAATCAGTCGTCGGGGCTTTCCCGTTGTCGCCCATCGCGTCCCGCGATGGGGCCGTCATTTGGCGGGATCCGGGTGCTCCGCCTTCCATATCGCGTCGCGCAGCATCTTCAGGTAGTAGAGGTTGGCGGCCTGCGCCGCGCCGGGCACCAGCTCGTCGGCGCCTCGGATGAGGCCGTCGGCGTAGTCGAACGCCACCTCGTCCAGTATCCTTGCCAGCTGTTCGGCCTCTATCTCGCGGGCCAGCACCTCCGTCAGGGCCGTCATGTCGGGTTGCTTACTCATGGCTGCCTCCTTTCTTCCGTTTGCCGGCCTTGCGGAGGCCTTCGAAGGTGCGCTTCGTCTGTTCCCATTTCTCCGGGTCGGCGACGCGGAGGGTGATGGGCCCGCCAACCTCGGCGGCCTCGTCGTCCACCTCGTCCTTGAGGCGTGTCAGCATATACACGCTCAGCACCGATGGGCTTATCCTGTCGAGGGCTTTGTAGAAGTCTTCCGTGTTGGTCATGATCTCCAGGTTGCCCTGCCCGTCGGCGTTCCATTCGCTGGCTTTCATCCTGATCTTCATCTCGCACCTCCTTCCTCCATGAACTCGATGCGCAGCTGCTCCAGCCGCCGCTGGCTGTCTTCGGTCACGGCCCGGGCGGGCACGATGTCGGTCAGCCGCCGCTCGCGCCGGTTTTCCTTCGCGTAGGCCACCAGCAGCTCCAGTATTTCGACGCTCATCGTGCCGCCACGCATCACGTCCAGCACCGATTTGCGCTTCACCGAGGCCATCTCCGCCACCTCGTCCACGTCGCGGCTGCGCGTCCACATCCGCAGCTCGCGGTAGAAGTCGCCCAAGGCCGCGCTCCTGTCCCTCGGCTTTGTCCGCATCCTCGCGGGCAGCGCCTTGGGCCGTGGGGCGTCCGTCCCGCGTACCATGTCCTTGATGCGGTCGTTGCACCAGATGGCGAACTTCGGGCTTAGCCATCTTGCAAACTCTATAGCCACATCCTCGTGCATCCAAGTGCCTTGGCTGCTGCCTCCTTGGTAAACCACAACAAGGTCCGTTAGGCATTTCTGCCTAACGGCTGATAATGTGTTGATAAAGTCTTGTGCTTGATTGGTTCGAAGCCAATCCTTGGGGGTTTTCCCGAAGGACTTGCACATTTGTGTTGCATTCATCATCACGTTGTCGCCAGTTGCGAAAGTGATAGCGTTACCTTCATAGGTAAACTTCTTCATTGCGGTCTCTCCCGCCGTCTTCTCTTGTTGTAACATAATTTGGATATTTTAAGCATGTGGCACAAAAAAAACGGTGCGCCACTACCCGCTGCTTAAGTCTATCCAAGGACCGGCACGGCCATTACAGCCGGGCCACGGGGTTGTCACACCGTATTATGTAGTCGCAGGCATTGGGGCACAAAAAATGCCCGACATGCAGCGCATACGGACGAATCACTCGTCCTTGGATTTTACTTAAGCGCCGCAAACATACGACATTTTTTTCAATTCAAAGAACTTTTTTCGGTTTTTTCGTCCCCCTTCTAAGGGGGCAGGGGGATTGCCAGGGGAGTCAGTCCCGCGTCCCCCGTCCCGCAGTCCCGCGTCATTTACCCTGCAAATATACTGAAAAACAGCGAATTGCACAAGCAAAAAGCGCGGTTTTTTTTTGTTGTTTAGTTAGCTTTTGGCTTTTGGCCCGTGTCGGCTCCCGGGGGTGAGGCTTGTGCCCTTGGCTGAAGCGGGCCATAAGCCATAGGCCATAGGCCATAGTTCAAAACAGCCTCAGCTGCCTCGGGTCCTCCTCCTTGGGTTCCTCCTCCAGCTCCGAGGGCGGCACGCCCAGGTACGAGAGGAACGTCTTGTAGCACACGCCGTACTCGGGCCACACCCGCCGCCGCCATATCGCCGCGTAGCACCGGCTCTGGTCGCCGGGCTGGTATTCCTCGTTCACGATGGCCACGATGGCCTTGATCCGCTTCTTCGTGCTCCTGTAGCGCTTCTTCATCGCTTAATTGTTATTTATATGTCCCATCCGTCCTATAAGTCTCCTTAACTCCCAAACGGTCTCACCGTGATTGTGATTTCCGTGTGTTTCTCAACGCGCCCGCTGCCTTGGCACACCTCGCACTGCCCGCTCGCCACCTTGGGCGGCAAGCCCAGCACCCGCTTCAGCCGCCACTCGCGCTCCGGCTCCACCACCCCCGTGCCGCCGCAGTTGCGGCAAATCTCAATTTTCGTGAATTGTTTTTGTCTCACTTTTTCCATGATGGTTATTGTTTGATGTCCTTTTTGAAATTTCCTTCGTTGTATGCCGCAAGTGCGGCAACGTTCTTCATCCTTTCCCTCAGCTGCGCCGTGCCGCCTCTCTCGGCCCCGAAGTCGCCGAAGCTGTGCTCCCTTGCCTGTTCCTCGCGCAAGGCCACGAAAGCGTCGCATTTCTCACGCATGTAGGCCAAGAAGGCCTTCATCACCATTGCCTTGTTCAGCCCGCCGTACACCTGCCCCGCGTCGCCGTTGGCCAGTCGGTCGGCCACGATTTGGATGTCTGCCAGGTTCCATTGCATGTCATCCTCCAACAGCATCCGCGCCACCTCCTTCGAGAGCATGGCCATCGCTTCCGGCTTCATCGGTCGGGCCACGTTCACCATGTCTTCCACGATGGTCAGGTGGGTCAGCACCAAGGCGGCCAGCGTCCGCTCCTCGAAGTCCTTGGCAAACCGCTTCACGCTCACCTGCCCCGTGCACCTCACCGATTCCGTGGCCGTGGTGATGCTGCGGTCGGCTGCGGCCACCACAGCCACAGCCGCCAGAGGAAGGCCGTCGCCAGTCCTGTCATAGAGCCGCTGGGCCACGGGGCATTTCTGTAGGAGTTCCATTGTCGGAACCGCCACGGCGTTGTTAGAGGTATTCGAAAGCTGCTTTTCTTCTGGCATGGTCGCTGTTGTTTTTGAGGTTAGTATAGATGTTCTCAAAGTCGTGGTTCAGTCCGTATGGCATGAAGCGGTTTTCGTAGTACCACTGGTTCTTCATTTCGCACACCGCCTGAAGGAACATCTTCAGGCTGCCGATTCGCAGCGCATCAGTCACCAATACCGTGCCGCCTTCCGAAAGCCGGTCGCTTATCTTAATCAGCAACTCCTTCATGTGCTTGAAGTCGGCGGTTGAAAATTTGCCGCTCGGAGCGTAACTCACACCCTTCTTTGTGCGGTACACCTCATCGAACACCGTGAGGCCCTCATACACCGGCATCGGTGCACCCGTTGCATCGTTTTTGGCATCTTTGATGCTTGCAAGGATGAGGTTCACCAGCTTGATCTTGTCGGTTTTGCGCATCCGCGAAACCGTGTCCATTATGACTTCCATCTCGTTCATGATTCAGCCATTTTCATCACTCCGTTACTGATTCGCTTTATGGTCTCCCGTGCGCAAACGGGGCAAGTGTCGCCCCATTTGCGCCGGTCGAACTCTTCACCGCAAACCG
>JAEEGH010005075.1_pt1 | contig 33397 bp, 36 predicted proteins | sample 9134181 | NCBI WGS metagenome assembly JAEEGH01 (sample SAMN16246544, study PRJNA631951) | gut metagenome | biome: gut microbiome; feature: rumen; material: DP-attached | host: Bos | place: Iran: Karaj | collected 2018-10
CAATTTATCTCATTGAAAACATAAACAACCGTTAATTTTGAACCATAAAAGTTAATCTATGTAAACAATTACGATTGTGCTCGAACACAATACGTTGTAAAAATTTCGGAATCGTATAGGGAATTATGCAAACAAGAAAGATTGAACAACCCATGAGACTGTATCTGGACAGTCTAAAAGTAAGAGGACACAAGATCCTGAGTGATGACACGATGAACTACCTGACGGCGCCTGGCTCGCTGTGCGCCGCCTATGAGTTCAAGCAGGAGGGCGAGAGCGACCACGAATTCCTGCGACTCTTCTCGGCCTGGCTCCACGAGTACCCGCAAATCGGAGGCCACACGGAATACTACTTGCTGATGGGCATGCGGCTCAACGAGCACCTCTCAAAAGAAAATCTTGAATTTCTGGAGCGCAACGTCGCCGAGTGCTTCGCCAGCAGCCACGGATGGTACTACGAACTGAATCACCGCCTGCGCCACCGACTGAGAATCACACTCATCATGAGTCAACAGAAAGAATTCAGAAGACTAATCAAGAAAGACCTGCCGGGAGTGTAAACTCCCTGCGGTTTTGCAGAAACAATAAACTACGAAGTATTAAAAAAGAATGACAGAAGAAAAGGCACTGCTTCTGATAGCAGGGGTAGATGCTGCATTAAAGAAATGTGATTTCAACTACGAAGATGAAGCCACCTATCAGCTGTTCCAACGGGGTGATACTGATGGTATTTTCTTTTTGGAGGGTGCTTTTAATCAGTATGACTTACGGCAACTGAAGCCTTCAAATCTTCGAGAACTGACGGCTGCTTGCGCATTCTCCCATCCCCTCACCAATGACTTGATATACAAGTATCTAAAGAATCGTGAAATAAGAAGCGACGGTGACTATTACGGAATACCAGAAGTTGACGAAATATTACGAGAAACTAATGGTATCGTTATTTACAAACAGCAATCTGAAGAAATAACAAATCGTCTTGACAAGCTATTGGAAGAAGGAAGAACTGAACTTGAGCCACAGGCAAGTTTTATCAAGGAAGATCTTCAGAAGCATTGGAAATGGTTGGTAAATCGAGACTATATAGAGCATCGTGCTAAGCTTGTATATCGACTAGCATACATCAAAGTGCATTTGCACGATGAGTTTATGCGACTTTACGAGTCGCTATGCAAAGAGGCAGAATCATAACAAATGAGAAAGACGCAGGTATCGTGAGACAGAAAGCAAAAGAGGAAATCAGGGAAGAGATAAAGAGAGAAATAGAAGAATTTTAATGAAGAAAAGTACTATTTAGAACCGATTTATCAGAAATATTTCGTATTTTTGCACCAAATTAGCAATTGTATCGTATAAATTGATAGTGTATGAAAAGAGCAGTTTCCAACGAATTTATGAATGCGCTGCAGAATGGAGAATTGCAGGCCGTAATGGATATTATCAATAATGACACCTCGCTAGACATTGAATTGCGAGGCGAAAAGATTGTTGTTTATTACAAGGGACTTAAGGTTCTCTCTATTACAGAGCAACGGAACGGAGTTTTTAAATTCGAGGAACTCGATAAGAAATATAGTAGGAGAAAAAATGGGACGGAGCCAACCCTGCCATCGTGGAATAAAGAAACACCTGATGCCTATTTCATGCAAGCCAAAACGATTATTGATACATATGACATGAAAAGAGACTGGGAGGCTGAGATTAAACAAATGGTTGTCAGAGAGAACAATACGTCTCCTAATGCAGACGATACTGATTTCTGGGTTATAGATACTGAATACCAGAATGACGAAGAGAATAAGTTTGATATAGTAGCACTTCATTTGGACTCATCACAAAGTGCACGGATAAACGGACGTGCATCTATTGCTATCATAGAAATTAAACAAGGTATCAGCACATTATTTACAAAAGATAAGAATCCGGGCATCCGTAGGCATCTGGAGGATTTTAGGAGCCATAAAAATGATCCAAACAGAAAGAATGCCTTTATTTCTGACATGGTATCCGTCTTTAAACAGAAATATCAGTTAGGTATGATTAATGGCTTGAATGACAATGTTGTCAATAGACTTGAGGTAAGTGACGAAATCGATTTTTATGTCCTGCTGGCGAATTACAAAAAGGCAAGCACCAAGCTGAAAGAAGAACTAAATTCCTTTACTGAGGATTGTCAGTTCCTGACATCCTTCTTCACTGGTTATGGGCTTTATAGCCATTGCATAAAAAACAAAGACGAAATCGTAAAATTACTCTAGTATGATTATAAGAATCCATCGCGGCACTCATCAGATAGGAGGTTGTGTTACAGAATACGAATTTGATGGCTGGCATTTGTTCGTTGATTATGGCGAAGAACTACCAGCTAGCCCCAATACTGGAGATTTGCAAGTAGAGGGCTTGACTTATGGTGACATATCTAAAAGCGGATTACTTATTACGCATTATCATGGTGATCACATAGGCAGTATTACAAAACTGCCAAAGGAACTTCCTATCTACATGGGTGAGTTGGGACGTGAGATACAAATGATATTGTCTGACCATCTGAAAAAAGTAAGACCTGAGCACGAAAAAATGTTGGAGCGTTTGGAACATATTAACACCTTTAAGGAAAGGGAAGAGTTCCACTTTGGCCCATTTCAAATTAAATCCGTACCTGTTGACCATTCCGCTTTCGATGCATGTGCATTCAGAATCGAGGCAGGAGGTGTGTCGGTATATCATACTGGCGATTTCCGATTGCATGGTTTTAAACGCAAGAATTTCCTTAATACGTTGCAACAAAACGTTAAAGACATAGACTATGTTGTCTGCGAGGCAACCAATATCTCTCGACCTGATGCTACAAGTAAAAGTGAGCCGGAACTCCAGCGCGATTTTGTTAAATTGTTCAGGGAAAATAAAGGTTGTGTGGTTTATCTTTCCTCTACGAACATTGACAGGCTATTCTCATTATATAAGGCAGCGCAAGATGCTGGACGCCGTTTCTATGTGGACAAATACCAAAAGAAAATCATGGATGCTGTTGTTAAAAGCGAATCCATGTGGACTCATTCCCCATTGTATCAATATGGGAAAAACAAGCCAGAACCTCTGAAGTATCACAGGTTCGATAAAGACCGGTTCTTTGTTTCGGACAGTTTTATTGATGCCCTCGACAAGTATGGTTATGTACTAATTGCACGCTCCAGTGAAAGATTTGACGATTTACTTGGGAAAATACGAAGTGAGAAAGTGAAAGTTTTATCAATGTGGAACGGCTACGTCAAGGAGGGTTCAGATGCATACAACGAGAATCTGGCTAAATCGCTGGATGAGGATTTCGATTATATGCACACAAGTGGTCATATTGACATGTCTGACCTGCGTGAGTTCTTCCGTTTGTTGCATCCTAAGGGTATCATCCCTATTCATACTGAAAAGCCAGAAGCATTTGCCAAGGTATTTAGTGACGAATGGCCCATTATCGTATTGAACGATGGTGATTATATCTCTCCAATATCATCAAATAAGGTGGACACCTGTAAAGCTGGCATTTTCTGTGTTGATAAGCCGAATGTGAAGTGAACCCAGAAAGTTGGACACAACTTAAAGGTTCAAAATGAAAAAAGATTTTAGTTTAGAAGAGAAACTGGAAGAAATTCGGAACCGACCCGCATTTCTTCTCAATTCCTCAATTTAAAGAGTTGCCCTCGCGGGCAAACTCTTTAGTTCTCGTTCGGCTCTTCGTCGCCGTCGCCGCCGCCTGTGTTTCCACTCCCCTCGCCCGTTGGAGAGGGGCTGGGGGTGAGGCCGCTCTCGTTGTCTTCAACGTTTCCGTCGTCATCGCTGGTCACGCGCTTCACCTCTTTGCCGTCGCGGTCGAAGCAGGTAATCTGCACGGCGGTGTTCTTCAGCTCGTCCTTCAGGTCCACGTCGGGGGTGAAGATGATGCGACGGGTGGTAATCAGGTTCGACTTTACGTCCTCCACCTTCTCTACCGACTTCGAGCGCAGTCCGAATCGCATGGTGCCCAGTCCAGGCAGTGCCACCGAGTGGCCTTCCGTTGCCCACGCCTTGATTACCTCGCCGGCTGCATCCCAGCAGGCCTGCATCACGCCTTGGCTCACACCTGAGCGCAGGGCAGCTTCTTTGATGACCTTCTTCTGGTTCAGGTTCGAATACTGTTCGGGCTGCATCACGTAGCGATAGACGCCGGGGTCGTTAGGGTCTTTCGTAAACTTCAGTTTCTTCTCAATTGCTTTCACTTTCATTGTCATAGCTTAATCTCCTTTTAGTTTAGTTTTTGTTAATTTTTTTTTAGTTATTGGTTATTGTTTATTGGTTGTTGGTTGTTGTCTCCATTCGCGACTTCATTTTTACGCTCTGGGCAGGCAGTAAATTTTCTCAGGCCTGAAAGATAATTTTTGGTGCCCTGCGCTCAAATTCCATCGTTTCCTTTTGACAATGCAAAGGTACGAATAATTCATAACTCCTGCAAATAAAAGTGCCAAAATCCGACTTTTTTGACCCCTAATTTTTGCCTTAATTTTGCAGAAAATTAAAATGCATGAATGAGAAAGACAATTCGATACTCGATTTGTTACTTTGTTACTTGTTACTTGTTATTTTAAGCGAATTTGAAAAATGCAGAGAAATATACAATACTTATATATAATATATATATTATATATAAGTATTAAATAAATTACTAATTAATCCTGTACTTCATCATCTTACACCGTCTTCCTATGCAGTCCAAAATAAATATGGCTTAAAGTAACAAATAACAAATAACATTTTAATCAATACAACAGCCCTCCCACTCAAGAGCTAGCCTCTTGCCATGGCAAACTTATTGCAATAACCAAATTTTAAAATTAAAAGGTTAATACAATAAGCGATATTTCGCATTTCAAGTTGTCGAGATAAACGTTTTGGCACTTTCCAATCACCATAGGAATTATGCCAGTCAAATTGGCACAAATTGCCAGTTTTGTGCAATCTTATAAAGATTTTCCTTCAAAACCGTATGACTTTCAATAATACTTTGTGTATTTTCGCTTTGCGAGATTTAGAGCCCCTTGATAAGGGACGGCTATAATGCAGGGATAAAAATAATACGAGATTTATTTGGTATTTTGCTCACTAATTCGTATCTTTGTGGACGCAATGCTCAATGATGGGCAAAAATAACTAAAAACGATATGGAGATACAACGCTATAACAGACTAATAAGTCACGACAACGAACGTTGAGTTCGCATCGTATAACTACCTTTGCATCAAAAACGAAAGATATGCCAACAAACAAGAATGCACTCATAAGATATAAACACTTGGACAGGCTTTTATCTGACCACCATCATTATTATGATATTCACGATCTAACTGAGAAAGTGAATGATATCCTTTGTGGCGCAGGCTATAAAGCAGTAACCCAGCGGTGTATTGAGAAAGATCTTAATGCTATGGAGTATGAGTTGTTCTCTGCTCCAATTGTTAGATTTGACAAGAATGGTAAACATTGTATATCATACGGTAATTATTCCTTTTCCATTTTTAAGCAGGAGATGAGCCGTGAGGAGAGAAGTCTGCTGCGCGAGGTGTTGAGTACCCTGGGCCAGTTTGGTGGACTTGATAACTTCCAGTGGCTAGATGACTTCAAGATAGGTCTTGGACTTGAAGAGCGTAGACCTATTATCAGCTTCAGCAATAATCCTTATTATATGTCTGACCCTGCGCTTCTTGGAAAACTATTCGACATGATTTCCAACGAGGTTGTAATCGCCTTGTCATATCACACCTTCACAGATCCGACCGTTCGATGTATAGAATTCCATCCTTATCTACTAAAACAGTATAATGACCGTTGGTTCCTGATAGGTGCTGCTGAAAGTGATAAGAAGATCCTGAATTTCGCTCTTGACAGAATAGACAAGGTAGAGCCATTACCTGAGAAGAAATATGCAGAATGCCCAGAAGATCTTTATGAACGCTTTGAGGATGTCGTAGGTGTTACCATATACGATAAGGAGCCGGAGCATATTCTCTTTTGGGTGAGCGATGCCTCCAAAGATTATGTTGCCACTAAGGCGATTCATGGCTCTCAGACCCAGATTAAGGGCGAGACGGAGCAAAAGTTACGCATTCAATACCCCAATCTTGAAGGGGGCGCATTCTTCACCATAGACTGTATCCGCAATTATGAACTCATTCGGGAATTGTGGTCGTATGGAAAAGAATTACTCGTTTTATCATCTGATGACAACATCCAAGATGAAATCTATAAGAGAATATGTGAGATGAATGAGAATTATTTTCAGGTGCGAACAAAGAGTTCGCAACATTAGCCTACCTTTGCGTCGAAAATCAAAATAGCAGGAAATATGGCAAAGAAAGTATACATTCACCCGTACAGAGGTTATTTGAACACGGAGTTCCAAATATACTCATATGAACAAACTCCCGTGGAGTATGTTGTTTATTTCAAGGATGAGGGCACTGAAGTACTCAAAGAAAAAAAGAAAGATGTTGTTGAATCAAATAGGCCTCATTCTTTTAGGTTGTCCTCACCGGGTTCTTTCGTTGTACAATTCAGTAACGGAACTTCAAGTGAAATAACAGTTGAGGATGCATATAAATTCGGAGGGAACAAATATAAGCAGTCATTCATCTTCGACAAATGCCCCTGGACTTTTATCGTTATGCACGACAGGACTTACTTTTACAACCGTGAGTCCAAGGAATCCTTTGTAGAAGCAATTTCACCTGACGCTATTTTGGAAATATCCAAGGATTATGTGCTGCTAAAAAATGAAGGCCAAAACGATATTACCCTATTTTCATTGCTGGAACAGGCTCCCGTGTTATGTGTAGATAACGTGATTTTCTCTAATGATAATCTCTTTGTCTGGAAAGAAGAAGGAGAAGATGATAAGCTTTCAATAATGAAGGTATATTCCCTTAACGATAATAAAATGCTCATAACGGAGCCTTTTACCCGATATTCATTGGATGTCACCAAAGGATGTATCTACCTGGCTAATAATAATGACATTAGAAAACTCCAACTTGCAGAAACGACTTCACTTTCTGAATCGTTTTCTTTTAATGGCCAATTTGTGACGTTTGCACAATCCCATTATGCCATTTGCCGCGAGTGTGCGAAAATAAAAGTTTGGGACATTGAAACGAAAGAGGAGCAAGCCGAAATAATACCATCGGGCAATTTGGCTCGTATTAACGATGTCACGTTTATTGATGTTGCTAGTAGGCGAAGAGCAATATCTAAATTTGACCTTAGAGGCTCTGAGTTTCCTGAAGCGGTAATTAGTGCCCAATATAGCGAATATGATATCTACCCATGTTCATGGAGAGTTTTTTATTTTCAAAAGGATATCTTGTTGTCGAGCGAACAGCAAAATAATGTAACGACTCGATTCATTTGTGATAATAAGAAAAACATACATCAGGAGGTTCAGAATGATAATGGCAATGTAATATTTACAGGGGGGGCGTTCTGTTGGTATAAAAACGACGAGTCATACGTCGCTTGCCGTGTATATGACCATACAAGTTATTGCACAGACTCAAAAGTTTATACTTTTAAGAACAAGGCCTATTTGTGTGATGCAAAGAAAATACGTACTCTTAGTAATAATGGATTTTGGGATGGTTGTTGGAAGACAGAAGGAGAATTCGTTTATGATGATTTTGAATCTTATGGAATATTATATGACAAGGTCGCCAAGACATATTATAATCACTACGGGAAGGAACTGAATGGCCAAAAACATTGGAGAAAAGACGGATTAGAAATAGGTGAATATCTTTATAACAGGAGTGGTAAGAGTGTTCTTAAAAAAGATTGCCCTCAGACGATTTCTTCAGGGCTGAATTATGGTTTAACTGTAGATAGTGATGGGGTTAAGTTTTTCGAGTATAGAAATAACGCTTTTGAATATGAGACTATTCTGGATGGAACTTATGATACCTCTGCTTACTCAAATGTACTATTGAGTGACAATGGACATCAAATTATGTATAGAGAGAAGAACGTTTCTACCATTCTTGATATAGAATCTGGACAGAGGACAGAGTTTGAAAATCTTTCATACATAAACCATATCAATGGTATTCGTCCATTATTTGTGACCGAAAGGGAGTGCACACAGGCACGTCTAATTAATCCCTTGGATGGCCAACCCATAAATGTGAAATTATTAACTGAATATCAGTTCGTCAGTCCAGATGGGTTGCTGTATGCTGATAAAGAGCTTCGTAAGTACATTGAATATCTCAACAAGATAACCGGCAAAAACATATCGATAAAGGATTATTTGGACTTAGTCAACCAGTTTGATGTGCCTGACGATAAATGGGGTAAGTGGATGCTTACATCTAAGAAAGAAGAAGTCAAGGGAGAAATCGAATATATATTCAAATTGCGAGATAAATTTATCGAAGAGCATATTGGATACTTTAATGATTTGGCTAAAGACGCAAGAAATACTAAAGTGTATCTTCATAATATAGCACGTCACCAAGTTTTTACAAATTTGTTTGTAAAAATATTAGGTATTGCTATTATCAGGAGGATGGACACGGGTGATGTTGTGGAGAAGATAGAACTTGGCTCCCCTTTGGCTTATCTTAATTACGTGTCTTTCTCTTATGACAACAGATATGTTGCTATAGCAGGATGCTATCCATGGGGAGTTAGCACAGGAGGCCTTTTTCTTCTGTATGACCTCGAAGAACATATGACAATATACCGGAATGGGGTGTCTAAAGCTGTATGGACTACAGCATTTACTAAAGATGGAATAGTTGCAGCCTATACAAGTTCGCCGACCACATTTATAGGCAAATGCGATGAGGTGAAATCTAAAGTAAACGAGAAAGAATTCGACATATGTGTTTTAGGTGGATATAATTTCTTAACATATAGCCCAGATGGAGCTTACTTTGCTTGCTCTCAACAAGGATATGTTGCATATCGAAATGGTGCGGGCAATATCAATCCCAATTGGGGACATCAGCCTTCGGCGCTTGTGGACATAAGGAGGGTAAGTGATCCTGAAAATGAATTGATACGTTTCAACGACCTCTCAGAAATGGGTATCGCAGATACCTTCCGGGGGCAATCCGTTTCCTCTGTGTCTTTCTCCAATGACAACAAGAAACTATTGATGGTAGGAAAAGACGGAGTCGTAATTGTTAGAAATCTACATTTAGAAGACTATGCCTGCAAATAAGATGCTTTTGACGGAGATCCGGATGCTTATTGGAATATAGATTAATTTTTCATCATAACGAACATATATTTCGTATTAAAATAGTATCTTTGCAGCAGAAAACAAAACAAGCGGTCTTTGACAAGTCTGGAAACTGAAATGGCATTTTGAATTCGTCTTGTGTGGCACAAGCCCTACACCCTCGGGTGTAGATTCGCAAGATGTCTCCTTTCTTTTCGGAGACTGGAGATAACAATGTTAGACGGTAAACGTTGCACTATTTCGTACGTTGTACACTGTTCTTGTTGTTTTATATTTATATTTTTGTGTTGTTTTAGTATAGTACTATTACATAAAGAAAAGAAATTTCAGTCTACAGAACTCAGAGACCGCTTTATATATGATAATGTGGAATGGATAGAACAATAATAGCACAGTTGGCATCACAACTGAAAACAAAAGAAGACTTACTCAATCTTCTCAACCTGATAAAGAAGGCTGAGATAGAGGAGACGGGCTTCGATATATCAATGTTCCATCCGTTTACAGAGAAGCATCTGAACTTCTACTGCAATCCCAATCATGTATTTCATCGTTATCGCCAATTTAAAATTAAGAAGAAGACTGGCGGTTTTAGACTGATAACAGCGCCGAGAACTCAGACCTTTATGTTGATGCTATCTGCGATCAACGAGATATTAAGGTCTCTGTACATGCCTTCAAAGTATGCCATGGGGTTTACTGAGGGACGCTCTGTTGTGAGTAATGCCTCTATTCATAAGGGTCAAAATTATGTTTTCAACATAGACTTGAAAGACTTTTTCCCTAGCATTGAGCAGGCACGAGTATGGAAGAGATTACAGTTGGATCCCTTCAATTTCCCAATTCCAATAGCCAATCTTATGGCAGGTCTATGTTCTATGCGTGAAACCAGACAAGATGAAAATGGGAATAGTGTGCACGCTTATATCTTACCTCAAGGAGCACCGACCTCGCCAGTTATCACAAATATGATTTGTGATACTCTTGATCATCGCCTCGCAGGTCTTGCTAAGCGTTTTGGTCTTCATTATAGCCGGTATGCAGATGACATCACTTTTTCTTCTATGCACAATGTATACAAGAAAGATGGTGCTTTTAGAAAAGAGATGGAACGTATTATTGCTGAACAGCGATTTTCAATAAACGAGGCAAAGACTCGCCTACAAAGAAAAGGATCTAGGCAAGAAGTAACGGGAATTATTGTAAGTGACAAACTGAATGTCACTCAGAAGTACGTACGCGAAATCCGTAACATTCTGTATATATGGGACAGATATGACTATAATGTAGCTTATAGTAAATTCTTCCCGAAGTATAAGGCAGAAAAAGGTCATGTTAAGAAAGGTAATCCAGACTTGATCAATGTGATTGATGGAAAGCTGATGTATCTAAAGATGGTGAAGGGTGAAAATGATTCTGTTTATAACAGGCTCTATACTAAATTCCGAAAATTGGCAGAAATGGCTACCGATTATGACCATACCAATTCAAAGGGCATCACCTACATAGAATCTACCAATGTGCTGGAATTTGAAAAGAAAAATTCCACAGAAATTGCGATTGTGACTGGAAGAAATGGTCAACGCTATGCATATTTTATGATGGGAGGAAAGAAGCAACTGGTATCAGTAAACAAAGTTCTTACAATTGAAGAAGCGAAGGACAAGAGCCTGCTTGCTATATCATCATGTAGAGATTCAAAGGATAGTCCCTTCTGGCTAATTCATCGTCAGGACAAGATTACTGTGCCGCCTCCTCGCCCAATAGATATTGATGAACTGAATAATGATTTGGATTCTTTAATTGGTATACAAAATGGATGAAAAATTGAAAACAACGATTAATAAGATAGTGCAACTCTCGAAACAGAATCCGGAGTTTAATACTGAGTTACGAAAAGCATTAGGTATGGAGACTTTCGTAAATAGTGTTACATCTTCAGACAAAAGGATAGAGCACATTGAAAAATATCTAGGATTAGATTATTATGTTGACAATCAAAAATCGATAATAGATTATTCATTTGTTCAAGAACCAGAAGTTAGAGCACAACTCATATCAGATAATAGAGAAATGATGCGCTTCCGTTATGGCACAAGGTATCATGCTATAAGTTTCGATGAGTTCTGCAGATATGCTCATTTGCAGGCTGAGATGCTATTGAATTACTTCTATGACCTTAAAAATGACAACATTAATTCTGTTATTGCGCACATAAAAAAATATAATCCTACAGCAAATCTTGATAATGTTAAATCATTAGGAAGTATTTCTTACAATTCTAAACTTTGGGCATTCAAAACGGAAATTAATCTAGATTATAAGATTTATACTATTCTTGATTACCTCAGAAGGGTTAGAAATGATTCTAGTCATCGCTCACCAGAAATAGAAGAAAGATCTATTCATGACTATCGGAAACAACTTGTAAACATGGGAATGCCATTGAAACAAGATGGAGAAGTAGATTATTTCAAATTAGAAGATGGTTCACCCAAAAAGATGTTATATAGCAACATGGTAAACAATAAAGATTGGTACAAAGATTATTTGTATCTTATCTGGTTACACAATGAATCATATGAAAGTATTGTTAATGCTATAGAAGAACTTAAACAAACAGTTATAGATAATATATCGGTGTAATATAGTTAATGTGTTATATGGAAAGGGGGACGTGGCAGGAGAATATAAATTAAAATTATATCCCCATTATTCACAGGCTTGAAAGATTGTTATGGCAATATCATGAAAACAAAATTGGAATAAATGTACAATAACGAACATTGTGTTCGCTGCGTAATGTTACTTTTGCAGCAAGAATAATAAATAGAACAATATGCCCAAATTCAATACAAGAGAATATATATCTGAATATAATGGTATGAAGGATGTCATCAAGACCACCTATACCAATGGCTCTGTTGCATACCATACAATAGAATCTTCTTTCGTTGACTTGGCAAATAGCTTAGGTGCAAACAAACTTAATGTCTCTGATAATGAGTTCGGGCTCTATCTTCATCTTTTTACTTTAAATAATGAGGCTGTTGGGATGTATAAAATGACTCCTAGGTTGCGTGGTTTCTCCATACAGCAACTTGTTGATCAACATAGGAGATTATTCGTCTGCAAAGTTTACAATCTGGATAGAAAGATGTGGGAATCTTATATAGATGGAAAACTCGTCAAAGCTGATATTTATAAGGAAGGATGTGGCCTCGCTACCATATTGAAGAATGACAAGTGGTCCGTTATAGATGGAAATAATAATGAGGTGGTCCCTTCTGGAAAGTATGATTATATTGACGGATTTGATAAGTGTGGACTTGCAAGAGTTAAGATAAATGGGAAAACCCATCTCTTTGATCCAGAAAAGAGCACTCGTGATAGATGGGGTATTATAGATACCAAAGGTAATGAGGTTCTTCCTCTTATTTATTCAGAGATATGGGCATTCTACAATAAAAACAGGTTAACCACAACTGTCTGGAAGGGTGATGACCTTATCGATATGGAAGATGGAGTCTTTTACGATTACTATCAAGAAAGAGTTTACAAGTATGATTTTGTCCTAAAGACACGTGAACTTCGCATTAAAGAAGACTGGAGTCAAGGCAATTATAATTGCTTAGACCCAGATTATAATTGGGATCCGAGTGATGGGTATACTATCTGGGATGCCTTAGATGGTGAGCCAGAAGCTGCTGGTAATATAGAATTATGAATGGTAATTATGAATGAAAAGATGAGAAAAATTATATTCTTAGATATTGACGGTGTTCTTAACACAAAGGAGTGGCATAGCAGAATGACAAAAGACACTCCTAAGGATGAGTATGGCTATGCTTTTGACCCTGTGGCTGTTGCTAATCTTGCTCATATCATCGACAAGACAGGCGCAGATATCGTCATCTCGTCATCGTGGAAGTTCCATGGAGTGCCTAAATTAAGGCAGATGTGGAAGATTAGAAAACTCCCTGGCAACATCCTTGATATTACTCCTAATACCATCAGTGATGAGATGCTCCTGAATGCTAACCTTGATGAGATGGAATTGGGTGTATGCAGAGGGAATGAAATCAAAGAATGGTTGTCAAAGCATAAACATGAAGTTTCAAATTATGTCATTATTGACGATTTCGATGACTTGCTGCCAGAACAGGAGGATCATACTGTGCTTACGGACTCTCTTATTGGTATTACAGATTTTGATGCAAAGAAGGCTATAATGATATTAAATAGTTGAAAATGTCAAAGAAAGTATTAGTCATACCAGACATTCATGGAGAAACCTTTTGGAAGGAGCCTGTTCAAAAGTACGTTGAACAGGTTGATAGGATTGTGTTTTTAGGGGATTATCTCGATCCATATCCGGATGAAGGAAAAGGGTACACTCCTCAGGGTGTTTTTGATAATCTGATGGATATTATTGATTTGAAGCGAGCAAATATGGAGAAAGTGGTGTTGTTGAAAGGCAATCATGACCAGCATTATGCTTCAGAGATGTTTAGAGCATTGGCCTGTGGAAGTCGATGTGATACCACAAACTGGAATATTTATAATGCCGTTTTTGTTAGAAACCAAGATTGTTTCAAAATAGTCCACCTTGAAGAGATTAATGGAACACCATATTTGTTTTCTCATGCTGGTTTGACATTAAACTGGATAAACAAAGTAAATTCAAGTCTATGGAAATTGGCTGATAACAAGATTTCGCTTGCTGATTCTAATATAATAGAAAGGATAAACGCATTGGACGATAACGATGAAGGTCAAGAAATGCTTTCAATCGTAGGGAGATATCGAAATGTCATAGGGCCAAGATCAGGAAGTGTTCTTTGGGCTGATATAGAAGAACATGCCTTCCCAGATGCCCCCAAAGCTTATGGACTAAATAAGGTGTTCCAAGTAGTTGGCCATTCAAGATTGAATGAAGAATATGATAAAATTGAGTTCGATAATCTTGCACTAATAGACTCAGAGCAATGTTTTATGATTGATGAAGGTATCGATGAAAAGATAATAGCACTTAGGGATTATGAGAAAATATAAGTAACGAACAAAGAGTTCGCAAGTAGTCTGTATCTTTGTGGCGTCAAACAATAAAACAAGAAAAAGATGAATAACGAAAGCAAGAAGATCAGCGTAAAGATGTACAGAGTTGTAGGCGACCTGGCACCAATTATAAGGGTGGATTATATAGATAAGGATGCGCAGGAGCATTCTGCCTTGATGTTGTTAGATTCTTGCAGTACTGTTAATGTACTATCTTTAGAAATGGCAAATAGTATTGGAATTCTAAATAAAAAGGATAATGAGAACGAAAATATCATCACTTCAACCAATATAATCGTATCATTGAATAGAGCAGATTTCTCTTTTACTTTTGGTGGAGTACAATTTCATGAGACTTTCTGCATAAATGATCACCAGCTACCTCGTATCAAAGGAGATTTGCTTCTTGTTGGCATTCTTGGAAATAAGTTTATGCTGAAGCATAGATTAGTAATTGATTACAGTGATTTCACCATTCATAATTCCAATGCTAATCCTGAGAATCTTGCAGTCTCAGACTGTGACCTGTTTGTACCTATGGGATATGGTTTAGTGAATTATGGTATTCCATTGTTGGCGATGACCCAGGGAGAGAACCAGATTTTTTCAATGGTAGATACAGGGGCTTCATTTAATATTATTGCCAAACAAACAATAACCGATAATGGCTTCGAATGTCAGTATCTGGGTGAATCAGATACCATCTCAGGATTGGGCGCATCTGAAACTGAAGCAGAAGATGCAATGGTTAAATATAAGATTGAGACCATGAAAGATGGTGATGGTTCTTTGGATGAAATATCTTTTAGTTCCAAATTCAAAGTAATATCTCACTATCCTTATACTCCTTCTCAGGGAAGTTGCGACAAGAACGGGACTCCACTACTACCAATAGAGGCGATTATTAGTTCGCCCTTTATGGCAAAAGAAGGTTGGGTACTTGACTTTGGAGCAGACATAGTTTATAGACGAAAACAAACCACCTCGCTGAGAGAAGCGGTATAATGCCTCTTCGCAAGGCTTGCGGAGCATGATGATTTGGAATTGATGAAACAAATGAGTATCTTTGCAAGAATTAAAGAAGATAATTAGATGGAGTACAAAAAGAGAAAACGCAATAAGCCTATATCTATAGCTATCAAAGGTTATTTAGATAAGAGTGGGGGCAAAGTTTCGGCTTCACGAAACGAAATCGAATGGCGCTTTGATGCATTGGATTGGCGATATCAGAAGCAAATACTCTTTGCCTTTCTTCAGTCTGGTATGTCTGACAGGAAATGGGCATATAAGAAACTCTATGCTTTGTGGGATGATAGTTTCATTCCACAAATAAAGGATTTATGGGAATCGTATCATGAGATTGAGGTCTCATGGATTATTATACGATTTTTCCCGATTGATTATTTAAAACAAAACTTTGATAGTCTCAGTACTGGGCGAAACTATTACTTTCTTTATTGCAGATTACATAACGATCCTGATTTTATTTTAGATAAGACGAGATTGAATGAAGTGGACTTATTGTGTGCGATGCATGAAGCCGGTGAAATCATATCAGATGACGATGTAAGAGATTTGTTCTATTTACTAATATATAAATTATGCAAAGGTGCATATAAGTTCAGAATATATAATGCGGCTGATGAAAAGCTTCAATTGCTCTCTATATTTCGCAGTTCTTTAGTGGTGTCTTTGGACAAGATTATAATTTTTGATTTGAAGAAAGATGAATTGTATGTTGAATTGAATAATTGGATGTTCTCTGTCTCTAAAGATTTTATGCGAGATTATAGTCATCTGAGTGAGTTAGATTACTACGATGATAGAGAGCATATACGAGAAATCATGAGAACGTATTGTTTGAAATATATCGCTCAAGAATACAGGGACGTATGGGATTCTTATGATATTAATGACAAACAACGTTACTTAGACTATCTGGAAGAAAGGCATAAAGCTCGAATGTCGAATCACGAACTAGAAAAAGAGTATGTGCAAGAATACCAACCAGAGATAAAATCGATGAAAGAAGTCGAGGAAATCTTTGAAAATCCTATGATTTCAAAGCTTGTCGATAGTTTTGAATTGGAATTAGCAAATTCAAAATAAGTACCATTGTAACTGATTTGTATGCGAAATAATGGAGGGATAATATGAAGAAATTTAAAATAGGGCTGTATGCTATAGGAGTCTTTAACGGCATTGTTTTCACTTTTGCCTTCCTTTGTCTTATTGTTGGGATGGATGAAGAATTTCATTTTATGGATACTGAAGAACCTTTAGGAGTGGACTCGATTGTTTTTATGGATTTGTCGTCTTATAATATTGAAGATATTGAAAGCGAGTACTTTAAAAGGCGAGGACCAGAAAATATTCTGGATAAATTATTACATCAATATTCAATGACTGGCACTATTTGGGAAGAAAAATGGGATTCAATCTCTGATATTGAAAAAGTTAGTATACTACTATATGATACGGAAATAATAGATAGATTTAAGCACAAAAAGAAGAGAAAGAAAATCAGTGGTAAAGCTATATGTCCTATTAATAAAGAGTATAATAATCTTTCACAAGGAACGATTGAAATGGATTCGCAGACTACTATTAGCTCGTTCTTGGGTAAGCCAATTATAATTAACGACTCATTATGTGACCAAATAGCATCTGTCGCCAATCAGGATGATATGCAATCCTACAATGACAGTATTATCCAAATTGGTGATGTTAAGTGGAGAATAAATATAATGCCAAATGCTATCGCATTGATGACCTCTGTACAACCAGACGATCCAAAGATGAAACAAGTGGTGGAGTATCTGAATGGCATATACGGGAAACCATATCAAGATGATGAAGATGGATATAGTATTAAATGGTCATCATCAGGCGATTATTTGGATATTTTCAAACCTGGTAGTACATTGGTTCATTTACGTAGAGTTCATACAGAAGAAAGTGGAACATTTCTAATTTTCCAGTGAAGATGATGAAAAGAATAATTAAAATTTTGTTATGGACCATTGGGGACGTTTTTGCTGACATACGCCGCAAGCCTTGCAATAATTTGCAAATGATATAATAATTGCTTAACTTTGCAGGGAAATATAAAAAGCGAAGAAATGGGTGAAGATACATTATTAGAATTTCCTTGTCCCATCGAGGATAAGATGCAGGGCATTATCAAGGTGATTGGTGTTGGTGGAGGCGGATGCAACGCTGTTCGCAATATGAACGACGAACAAATTCCAGGAGTGACGTTTGCCGTATGTAATACGGATAGTAAATCGTTGGCTCCTTCGCCAGTTCCTGTCAAGATACTGTTGGGTGAGGGACTGGGAGCTGGTGGTAAACCTGAAGTAGGACGTTCGGAGGCAGAGAAGAACATTGCTGATATAGAGAAACTGCTGAGCGACGGCACTAAGATGGTTTTCATTACGGCAAGTATGGGAGGCGGTACTGGTACTGGTTCGGCTCCGGTAGTGGCTAGTGTGGCAAAAAGAATGGGTATGCTGACCATTGGCATCGTTACCATTCCTTTCTATTTCGAGAAGAACCAGAAGATTATCCGTGCACTGAAGGGTGTTGACGAGATGCGAAAGAACGTTGATGCGCTCCTGATAATCAACAACGAACGTCTATGTGACGTATATGCGGATACGCCTATTTCTGTGAAAGAGTCATTTGCCAGAGCTGACAATATTCTGAAAGAAGCGGTAATAGGCATTTCGGAACTGATAACGGTGAACAGCAATGGTGGTATTGACCTGGACTTCCGCGATGTGGAAACGACCATGCGTGATGGAGGTGGTGCTATCATGGCTATGGGAAGGGCAAACGGAGAAGGTCGTGTAGAGAGAGCAATACAAAATGCCCTGAATTCACCACTATTGTATGGCAGCGACATTACGAAAGCCAAACGTATACTCTTCAATATTTATTCCAGTGAAGAAGCGCCCATCATGGTTCCAGAGATGCAGGAGATTGACGATTTCTTCGATAAACTGGATCCAAAGATTGAAGTGATTTGGGGTATTTCTACCGATAATTCCATAGGCGAAGATGCGAAGGTTACCATTCTGGCAACTGGTATGGAAGATGTTGGCAGAAATGAGGATGAAGTAAAGGATGATGCCTATTATGAGAGTCTGATTCCGCTACTTTACAGACCTATAGCCAAGCCTATCCCTGAGCCTGCACCAGAGCCGAATTTCGTCGTTGAGCCTGCACCAGAACCAGAACCCTCAGTTGTTGTGGAAGAACCCAAACCCAAATCTAAACCAACCGCATTTGAGAGGTTTACACAATGGATGAAGAGTATCGTTCAAGAAGCTGATGAACAATGATGATAACAGATAGAACACCAGAGGAAATTGCTGCTGAACTTTCCCAATTGGTAAGGGAACTGGTAGCAGCAGGACGCAGCGATCTGCTGTTGCGCTCTATTGGCGTGTCTGTCTTGGAAGAACTGCGCATAGAAGCGGCTAAGAGTCGTTTGAGCCGATTGCTTATCACGAAAGACTACAGGATTATCCTTGTAGATTACGACAAAAAGGAAGTGGAGATGACCCCTGTTCATAAGGCTGTCTATTTGCTGTTCCTAAATCATCCTGAGGGCATCGAATTCAAAAAACTCAGTGAATATCGAGATGAACTTCTCCGTTATTATATGGCCACCGCTAGGCTGATGGACAAACAGACCATCATTGAAAGTGTAGACATGCTGGTGAATCCATTGAATAACTCCATCAACGAGAAGTGTTCACGTATCAAGAGTATTTTCCTCAATATGATGGACCAGTACAGTGCCAATTATTATATCATCAGTGGACATACTCAAAAGCACTTTGCTGGTTCTTCGAAAATATGGTTTGAGAGACTGAAGAATATTAAAATTCCAAGGGAACTTGTTATTAGAGAAGACTAACAATTATAGGAAATGGAAGAAACAAAGATGTTGGGAGCAATAGTGGGTGATATTGTTGGCTCGCCATACGAGTTCTATAATACAAAGTCACCTTCTTTTGAGCTGTTTACTCCTCAGAGCTACTTTACAGATGATTCTGTAATGACGCTGGCTGTGGCAAAATGGCTCATAGAGGACGAGGCGCACACCATACATTATTTGATATACTGCATGCAGGAACTAGGCAATAGATACCCAAGAGCAGGATATGGTGGTAACTTTATGGACTGGCTTCGAATGGATGAACCTCAGCCGTATAACAGTTGGGGTAATGGTGCTGGTATGCGTGTGAGTCCAGTAGGACTATATGCCAAGACAATAGATGAAGCATTAGCCTTGGCTGCTATAACAGCATCTGTAAGCCATAACCATCCAGAAGGGGTTAAGGGCGCACAAGCCATAGCTGCATGCGTATTTCTCTGCAAAGAGGGCAAGTCGAAGCAGGAAATCAAGGAGTATGTAGAAAAGACGTTTGATTATGATCTCAGTAGAAGGATTCGCGATATTCGTCCAACATACGATTTCGACGTTTCATGTCAAGGTAGTGTACCAGAGGCAATCATAGCTTTCTTGGAAGGAAATTCTTTCGAAGCTGTGATAAGATTGGCAGTCTCACTTGGTGGAGATTCTGATACCATAGCATGTATGGCTGGTGCTATAGCTGCCTGCTGCTATGAGATACCACAGTACATATCTGATAAGTGTAATGCAATCCTGACTGAAGATTTGAGGGAAATTCAAAATGAGTTCGAGAAACTGATAGAAACGAGGAATAACGGCTGATATGAATATGATCATTGAAAAAATACGTGAGTATGTACATTCGCAATGGACACTTGGCACATTGCATGGAATAAGTCATTGGGATCGTGTCTATGAGAATGGGCAGCGACTGCTAACACCAGAAGTAAATCCTCTCGTCTTGGGATTGTTTGCCTACCTTCATGACTCATGTCGTATGGATGATGGTGTGGATCTTTATCATGGCGAGCGTGCTACTCTCTGGATAGGGACTTTAAGGAATACATATTTGAAAGATTTTTCTGATGAGGAGATCGAATTGCTGCAAGAGGCATGTCGTCTTCATACAACAGAGCACCAAACGGGTAATCCTACAATTGATGCTTGCTTTGACTCTGATAGGCTTGACCTGTGGCGAGTTGGTATAATACCAGATCCTGATAGGCTGGCAACGGAAAAGGGGAAAGAGATTGCAAGAAATACAGATTACGAGTCACTAATTGGTTATTGAGATGTAATTATGAGTAAAACAAAGGCATCAATATTAGGCATTTGCCGTTTGAGGATAGGAACAGATGGTCATGGAGTGAGAACATTAGTCGCTTTTCATGGCTGTCCCCTTCGTTGTAGGTATTGCCTAAATCCTGATAGTTTAAAAGATTCAGAAAAGGTAAAGCGAATGCTTCCAGAAGAAGTGATGGAAGAAGTAAGAAAGGACGAGCTATATTATATCGCAACAAATGGGGGTATAACCTTTGGAGGTGGCGAACCCTTATTGAATAGCCAATATATTAAGGATATTCTTGAACTGGGAGCAAATAAGTGGAGTGTAGCAGTAGAAACGTCACTAAATGTACCTAGACATCACTTGGAGTTACTGTTACCTTATATAGATGAATATATTGTGGATATTAAGGATATGAATACCCAAATCTACGAAAGCTATACAGGCAAAAGCAATAGTCAGGTGAAAGAGAATCTGAAGTGGCTCGTGGGACAAGGGATAGCTGAACGTATTCTATGTCGGATTCCCTTGATTCCTAACTATAATAATGCTTCAGATCAGGAGACAAGCAAAAAGGAACTCTCAGAGATGGGGATTACAAGATTCGACATGTTTACCTATGTGATTACAAAAAAATATCGTAAAAGCAAAAATACGTTTCTGGAGAAAATCAAAACGGGTGAGATCGAGGCTTTTACAGGTAAATTGACATATGGATAAAAGCAATATTTATGAAAGGAAAAGATAAATGTGAATTCCTGAAAGGAATCAGAAAAAGAATGGCTGAGGCGAATGGAATACCATACGAGCCAAGAGAATGTACCTACGAAGGTGAGTGCACTGGCACATGCCCTTTCTGTGAGAAAGAGACTGCGGAACTGATGGTGGCACTAAAGAAGAAAGTGGCTGAAGGAGCTGAGATTAAAAAGGATAATGTTGGCATATTAGCTATCGAGCTAGGAATAAATGAATGTGAAGGAACAAATGAAGACCAGAGCAACGAAATAATTCTTACAGGAGCAGAAGGACCTCTAACGATTGGCGATACTGAGAAGAAAAAAGAAATGGAAAAATTGAAACAGGCTGAAGGAGAACCTCTTAGGGGAGATGTACCAAGTTTAGAGGAAGAGGCTCGTTTGAAAACAGCAGAAAAAGCAAGACGTAGACAGCAAGAGGTAGACCTTAAAACAAAGATAGAGCGATATTCTAATTTTGAACTATATTTATCGGAATTGACTTGGATAAAGGTAGAATATGCCGATGTATTGGCACCTAAGACTGGATTTTATCTATTTAAATGTCTTGCTGATAATCACACCTACTACGACCTGCAATGTCTTCATAAAGGAGAACGATTATGTGAGTTTTTCCTTAATCATCCCTATAAACGGGATGTAAAGCCTATAGAATATTATTATGTTGAAGAGTCCGATAAACAATTTGTATTATGGGGGTTAAGTAGACTTGAATCATGAGAAAGAAAAATTTTGTAAAGATTTCAATATGGGGTATATGTGCTTTTATTATGGCATGTATAACACTGTCACTAATCTGCAACCAAGTGGTTGTGCAAAATGCCAAGGGCAAGGTGTTCTCTGACATCGACAGCATTAAATATAATAAGGTGGGGCTGTTGTTGGGAACGACTCCACAGGCCCGCATAGGGCGTATCACGAACTATTTCTTTATCTATCGCATCGATGCAGCTGAGCAGTTGTATAGGGCTAGGAAGATTGAGAAGATTCTGATTAGTGGTGATGAGAATAGTCTGGATGGCATCAACGAGACGGAGTGTATGAGGGATTCGTTGGTGGCGCGTGGTGTGCCTGCAAGTGCTATTCTCCTTGATGGTAAGGGCTATAGGACGATAAACTCTGTTATCAATGCCAACAAGGTGTATGGCCTGAAGAGTTTTACCATCATATCACAGAAGTTCCACAACGAGCGGGCCATCTATCAGGCAGAGCACCTTGGGCTGGATGTGGAGAATATTCAGGCGTATAATGCCAAAGATCCAAAGTCAAGACGAGCTTATCTTACCACGATTCGCGAGTACTTTGCGAGGGTGAAAATGTTTATGGATTTAATCACTAACGACGAAGAATGAAAAGAATAGTTTCGATAATGGCTTGGGTGCTACTGCAAATCAGTTGCTTTGCATTAAACATTGAGACGACAACCAATCTCAACGTGTATTACCCTGAATATACGAAGATAGATCTGGTTTGTGGTCAGATGCCAAAGACTTCACAGAAGGATGTTGAATTTTGCTGTGAGGCGGCTTTTACTGGTGAGCTACTGAATGAGTTCAAGCATTCGAACATTGCGGATAACCATATCTGTAATGGAGTGATGAAGAAAGGCTATCGCTGCAGGGCGAATACTGGGGGCTTTGTATGGGGTAATGGCAAATGGAAGTTTATGAGGAAAGCGGATTATCCAACTACGGCAAATGGCTGGAATATGGGATTCTGCCAGCTGCTTATCATTTATAATGGTGAGACGCGTCCTATTGGTTCGAAGATGAGAAAGAGCAGAACCATCTATAGAGCCTTGTGTGAGAAAGATGGGAAGCTATGCATCGTCGAGTCGAAGAAGGTGGTAACGTATGAGGCTTTTGTGAAGTATCTGAAGGACTTCAAAGTAAAGCATGCTCTATATCTTGATATGGGTAGCGGTTGGAACCATGCCTGGTATCGGGATAATGGAAAGGTTGTCATTCTTCATCCAAAGACCCACAATTTTTGTACTAACTGGATTACGTTCTATAAAGAAGGCTAAGGGCTGATGTAAGAGGGAAGATGAATTGAACGAAAGCGAGTCAAAAAAAGGGAGGCTCTTCTCACGAAGAACCTCACCCCAAACTAAGATTGTTTTCTCCTTACAACGAAGGGAATTAACACGGCTGCAAAGGTACGAAAAAACTTTGGAATGAAAAAGGCTTTAAGTCAAAAACCTGACGAATAATTTGGTGTTATAAGATTTTCTTCGTACCTTCGCACTTCGATTTTTGAGCGAGTTGTGTCATTGATAAAGAAGAAGCGGGGTCGGTTCCGAATGATCCGGTCGATGACTTCATCAAGCCTCCGCCTCTTCTCGTACTTCTCTGAATCGTAATCGATGAAATTGGTCTGGACTGCTGAATCAGGGCAGATACCTGACACAATGACGCCTGTAGGCTGAGGGAAGATGTCTGATGGCTGAAGGCTGATGGTAAATAAACCCCGAAGATAGTGATTGATTACATGTTTTGGTAAAAAATTGATAAAAAGTATCTTAAAAACTTGGAAGTTTCAGAAACTTTTCCTATCTTTGCAGCGTCAGAACATTAGTTTTGACTACGCCGCTGAGTGCGGGGAGCAAGACTTGATCGACACTACTCCATTTAAAAGTCACCTTCGGGTGGCTTTTATTTTTCATATGAAATCGGCAGTACGGCAACTCCTCGGATTTGGCAGTATATAGACACGATAGCCATGCTCCGCAGCCATCAGCACAGAGCCATCTTCTTCAAAGGATTCAAATTCAAATATATTGTCTTCAATGATCGTCTGTTCCATACGATGTGCAAAGGTACGAATAAACGAGCACAATACAAAACAAAAGTCTTGGTTTTTGTTTTTATTATCGAGTGAGAGGACACATTTGCGACACGTTTTTATGCGTTGTCTTCATTTTGTCGTAAAATCTGGTGACTGTCGCAACAAGTCGATGAAGAAATCGGCTGATTTTTTGCATCTATAAAATTCTTGCCGTAACTTTGCATCGTCAAAAAGAAACAACGACACAGATAATAACAAAAGTATAAACATTAAATATTTAGACTATGACAACAAAGAATTTCAATGCAAAGAAGGTGCTCATGAGCACAGTTGCAGCATTAGTTTTCTCATTCGTGTTCACCACCAATGCAAATGCACAATCCGTAGAGAATAAGCAAAAGGACAATTTGGAAGTCCGAGTGAAAACGACTCCTAATGAGAATAAGCAAAAGGGCAATTTTGGAGTCCGAGTCAAAACGGCTCCTAATGGGAATAAGCAAAAGGACAATTTGGAAGTCCGAGTCAAAACGACTTCTAATGAGAATAAGCAAAATGGACTGGAAGAATTTACAGATTACGTAGTCCATATGTTCCAAACTGTTTTTGGCGTACGAGTATAGTGACCCACTTCTGTTCACAGTTTAATTGAAAATAATCGAGAGAACCAAAACGTTTTCTCGATATTTTTTTGTAATTCTCGGTGCAGCAGGTGGTGCAACACTGAGGGAAGAAGGCTGATGTCTGATGTAAGATGTAAGATGGAAGAGGGAAGATGGAAGAGGGAATTCCTGTCGTTTTTGTCATAAATGACACCTGCATTCCTCTCGTTTTTGTAAAAGTAGCAACGTTTATTCCTCTCGATTTTATCATTAACTTATCCTTAAATATGTAATTTTTACGGGTAAAATAAAAAATCTCCGTAAGAAATTGTTGTTTCAGGAGAATTATTCTTATCTTTGCAGGCAAAATATGGTCATATGGAAAAAATGACAGAGAGAATTGAGGCACAGGGTGGAATTATCTCTACGTCTGAGCTCAACGGGACGGCTGAATATGAACGGCTGAGAAGGGCTGCACAACGTGGCGAGGTGGTGAAACTGCGACATGGTGTGTATGCAGAACCTACGGCCATGCTGGGCACGATGATTGACGTGGAACGAATTGTGCCAGGGGGTGTGGTGTGCCTCTATAATGCATGGATGTATTATCAGCTTTCCACGACTGTTCCTCCTGCTTTTTGCATTGCCATCGACGCTAAGCGAAAGGTGAGGATGCCAGAGACGTTGCCCATCACGCTCTATTATTGGAAGGCTGAGAACTTGACGTTTGGCATTGTGCAACAGGAGATTTCTGGTTTCAATGTGCGAATAACGGATTTGGAGCGTAGCGTGTGCGATGCCGTGAAATATCGCAATAAGATTGGGCTCGACATTTGTGCAGAAATCATCCGCAGCTATGTGCGCAGGAAAGACCGCAATCTGAGCCGGCTGATGGACTATGCCAAGAGGCTGCGCCTAGAAAAAGTGTTGAACAACTACTTGGAGATTGCCATCGAATGAAATAAACAACGATATAAGTGTGTCATGTATCAGTTCTGACACAACAAGCGTAATTTCCTAAATTCTCTTAATATCTATCCCATACCTGCTGAAAGGTGTGGGATTTTTTGTAACTTCGCGCCTCGAAAGTGGTGTGGTGTATTATTCAACATCATTCTAGTGCTTAGAAACTACTACACACATGGGGGCAAGCCTCCAAAATAATAATTATAACTATTCAAAACTATGACATTAAATCTTATGAAAGGGGTCTGTTTGACCCGAGGCAAGGAAACCTTCGCTGGCAGTAGCCAAGGTTTCCGAAACGAGAGTACTAACACGAGTATTAACAAGAACTGCAAGAAAGGAGGAATGACACTATGGCGAAGCTAAGTCAACTGCTGATGTTGGAGGCTATGTTAGAAACGTATGACAACATGTCTGTACAGGATGCTTGCGTCATCCGATACCAGGGAATGTGTATCGAAGGGCTTGTGGATGACATCATCGCGATGCTGGACAGGCTGCTAAGCAGCAAGACGCGACTGAGTTGCAGGAATATACTAGTGACCAACTTCGAAACCATGACAGACACGGGACACTGGCTGACAAGAAAGCTGTTCATGGATTTGCCCAAAGCCTTAGGCAAGGTGCTGAGGGATAAGATAGACCAAATGGTGGACTTGCTGAATGCACTGATGGTGAAGGTTATCGATGTGGAAGCGGACTTTGCTGACAGATTCTTTGAAAGGATGAAAAAAAGATGCAGGAAATATAGCACAACAGGCTTTGACCTATGGAAAGCACAACAATCCAAAATAACGATAAAAGGACTTGTTACTTACCAAGTAGACCTGACCGCTGACATGTTGTCATGCGGTATACTGAAGTATGCAGGGAGGCCCAATGGCGAGGAAGTTCAGAATGTGGACAAGGATAAGCTGGCGCTGAAACTAACTGATAAAAGCAGGTTGACTGATGATTTCATCCGTGAGTGTGCCAAACTGCGTCGCTACTCGCATTGGGAGGGCAACAGGTTTATGATTGACTATCAGCAACTGCGAAAATACTTATTCCGTGTGTTTGGCAAGCTGACTCGTGAGCAGCATATCAAGATGTATAAATACGATATCCAGATGAAGCAGATTCATGAAGATATCAAAAGGCTGGAAGAGGAGGAAGAGAATGAGGAGATTGAAACAAAGGATAGCAGATACTCTTCTGCCAAGGAGATAATTATCAACTATGTTGCACCGAAGCTGGCCCTGCAAGATGTATTGAAGGACAAATGGTTTGACAGCGCTACGGTTGATAGGAATAAGTACAGCTTTATTTGGCGTCAGACGATGGTAGAGGCTCTTATGAGGACACAATGGGCCAAAGACATTGCAATGGAATGGGCAGACGATGGCAAGCGCCTACAAGTAAAGTTCGCATTTATTGGCGCCCTCAAGGATATTGGCGTCTTAAATTGCAGTTACAATGCGCTTGCATCTAAGTTTACAGTCAACGGCATTGATAGCGCGTCATTAGCAAAATATATGGGCTACGGCAAAAAGAAGAGCTATTTCGAGTGGCTAAAACAATATGTAAATCAGGAGTAAAAAGCAAGAAAATCCGATTATATCCGTCCGATTAGAATTATTTCAGTCGGACGGATATTTTTTTTTCAAAAATTTTTTCGCTGGTGTTTATCGGGGGTTCCCGATGTTTTTACTTATCCGATTCAGAATCGGATTCTTTTGTTTTTGTCAATCGGATAATCGGATTCTACCTTTGCCACCGAAATCAAACGCAACGGGCTTCTGCCCAATGCACAAAAACATTATTAATTAAAATTATTGATTATGACTAGAAATGTAATTTGCGTAGGAACCATCTGGGACTTGGATGAGTTGGTATATCCCGAACGGGATGACTATTCGGACATGACACGCAGGAACTTCCGACAATTGGTGAAGTTTCAGCTGAGCAGTTCGAAGAAGGAAATGTCGGACGTGGTGAAGCTGCCACTGTTTCCACGAAACAAGTATGGTATCAGGGTAAGGGCGTGCTGTGCGTCGTGTCTGCTGAAAGAGATAACGCAGGAAGGCAAGCGGATATGTACGCACCATCACTGTAGAGTAGATGCCTTAGACAAGTGCAGACATTGGCAGATGGCAGAAGTGCTGCAAGAGATTGGAAAAAAATGTTGAACCTGAGTCGTTGTGAGAGTTACCATGGAGAAAAGTCGACTACCTCAACACTGCTCGCAAAAACTCAGAAGAGATGAAAAGAATTGAATTGGATGTTATGGAGGACATCAGCAAGACAGTGATTGACATGCTCAAGCTTTGCAATGGCGTGGAAGTGGTCAGCATGGGTGATGTGGAGATGGCTACTGAGGAGCAGGTTGCAGCCTGTGTGGCTCAGGCTATAGCGGAGCTGCGTGCAGACAAGATGGCATTCCGCTCGTACGACTTCACATGGATTCTAGTTGCCATGAACGAATATCAGGTGGAAGACATTGAGGGATTCCGTTCGCCCCAGGCTTTTGTAGACTATCTGAGGCTGGCAGGCGTGGAGAAGTTGCCCGATAGAACGACTCTACATATAAATAATGTGGAAGGCGTATTCCCTGATTGGCAGTTCGACGACACGGAGGAACCACAGGAGGTTCTTAGGAGAATCAACATCGTCAGGCGTTTTTTGTCTGCTTACAGAAGGGCTAAAAGGACGCTTCACGACGGATTTCACAACAATTTGGAATAGTCACCACAGGTTTCACCACAGGCGAGGTGAGTGTGATTGCAGGGGTCTTGGAAAGTTCATACTTTTGCCGATGAAATCAGCGAGAACAGGCTGCACCTCAGCAATTCGAGCGAGCTCGATTGCATTCTCTGACCTAAAGGTCTGAGTGTGGCGTTGCAATCGGTTTGCACTGTCCTTGCATCGTGAATCAATCACAAGAGTTGTTTGACATTGCTGATACAACGGACACACTCGGAAGGCCGAGGAGGAGAAAACGAACACGAACACGAATTTAACAAATTAAACGAATAAAAAATGAAAAGAGCAAGTGAAATGGTTGCCAACGATTTTGGCATCAAGATTAAAAAGTGTTGTGGCTCGTGCCACAACCGTGGATTTGACGAACAGGAACGCCGCTGCTGCCTACTGACAGGCAAACACATCAGGGGCAATGCAGTGTGCGACGACTGGTCGATGAGCGACGGGCTGAAAATTCTGGGCTGCGAACGTGGTAAGGTGCAGCGCAGGGAATATCAGCTTTCTCTGATAGAGGTACGCACCTCTGAGCTTAACGCTATAGCCAAGGGGAAAGAAATGGAACCGGCAAGCGTAGAAAGCATACGAAGGGATTTTGAACTGAGAAACGGAAGTATTTACGCATTACATTAATGAATTAAGAGTTAAGAATTAAGAATTAAGAGTTGTTGCCCTTTGGGCAATTAAGAATTAAGAGTTAAGAATTAAACATTAAACGAAAACAAAAACGAAAAAGACTATGACGAAACTGAACATGGAAATTAAGGTGACAACGGTGCAGCACGGGTTTGCACTGGAGATTGGAAACAAGGGCTGGTTGTGTGAAGACGAGCTGGAACTGGCGGAGGTTGTGGCCTTCCGCGTAGGAATGAGATGCACGATGCCCATGTCGAAAAAGAGAATGCGTATGCTGCTGCGTGCGATGGCGTATGGGAAGATTAAACATTAAAGATTAAACATTAAATTTCAGAAAACATTAAAGTCCTGAACCGCATGGCGGTGAATTTAATAATTAATGTTTCATATTTAATTTATTAACCTTGAGTGAAGCAGAGGGAATCAAATTGAGCATCTGGAAACAGGTGTAGGGCCCAATCTCAAAGTGGACCTCAGCAAACCTCAAGAAACGATGAAGAAGTATATAGAAATATCAGAAGAGGTGCTGAAGCGCCTGGAGAATGGAGAATCTGTAGAAGGCAGATTATGGATGGAGAAGAATCCCCGTGGAATTAACTTTTCTGGATGGAACCGTAAGGCACCAAAACGTTACAAAGAACGGAAAATAGGTGACTTGGACTACGGATTCCTGACAAAGACGGAAAAACACATCACCCGTCATGAGAAGTTCCCGTTATCACTGGGGATGGATGGCATTCAGAGTGCCATGAACCGAGATAACAAGCAGTCGCAGGGGATTGTTTATGATACCTTTAACATCAACCAATAATTAATTTAACACACATTATTATGGAAAAACTAGTAACGATTATTGACGTTGGCAGTTTCTCGGAACGCCAGTACCAGAAGCAGGATGGTACCACCGAATATTTCAAGAGTCGTGGCATCACGATGAAACGCGGTGGTGACACCTTCTATGGGGAGATGGTGGGCGAGTTGGCCTCGAAGAACCGCGATACGGAGTTCCAGCAAGGTTTACCCTATATTGTAAAGGGATTCTGGAAGCACCGTACTTGGCAGGATCAGAACGGGCAGACACGACATGAGAACGCATTCTACATCACGGATTTGCAGGTGTTATAGACGAACACGAATTTCACGAATCTAACGAATAGAATTATATGATTGTTGATTCGGAAAGAAATTACCAGAAATGAATCAGAAATTATGGGATTTTGTTATCAGAAGAGTTTTGCAAACCCTACTTTGCCCGTGGACGAAGCGCAGTTTTATGCGCTCGTCAGGGCGAAGCAGTGGAATGAGAACATAGACAAGTATCGAGAGACGCACGATGCAGCGCTGAAGCGAAAACTTCCAGCCTTTATCTTCCAGGCAACATTTGACGAAACGGAGTCGAAGGCAGGTAAACTTGGTGCCTGGCGCAAACAGGCGGCAACGAGGTTGACAGGACTTGTAGTAATGGATGTTGACCACGTGGAGAGTGAAGAGTTAAGAGTGAAGAGTGAAGAATTTGCTGCCGCCGACTTTAAGCAGCGTGCAAAGGAACTCGGAATTCTGCTCATCTACATTACGCCTAGTGGTCAGGGCTTGAAGATTGTATTCAAAGCCCGTACAGAGTGGGGCAACCTGATTGACAACCAGCACCAGATGGCGAAGCTGTTGGGCGTAGAGGTTGACGAAAGTTGCAAGGATGCCAGTCGCATGAGCTTCATCTGCAAAGAGAGTGATATTTTATTTATTGACAAGGAGTTATTTACGTATGAGAACAAAGAATTTGGTGAGCGATATAATGCTGTATATAGAGACGGTCGCTCACAGGGTAAGAAAGAAATGGCAACGGACTTACGCGGACAAACACGGACTAATGATGAAGAAGTTCGAAAAAGTCTGCTGTCGTCCGCTGCTGAAACAGAAAATTTAAGTTATCATGGAATTGAATATGGAAAAATCTGTGAAGCGTGGCAGGAAGCGCAAGGCGGTGCGCCAAGCGTGGGAGATCGCCACAGAACCATGCTGCAACTGGCTCTCGACCTTAGGTATATCTGCGATAACCAACCGGAACTGGTGTGTAGGGCCCTTAAACGGTGTGGATTTGTGCAGGATGTCATCCGCGAGCGAGGAGAAGAGGAAGTCAGAGGAATTGCTGATTCGGCTTGTGAGCGAAGAATGTACAAGGATATCCCGAAAAGGATGCAAGGGGTGCTTGAAAGTGTTGGTATTCGCAGCAACGGACCAACAACAGCTGAGCGACCTGTGGCAAGCGCTGACATCCCTTACGAGCAGTACGCTCAAAGGCTGGAACCTCTCCTTAGCGCTCCTTATGCCGAAGCCTGTAAGCAGGTAGACAGGCCTAACTGGCTGGGGGCTGTGTTTGCCTCGGGCGCGATGTACTGCACGCTGCTGACACGCTGCTGGTACGAACACTTCAATGGCGCCAAACAGCGACTGAACCCGCAGGTGCTCATCATCGGTGAGCCTGCTACGGGTAAGAGCTTTGCCAAGGACCTGGACGAGCAGATTATGTGTGCCATGCGCGAACAGGACGAAGAGGTACGTGCGCAAGAGACGCGCTACAAACAGGAGCAGAAAAAGCGTGGTACGTCGAGCAAGGCGCAGAAGCAGGACGCACTGGTGGAGCCAGAGGGCATGATACGCTATCTGCCGACCAAGACATCGAATAACATCTTCTTCCGTCGCCTGAAACGGGCCAAGGAATTGGTAGATGGCGAAATGATGCCCATGCACCTGTATATGTTCGACTCGGAGCTGGACAGCAGCATCACAGCGCAGAGCGGTGGCGCCTGGATAGGCAAGCACGACTTGGAACTGAAGGCTTTCCACAATGAGTTGTCGGGTGTGGATTATGCGAATAGCGACAGCATCAACGACATTCTGCCCATCTACTGGAACTCAGTCACGACGGGTACGCAGATCAGCCTTTACAAGAAGTTCACACTTCGGAACATCAATGATGGTTTGTGCAGTCGCGTCTGCATATTTCCGATGAAGACGGCACGATACCTGATGATTAAAAAGAAGAATGTAGACTGGGAGGCGAACGAGGCCATGAAGCAGTGGGGCTACAGGTTCGAGAAGCTGCATGGCGAACTGCCCTTGCAGCGACTGACTGACCATGTGTATGACCTCTGCGAACTCAGTGCCCAAGAGGCGGAGGCTGCAGACGACCATGTGCTGGACTACCTGAGAAAACGTGCGGTGTTCTACGCCACATGGTTGACCATCCCGCGTATATTGGCTCGTCAGTATGAGGAGTTCAGGAAAACGGGACAGCTGGACATCACGGACGACGACCTGAAGTTTGCGACGCTGATGTACGACGCAGTGATCTTCTTCCAAGACCACTTCTTCGGTCAGATGTTGCAGGACTCATGGGACAACGCTGCCCGCGAATACGTGCCACGACGCAGGAACACCAAGAATGCAGAGGTGTACAAAAGCCTGCCTGAAACTTTTGGAGTGAAGGATGTGATGAGTATGCTGGATATCGAAGATAATCCTGCTCGTCAGCAATGTAACCGTTGGCTGACGCATGGATTCATAGAACGAGTTAAACAAGGGAAGTACAGGAAAATCATCAAAGACCTGATGGCGTAATTCAGAAAATGAGAGATTGAGAAAATGAGAAATGAAGAAATGAGACTCTCCCAGCATTTTACGCTGGGGGAGCTTTGCAAAACGAAGACGGGAATAGAGAACGTGCCGAACGAGGCACAAGTGAATAATTTGAAACGATTATGCGGTTGGCTGGAGCGGTTGCGCCAAAGGTACAACCTAAATATAAAAGAAAAAATAAAAAATAAAAATGATGAGCCGATAATTATTAATAGCGGATATAGGAGCTCACAGGTGAACAAGGCGGTGGGTGGCGCACCGAATTCGAACCATTTGACGGGTTGTGCAGTGGACATCCATGTATCAGGGATGGAGCAACTTATCCGCTATGCCGCGATTCTGCTGGACATCAGCGACCTGAATAACGAGGACTTTGACGAACTGTTGTTAGAGCGTTCGCCTCGTGGCACCTACTGGCTCCACTTCGCCGTCAGGCCATTTGGCAATCGACGTAGGGTTAATCTGATAAAGGGGTAAGTTGGATAACGTACTAATCAAGAACGAAGGTGTGCCTAAATTGACACACCCTCGTTTGTTGTTATTGTAATTACTCGTCTGCTGTCAGGTCTTCTATCTGGTCGATGATTTCCTGATACTGGCGCTGGGTCTTGAAGTGGAGTGAGAATCCCCAGATAGCTCCAAGTGTGCCGCCGATGCATCCTGCCCAGAAGAGGCCGTTGAAAAAGGCATTTGGATGAAGCAGATAGGACTCGTACATGAACCAGCCCAAAAAGACGATGGCGAGGG
>JAEEGH010005076.1_pt1 | contig 33394 bp, 32 predicted proteins | sample 9134181 | NCBI WGS metagenome assembly JAEEGH01 (sample SAMN16246544, study PRJNA631951) | gut metagenome | biome: gut microbiome; feature: rumen; material: DP-attached | host: Bos | place: Iran: Karaj | collected 2018-10
ATCATTAAATTCCCCCTTTTTATGGTCTGTTCGCAATAGTTTGTAATTTTGTGAAATCTAATTCTCCTTTCACTTAATCACGATTTTGAGCGTTGCCACAAATCGTTCACGTTCGGAAGACCTCAACCGAGTTTGGGTTTTCTCTCACTTAAGCACGATTTTTTTGCCATTGGTGATATAGATGCCGGGAGGCAGGGTGCACCACGACGGCGATGGCCGACACCGATGCCACCAAAGTGAGCAAAGCAAGCAACGACCATGTACGGGCACGGCTCCTTTCCTTGAGCATCTGCTCGTTGGCGGCTGCCAACTTCATCTGTTCTTCGTGCTGCAGACGATGGATGTTGGCCATGGATGCCGAAGCCTCCGTTAGTGCCACGGAGTCGCTGAGTTCTATCAGTAGTTCGGCATCCTTAAGTGCTTCAATGGACTTCCCGTTTTCCTTATGGATTTCCAGCAACACGCGGAGCATTTCGATTTGCGCATGGATGCCGTCGGCCTCCATATATCGTCTAGCCTTCTCTTCCGCCTCCCTTTCGCGTCCGGTGTTGTTCAGCATGTAGACTTCGGAGATATGGTATGTCTCCTCCTTGGCGATGGGAGGAAAGGCAGCATGGGCAAGCCGTAGGGCGGCTTCCACTGAGTCAGTATCCTCAGTCTGCAGGAACACCTGGCAGCGCATCAACTGGCATTGGGCACGCAACCGTGCCGAGTCGGCGGGACTTTCTTGACAGGCTTGCTCTAGATACTTCAAGGCCTGCTCGTCATCATTTTGGGAGTAACGTGAGACACCCAGTTCAAAAAGGGTCGTGGCGGTCTTTCCGGCATCACCCATCGCCTGTGCGGCATCCAATTTTCGAAGGAGACTCTTTTCCTGCAAGTCGAACAGGTTCTTCTTTTCGTATACCTGGGCCAAGGCATGGTACAACTTGTAACAGCTCTCCCGGTCCTTGCAACCGGGTGCGTAGTCGGCGGCTATGAGCATCACGGCCAACGTGCTGTCCTCATTCTGTTCCTCCCTGAGTTGCATGGCTGTGTCATACAGACGCTGCACGATGGCGGTGGAGTCGCAGTCTGGTGGCATCCCCTGCCCCTGCCTCCCGCAACCACTTGCCACGAGGATGAGCAAAGAGATCAATGATGACACACATGCGAACCTTTTCATTTTGTATTAAAGAAAGAATGGTTGGTTTCTGAAAGGCAAAGTTAGGATATAATTTCCAAAAGTGCAACATCGTAAATGAAATGTATATCCCCAAAATCATTAAAAGACATCCAACAAGCTTTTATTCAACGTTTTTCACTAAATGAAAATGTATATCAAAATGTCGCTGTTTTTCGACCTCTTCAACGTTTTCAACGTCACAGTTTCCCAACATAAAGTTTAAGAAACGTTAAACAGGTTGGGCTTTCACATCCTTTAATTGTATTTGGATATGAAAACGGGTGTAGAATCGTTTATTAAGTGAAGTCATGAGGATTTGGTTGTTCACATTAGCCCTTCTCCTATCCGCCGTCACATCGACCGCACAGACCATCTCGCGCAGATACGATGGCGTGTCGATGTCGCAGGCGCTTGCCGACATCGACAAGTCCACTGAGCAATACAAGGTCAATTTCATCTATGATGAATTGGACGAATTCCCCGTCAACTGCCATTTCAACCAGATAAACGTCTTAGACGCCATCATGGCGGTCATCGGCCATTACCCCGTCAAGGTAACCATTCAAGGACAATACGTATTTGTGGAGTGTGTGGAAAAGAGGCAGACCAAGGTCAGAGGCAGGGTGCTGGGTGCCAGGTCGGCACCGTTGCCCAATGCCAACATCACCATCTACGATGCCCGCACCGGCGAGAAAGTCTGTTCCGGGGTCAGCAACGAAGGTGGCGAGTTCTCCATACCATGCGATTCCATGCGCATCCGCTTCAAGGTCAGCCACGTGGGGTACAGGACGTTCTTCAAGACCTGCCAGGCTGGCATGGTGGGCACCATCCAACTGCAGTTCACCAAACAAGAGCTGCAAAATGTAGAAGTCACTCCCACGACACAAAGGAACCATACAAACAGTAATTCAAGTTACAAGAAGAAAGCCGAAAGGATAAGAAAGCAAATATGGGACGACAGCGACTCGGCATTCAGCCAGACCTGTTTGGATGACAGTCTTCTCAACTACTCCTCCGTGACGCTGGCAGAATCCTTTTCCGGTGAATACGAACGTCATCACTCCTGGAATCCCCTGCGTCTGTTCTTCGGGAATAATACCAATCACACCATCTCACGCCAGGTCGTACGGCGGAGGGTGATGCTGAACGATTCCGACGCCGTGGAAAGATACGCTTTGCTGGACTATCCGAAAGACTTGCCGTTCAAGTACAACAAAGACCTCACCGTGGTGATGGGTGTGAGGGTTGTCAGTCCGGATGGAAGCATTTACGAGGTCGACACAGACCCTTACACCCAACCCCTTCAGTATGACGGCGAGCAACGCCCGGACAAGATTAGCATACCGCAACTCTTCGAGGGATGCATCATCGACTATTTTACATGGTCGGAACGGAAGACTTACGGCATCCATCCGTCGCCCTTCTTCATCCAAACAGCAGACGGGGAACCCGTCTTGCATTCCAGAATCAACCTGACGACAGACAAGAATCTCTCCGTCCAATACCGTCATTCGGGTGATTCCCCAGGTTTGTCAGTGAGCACCGAAGACAACGGCAGCCTGTGCCTGACCGGTCAAAACAGCAGTGTGACACACGGCAGCAAAAACACGACGATGTCCTACATCTTCTATGTTCGAGACCCACAGCTTCACGCCAACAGGCCGCTAAGCGCACTCAAGCATCAAGTCAGGGAGAATCCGTCAATGGATGACATCCTGGACACGACCACCCGTCTTTACCAGAGCATGCGCACGAAGGAATCCTACGGGGGATGGGCCTCAACCTATTGGAACAAGACAGACACGACCATAATAGGGTTAAAGGTGGACAATCTTCGTCAGACCTCCGCCTCGCGCCCATTGCTGGAGCAACGCCTGTATGAGATGGTGATGAGCGAACCGCCCCACATCACCCTTAAAAAGTTTGGCACATCACAGTCGAACAGCGTCATGAGCCTCAACAGGCAGTACACCGAGAAATTGGCCTATGTGTTTGACAGGGCCGGCGTCCCATACCACCTGGCTATATCGACACGTTCCGACCGTGAAGGCATCCTTGAACTGATGGACGAGGAGAACATCGTCTGGATGCTGGTCACCGAAGAAGGGAGATACTACATCCCATTCATAGACGAGGAAATGCCAACCGCCATGGTCGGCAGGAAAGCCGCCACGACGGACTTCAACCACATCTTCACCATACGATGAAGGGGATATTGTCAAAAAATATATAAGGATAAAACATAAAGTCATGGATTACAGAAAAATCTTGTTGGCAGCCATGCTGGCCATCACATCATCCGCCCAAGCCCAGGTGGACGATGCCACACTCAACACCGATGCGGGCAAAACAAAATCCGCCACCCACACCCTTTCGCTCGACATGGGACCGGCATGGGTCACATCGAAAGTTTACACCTCCGAGGGAACATACAAATGGAGAACGGGTTTGGAACTTGGAGTCGAATACAGCTGTGTCTTCAAGAAAGGATACGGATTCGGGTTCTCTGTCCTTCACAACACCACCAAGTATCCCGACGTGAAAGCCACGCAGATCTTCGTCGGCCCTTCGTTCGTCTATGCAGGCAATTTCTCAAAGAAATGGCGTGGAACGACGGAGATAGGCTTGGGATATTCCACTTTCTTCAATGAGCACGACACGGAGGTGGGGGTTGGTTTCAAGTATTCCGCCGGTTTGGAATACATGCTGTCCGACAAATTCGGCATCAGTGCAAAACTAAGGGAAGTCACCGTCTTTCTGGGCGAAAAAGAAGATGATCCTTGGGGGTATGGTAATAACAAAGACGAGATAAACGGTGTGGCGCGCCTGGCTTTCCAAATTGGTGCATGCTTCCATTTCTAAACAAATAGGATATGAAGTTCTTCTTTTTTCTCATCCTGACGGCATTTTCGCTCCAAGCTGACGCACAAAGCCGTTATTGCAAAAGCTACGAGGACTACAAGTCGGATAACTGGACGGAACTGCCATCCATCGTCTTCAAGCAATATTCCCATTCGAAGCAGCTATGGACGAGAAAACATGAATATCGTTTCACCACGGGCAACAAGAAAACCGACAGGAAATTGAGAGAAGAGGCGTTTGTCATCCAAAAAGGAGATTCGTTGTTTGTCAACCTCAGCCAGATGAGATGCGAGAATGTGCTTTTCGGAAAGGGGTTTGCCTATGGCATGCCGCTCATAGGCAAAAAAATCCTCTTCATCAGCAACCGCGTTGACCTGAAATCTTCCAGCCGGCAAACAAACAACTATGTTGCGTTCGGATTGATGGGAGCGATGATAGCCAAGTCGTCAAACATCAAAGTCAAGGCCTGCTACATACTGGACGCCAACCCCGGCGGCCAATACACCGAAGTGTTGCTGATCAACGACGGGGTGATGAGGAAACTGCTTGCAGACGACAAGGAACTGCTTGACAGGTATTTCATGGTCGAAGACCAGAACGAGCGTGAGGCACCCCCCAACATCCTGCCCCTGCTGAGGGAGAAAGGACTCATCGAATAGGAACCCATGGACGAAAAGGAACTCGCTTCTCTCTACAACCGGTACCATGCCGACATGCTGGAACATGCTAGGACGCTGCTCTACGACGAAGAGGAGAGCCGTGACGTCGTGGCAGAAGTCTTTGCCGCCATGGCCCGTGAGGACACCGTCATCCACACTGCGACGGAGAGGCCGTTCCTGCTGAGGTGTGTGCGGAACCGCTGCATCAACATCATCAACAGGATGAACACGCGGCAACGCGTGACACGGTTGGTCACCATGCGCACCTTGGAGGAAGGGGATGACGATGAAGGAGAGAATGCGGAAAGGCTGAAACGGTTCATGGAACAATGGTTGAACAAACGGGCCATCGACATCCTCCACATGAGGTTCGTCGATGGGATGAAATACCAGGAGATAGCGGAAAGCCTGCACATCAGCGAGGCCGCCGTCTATAAATACCTCTCACAGTCACTGACTACGATACGCCAACATTTCAAAGCGAAATAGCTCATCGAAAATGAATGAAGACAAAATGAAGTCCTTGCTCGACATGCTGGACCATGCCAGGCAATACACGGACAGCGAGATGGAATGCATCCTGAACGACAAGGAAACCCTGGCTTTGTACGAGACCATCGTCATGGTGAGACAGGCCCTGCAAACCAAGGAGGCAAGAAGGACGAGCCTCTTGCAGCCCCAAGGCTTCATATGGAAGGCGGCCTCCGTCATCATCGTCCTGTTTGTCGTGGGAGCACTCGGCTATGCCGCATTCCACATCATCGGGGGACTGTCACAAGAAGAACCGACCATCACGACCACACCTGTTTCCACCAACAGTCGTCCAGAGGAAGAAGTGGAAAACAAGGCAAAGGAGGAACCGACCCATGTGGCAAAAACCGTCTTGTTTGAGAACAAGACCTTGCGAGAGGTGCTCGACAGGATGTCAGAAACATACAAAGTGAAGGTCAGATACGAAGAGGAAGGTCTTGCCGACCTGCGCCTGTATTTCAACTGGGACTCTTCCGAGGACATCCGGGAGGTTTTGACCCTGCTCAACAGCTTCGACCATTTCCATCTGCAACTCGAAGGGAACACCATCGTCGTAAGGAAGCCTATCGGGAATTAAAGGGGAGTTATGTTGAGACGTCACAAGTGACGTCTCAAAAGGGAAGTTGAAATACAAGATAATGGACCTTTCAACGTTATTCAAACGTATATTCAACTATTCATCAAGAACAAAAAGATCATGAGACATGCCATCACATTGCTGTTCGCGCTTGTCGCCTTTTCGGGGATGGCTCAAACGGAAGAACAATCCGCTCCCGATGAAAAATGGAAGTGGAGTGTAGGAGGATTGTTCACGTTGATGGCTCCGTATGGGGATCATCACTATTACGACAAAGACAAAGAACGGTATGTACCACAAACATCAATGGTATGGATGGGCTCTTCGCGAATATCCGACGGCATCATGCATGGCAACCGACCACAGTTCCATCTTAGGGAAGGCTTTTTCAAACAGGTGGATGCCGGATGGACCATGCTGCAATTATCAAGAAACCTTTACAAAGGCATTGCAGGCTATTCCATAGGCTTGCAGTTTGAAGGCTCTACATACAATTTTTCACGTCATTGCATTGCAAAGAGCCGGGGCGGAAGAATAGATTTCGAAGCAACGGAAGCAGAGTTGGAGGAGAACGACCTTTTCTCCTTCCATGTACGCATACCGTTGCTGGTGGGCGTACAAACCCCAAAACGCTGGCTCTCATTGCAAACGGGACTTGGCCTTTATGTCGGTGGCAGTAAATATGAATATCGCTTCAAAGGGCGTGACGAAATGGAGAGCCACCATTTTCACACCTCCCATGTCGGTGCACAGTGGTTGGTCACAGCTGGCATCGGCCCTTTCACTGTCAACTTCACCCAAAACCTCACCCCACATTTCAAACTCGCCGACGGCACGAAGGCCTATCCTTCATCACTTACCATCGGCTTCGACCTCTGGTATGCGATGTGCCGCTTTCAACGACCATCCTACTCCTTTTCTGATATTCCTCATGAAAAGAACATACATTATGACATCACATCCCTTGCAGGACAAGAGAACAAACTCTTCACTTCACTGTACGAAAAGGAGTTGGAAAGGTTGCTTGTGCCACAAAACACGCAATTCGGCGTGATTCGGGCAACCCCGTTCCTGCCGGAATCATCACTGGCATACGATTCCGTCAACCACACACTCGTTTACACCAAGGCGTGGCGTAGCATCTATAATGAAGCCGGAGAGGCCACCATGAAGTTCAAGAAAGCGGGAAATGACATGGTCAAGGTGGTGCCACGGAAAAAAATCCGCGACTACTTTGCTCCCCAAGTGCAGACCTGTACACTCGCCATCACTGACGATGAGGCACAGGAGCTGAAAGAGAGGTGGTTGGATGCAGTCCGAAATGCGGAGGAGAAGGAGGGTCGTGCCTTGGACGGGACGAGATGGGAATTCTTCATCGGCGACCAACGTGCAACGTCTTACGAAGCGCACGAAGCCTTTGTCAAGTATGCCAACGAACTGATGGATTCCGTATATAATGAATATCAGCTACGTTTGGAAGCGAAGTACTCGGAAAACACCGTGAAGAAAATCAGAAGTGTGGAACAATGGTCGCACATGGAAGAAATTGAATGGAGGAGCAAGGAAGACCTTGATCATGTCAGCTTTGCTGATACATGCGAAATGAAAGAATACCATGGCAAAGGACGCTATTCCCCTCCTGTGGAAACCAAGGAATTTGCAATTCAAGGTAAAAGGTATTGCTGTCGTTACTTTAATTATGGGTCGGGCCTACCCATCTGGGATATCGAGGTGTTTCAACATGAGAATGGCAGATGGAAAATCGTCGCAAAGGGAATAATGAAAGGACCCGTATTCATTACCGCTGAAGATGATGCATGCAATAATCGAATTGTGTTCTACAAATTGGATGCAAGAATAGACACCTATACAGGCGAAATCAAGTCCTTGACTAAAGGAAAGGAAATAGGCGAGCTATCCCTGTCTGATCTCTTGCCTACAAATAGCAAATAATCCAGATCATGGTCGATTTTATCCTTATGAAAAACTATTTTTGTGAACACAAACGCCATATGGCCATTCGACCAACTCATACGGCAATGAAAAAGTATTTGACCACCCTTGTATTGGCACTTGCGGCTATCACGTCGACAGCACAGAATGATGCAGGAATGAAAGCGCAGGACGCTTCGATTCTCGAGAGCGGCATTGACAGCGTTCCATCACGTGCTTTCTTTGACACAGGCCATGTCATCCTGGCGTATGTCATGTGCCCCACACACTCAAACACCCCCAGGTTGTTTGACCCACAAATGCCTGCATTCTGGGTGGGAAGCATGACACTACGCGACGGCATCATGGGACACAAAGCCGATGGCGTACCCACAAAAAAAGGATTCCTTCGTCAAAATGAAGCCGGCGTTACACTGCTGCAATTGTCGAAAGGGCTTAGCCGTGACATTTTTGGTGCAACAACAGCGCTGCAGGTAGGCATGGGAACCATCGGGTTGGACAGGGACTTTGAGGCGACGAGAGAGGACGGGAAAATCCAATTTGTAGAAGCAGAGGAGAAATTGAGCTCCAGCAGTATCAAATACCTCACCCTGAAAGTCCCGGTCCTTTTGGGTGTCCAAGACAGAAGGCACAGATTCTCCTTGCTTTCAGGAGTGTCACTCGACCTTTGCATGCCAGGTCGTGATTTATATTATTATGGTCATCAGAATGATGATAAAAAACATCATTGGCGTATTCATGCAAATTGCTTTTCTGCCAACTGGCAGGTGATGGCAGGAATCGGCCCTTTGACTATCAGTTACACACAAAACCTGATCCCTCTTTTTGAATTGAATGACGGCACGGGCATTTATCCCAATTCACTATGCTTGGGCCTGGACCTTTGGTACTTGATGAGAAGATAGAAAAATGAAACGCCCACGAAGAGCGCTTTGACAACACGAAATGCATACCAACTCTCACCCTTTGGCATGAGCTTGGGAGCCGCGCCGGTGAAGTATTTCCTCGAGTTGGGCTATGGATGCCTCGGGGTGTGCAACATCGGCCTCGGGTTTGCTTCTAACAGAGATGAAGCTTACAACGGTATCTTCATAAGAATATCATTATACGGACAAAACATGGAGCGCATCACTGCGGTCCATGCCATATCCCGGGAAACTTATGAATTAAAATCTGTCAAATATTTCTTTTCCTATGATACTCTTGTTGTAACCCTTTTCCCGAGTGCCTAAGGTTCGAAGGAGACAAAGTCGTGGCACATACGAGAGGAAAAAGAACAATTCCCGAAACCTAATCGCCGATGCGCTCGACGATAAAGTCACAAGCAGAGAACCAAGAACTGTTGATCTGTCGGGAGTCGGTAATCTCCGGACGGGTACTGACACCATAGGTCAGGTTGCCTTCGTCATGGACGATGACTTCATCCAACCAGATGCGGTTCCAGCCAAAGCCCTGTCCACCATTAGCCGTGGTCTTGTCGATGTCGAGAGCGGTAACGAAGTCATGATTGCCGGCACGCTGTTCAAAGCGGCATAGTGCAGAGAACCAGACGTTGCCACCTGTATTTCCCATGGCGGAAATCTCCTTGGTGCAGAGATTGCCATTGCCCGTCTTGGCGAAGATATAGACATTGGAATGCTCTGCCCTAGAGGCACGCACCACGGCAGAGACACGATAGCGGCCCGGACGCAGGTTTTTCAGCGTGGTCTCTGCCTCGAATCCCTTGACTGCATCACCTCTCACTTCAAGATAGCCCTTCTGCTCATTTCCGCTATAATGCTCTCCACGGGCTGTGAACTGGGTTTCGGCATAGACGACGGGGTCGTGGGTGATTTTCCAAAAATTGCGGTTCAGGTAGTCCTGGTCTTGCTCGTCAAGGCTGTCAATCTCTGCCGTCAAGTTTCTTTTGGCATTGATGTTTTTACGGGCTGAAGCCACTTGCTGTCTCTGTCCTGGGGGGATGATGGCCTCCAACGCATCTGCCATGCCACACAGTTTGTCGGCTTGTTGGCAAGAAAGCAGGAAGGGGTAGTTGCCAACCTCCTTGTTCAACGTGTGTAGTATGGCCTCCAGTTCGGTCATGTCGGCGGTGCGGCTCAGGTCCCACATACGTTGCACTTTTGCCTGTAGGGCATCGTAACTGGTATACACATTGGGTATCTCTGACGAACCATTGAGTTTCGCCACCATCTCCTGGTATGTGTAGCCGTAATTCTTCTCCATCACGGTATCGGTCTCCAAGGTTTTGGCACGTTCCGGATCGCTCTTTTGGAGCCCGCGCACCAGATTGTGCGCCACGCCTAATCCCGTGTTGGTCCTGTTCAAGTATTCATCGGGGTCGTAAGATTTCATTTGCGGTGCATTGTCTATCTTCGGGCTATGGAACTCGTAGATGATGCCTTCCACCATATAGCGTTTGTGCTTGGCATCGCCATCGGTCAGTTCCGTATCCGTCCATGTGAGAAGGTAGGTGGAGCGGAAACCGTCATCATCCTTGAAACTGATGATGCGGGTATTCATTGATGGGTAGAGTTGTAAGGGGAATGTCTTTCCTTGCTCGCCCCATGCAATCTTTACCCCCGGGAAGACGGCCTGTTCATCGCCCGCCATATAACTGTAATAACTGTTGGCAAAGGGTGCCTGCTTGTCGAAGGCTTCGAGCATGGGACGTAGCGGCAGCGTGGGGTCATCGGGCACCTGATTGAATGAAAAACGATGGCCATCGATATACAGCGGTCCAATGGATGCTGTGACGTTCGACTTGGTCTGAGAGAGTTTCACCACGTGGATTTTCTCCTTGGGCACCAGACCGCCACCGTCCAGGCAGCCCCATTCGCCCCAGGCCACTGTGATGGAGTCTTCGTTATAACTTTTCAACTTGGCTTCGATGTTCTTTGGAAACTTGCCGTATATCGTTTCTACAAAAGCCGTGCGCATGGCTTGGGCATGCTTGTTCTCCTGGGCGTGAAGCCATGTTGCAGGCATCAGCAGGAGAGCCACCATCAATAATTGCTTTTTCATTTTGTTGTCGTTCATTTAGAAGTTGATATAATTGGCAGTACTGTCTTTCTGTAGTTCATTCATAGCCCGCTCTGCATCGTCTTTCACAATGCGGTTGACTAACTGTTGCAAGCGGTTGTCGGCAGCGATGAGTTTTTCAAGATGAGCCGACCTTACGCTGTCGTCGACCGCTTCCATCTCTGCTTCGAGTTGAGAAATGTAATAGTTGAGCTTGTCATCGTCTGTCACAACAGATATCGTCTCATTCTCCTTTACTGGTTGCTTTACGATGTTAACAGCATGTTGCTCTTTGTTGTTCTGAGCCACAACGGGTATGTCTTTTGCAATCATCGGCATTGGTGATTCCACTTCAACTTTTTCTGTGCTGTCTCGTTGCTCCTTATGCTGCGCCACAACCGGCTCTTCCCTATCTGTTTTGCCATCCTTCATGAACAGGGAGAAGCCTATCAATATCAGGAGGCCGGCTGCAATGGCACTGATGGATGCAGCGTACAGCCAACGAGATGGTCTTGACTTGGATTTGATGCGCTTCATCACACGCTGCTCCATATCGTCGGGCATCTTCATCTCTGAGGCACGGTCGTTCTGTCGCTGCAAAGCCTGGCGGAAAAGTTCTTCGTTATTCATCGTTCAAGCGTGTTAGGATGATTCTTAGTCGTTGACGTATTCGGTGAAGTTGGCTGCTGAGCCGTGATACTTCACGATTGAGAGAGTCATCTGCCGTACCTGTTATGTAAGCTATTTCTTTCAGGGGGCGCTGGTCGAAGTAATAGAGCTGCAAGAGCATCTGGTCTTCGGGTGTCAGTTCCTGGATGGCTTCATCCAACTGTTCGGCTGTCGTCCTATCCGGCAACTCGTCTGGAACATCCTCGCCCACCACGATAGGTATCTCCAGTAGTCGTTTTCGTCGTCGCAAATGATGCAGAGCTTCGTGATATGCTATCCGGTAAAGCCATGTCTTCAGTGAGGCCTTTTCCGGGGCATAGTCATCCAGATGTTCGTAGGCTGTCACAAAAGCCTCCTGCACCACGTCCTCTGCATCCTCCTGGATGGTGACAATACGGCCTACAAATGCCATGAGCGCAGGGCCGTACTGACTTATCATCGGCGCAAAGTCCTCGACCCTCCTGCTATGGATATGGTGTTTAAACATCTGTTTGTCGTTTGTCATTCTATTCTATATAGACTGTGGTCGGCGAAATGTCACGCCACCCTTGATACTATTAACTTACATTAACGTTTTGCGCCACATAGTACAAATACCCTCCTTCTTTACCTGCATTTCAAACATTATGGGTACAAAGTTATAAAAACTATACAAATATCTAATCTGTTCCGCCGTAGCTATTCGCCATAGGCAAATCGTGGTACAGGCGAGAGGAAAATGACAAAAAACTTGTTTTTCAGTCGAACCGGTCGAAAATTTCGACCGCCTCCTGACACTCAGCCTCTTTCCATCCAAACCCTCACCTCCCCATATTTTTTCGTCATTATTCAATACTTTACTATAAGTATATGACAACAGGTCCTTTTTGCGATTATCCGGAGACGAGCAAGGCAACCTACTTTCCTTCCCCTCCTGCTACAGGACAAATCCTTTCAGGAAAGCCCGTGGATTGAACGTTGGAAGCGTGGAGAAAGCCAACAAAGAAACCTTCATCCGCTTTCCCTCCCGCCGCCACACAAGGACTTCCGACAACCAAAACTTCGTTGTAAGATGGAATGAACGAGACAGACAGATTATCAACAACAAGCCACGCACTAAAGAACAACACCATGTTCCGTGACCTGATCATCAGACGCGAGAGGCAGAAAGCCCTTCGCGCAAGCCTATATGCTCACCAGCGAATGGCAACCCACGCCCAGCAGGAGGCTCTCCGGCAACAGACCCTCAAGCAAATGCCCAGCCTGCAGCAAAACATCTCCCATGATATATCCCTCGACATCAGGGCAGCACACTTCGCCCATGTCAGGCAGCACATCATACAGGCGATGACCGCCTGGAACAGGAAGAGAGACGCCGACATCGTCTTCATCCGGAGAGAGGACCGACGCGGAGCCTACTTCCAGACGTTCGACAAGGATGCGAGGAAGACAGCCAGAATCCTGGGAATGGAAGCCAAAAGGATGAAGGTCAACAAAAGGATGGTGCAGTACCTCTCCATCCCCGAGAAACGGATGCATGCGGTGTTCAACGAACTCGCCCGCCGCGACCTCACGGCAAAGGTCATCGACACCAAGGGACAAGACGTGGCAATATCACGCAAGCGCGCCACCGCCCCTACCCTCTCCGTATCCGCACAGGCCGTCCAGCCCAAGCTCGACGTGATGGAGACGCTCGACCGCAACAGGCAGGACGGCAGGCACACGTCCATCCATGTCGAGAGCCTGGCGGTGTGGGCAGACAGCAAGGGCAACTGGAAGGTCTCGGGAATGGTCAACGGACAGACGGTGACAGCGAAGTCCATCGACCAGGCCGACGCCGTCAGCTACAAGAAAGGCGAGATGAGCAACATACAGCTGGTGGAGAAATACAACCTCCACGAACCGCCAAGACAACAGAACACGGTATCGAGGAAGAGCACGCTGGCAAGACGCTACTCCCTCGACGACACCTGACCCACAAAAAATACCCCATGAACTGCACACCCGCCTGAAACACAACAACAGAATCAACAGAATACCCCTAACAATGACCAACAAATTCATCCCATACAGCGAACTCAAAAGCCGGGTCTCCATCATGGACGTGGCCGCCGAACTGGGCTACAAGCTCGACATCAAGCAAGGACGGAAATTCCCCGTCATGGTCAAGACCGACGGCAGCGGACGCAAGATCGACTCCATCGTGATATGCAACCCGGGGAACAACGACCGCATGGGGTTCTTCCGGCACAAAGGGGGCAAGGGCGACGTGGTGAACTTCGTGCGTGAGAACCAGAACGAGTTGTCCCGCTTCGGCAACTCGACCTACCGCATCCTCGCGCATTTCGCAGGGGCCGGGACAAGCCAGCTGGAGACTTCCGCCAAATGGACGGAGGAGAACAAGAACGCAAAGCCGTTCAGCCTCGACAGCTACAGCATAGAAACGCTCAAAGGACGGGAGTTCCTGATGGAGCAGCTCTTCAAGTCCAGGAAAATCCACCTCAGCACCGTAAAAGTGTTCAGCGAGAACCTCATGAGGGTGTCCCACTGGCAGGAGTCGAAAAGAGAGGGACAGGACAGGTGGATGGCCATCAACCTGGGCTTCCCCTACCGAGTCCCGGGCAGCAGCGACATCGTGGGACTGGAACTGAGGGGATACAACTTCAAGAGCAAGGCGGCGGGGTCTAACTCCACCGACGCGGTGTGGTCCATCGACTTCACACACGGGAACCCGCAGAACGTGACGGCGGTCTATTTCGCCGAGAGCCCATATGACCTCATGGCAATGTACCAGCTGCGAAAAAACCGCATCAACCTCGAGCAGAGCGCCTTCGTGGCGACGGGAGGGGCGTTCTCCAAGAACCAGATCCTCAACGCGATGCAGTACTACGGAAAGGCGAAGGCCTACGACTGCTTCGACAACGACCTGGCAGGACGCATCTACGGCATCCGCATGATGATGCTACTCGAAGGAAGGGAATTCGCCGCCATACCGGCGGGCAAACAATACAACTTCACCATCGACAACAAGCTGGAGTTCTCCATCCCCAACGACAAGGTGTCGATGGAGGAGTTCCGAAGACATGTCGAGACACGCTACTCGGTGGCGACGATGAAGGCGCCCCCAGGCTTCAAGGACTGGAATGACGTGACCCTGGGAAAACGCATCGACGGAAAGGTGGAGGAGACCAACGGCCTCGCAAGGCACAACGACGACCTCTACAACATGCGGATGGAAATGCACCGCAAGAACAACCGATGACCAAAAGGCACAGCCACCAACCCTTCTCTGCAGACAAAGACCTAGCTTCAGCAATCACCCACAACAAAAGGACGTGCAAAACGCATCGCCACGACAAATAGGCCAACCTGCCCCAAGGCCTCATAGCCAGTCCCCCAAGACACCAAACCAACCAAAACCCAACCTTAACATCATCCCATCATGACGACAAGAAACCACGCCCGACAGAAGGGCAGCAGCCGATATGCCATGCAACAGGCTCCCACCAGGCAGCCAACAGACAACGGCAACTCCGACACAGTGTCCTTCCAAAGGTCCAGAACGGCAGACGCCCCGAACAGGCAGATGACCATCAGGCCTGACTTCAGGCAATACCTCTCCGAGGTGATGCCGCTGGTACTGGCGGGGCTGCTGGGGATGGCCCTCTACCCGTTCATGCCCAAATGGCCCTACATATCCTGGGCCTACCTCGCCCTGTACGCCCTGCTCCTCATCACGCTGGCCACACGATACGCGGTGCTCAGGGCGTTCTCGTGGGAGATCAGCGACGTCAAGATATGCCGGAGACACGGCATACTGACGCGGCAGACCGACTACATCGAACTATACAGGGTGGTGGACTACCGTGAGTCACAGACGTTCCTTCAAAGGCTCTTCGGGGTCAAGACAGTGGTCATCATCTCAACGGACAAGTCCGACCCATCCATGCTCATCTACGGGGTGCCTGCAAAGGCCGACCTCGTGACACATACCCGCAACCTCGTCGAACAAAACAAAAAGGAGAACCATATTTATGAAATCACGAATCGCTAGCATCATCCTCTCCACCGCCCTCTCGCTCAGCGCGACGGCACAGGGCCTCGTGGAGGACCCCACCGTGGCGGCAGCGGTCACCGCCGACATGGTGACACAGAAAAGCATCGGTGACGACACCAAGAAGGAGATGACCAAGATCCAGGCGGCCATGCTGGTCATCGACGCACAGATGGCGGCGCTGCACAAGCTGGAGGACCAGTACCTGGACTATCTCAAGACGTGCGCCAACACCGTGGAGCATGTCGAACAGATATGGGACATCGCTGAAGAGCTGATCGAACTGCCCAAGAACCTGGAGAGCCTGGGGAAGGCCATACGCGACAAGCCCTCCGGAGGACTCAAGCAGGCGGCCATCACGCTCTTCGAAGCCTACCACAAGGAGCAGACAAGCCTGCTGGTGAAGGTGCCGAAGACCATCGCCAACTGCAAGAAGATCATCGGACAGCTGGTGCTCAACGGCAAGTCGGCCATCAGCCGCGACTCGCTCAACATCCAGTTCAACGTCGAACAGGACTCGGCCATGTCATACCACAAGGCAAGCCTGCTCAACAGCTACGAGAGACTGGCGCTGCTCAACCAGCTCAAGCACGAGCTGACCGACCTGAACTGGAAAATCAGGCTCAACACCTACGGAGTGAAATACGCCACATGGTGGGGGGTGTTCCGCGCCTTCGACCCCGAGTCCTACTACTTCTACGTGGACGCGGAGCGTATATGCCGGCACGTCATCAGCACCTTCTCGTCCTGAGGCGGCGGCCGTCCCGGACACAGCAAAAGACCGACTCTTATACTTTAGGTGGGTTTTATTAATTATGTCGAGGCGATTTTCGATTTTTAGTCGAGGGCAAAGTGTAAGTTAAAGAAGGAGTGTAGCGGGCTACACGACCGATGAGACTTGACACTTTGTACCGAATAAAAGCGAAAGGCGACCGAAATGTAACGAATGGAAATGCCACCTCATAATAATCAGAATTAATAGAACACACCTTTAATATACTGACTCTTTAAACATGGATAACAACGCAAGAAAAACAATTGCCCTCTGCCCCGTGTGCGGAACGGGGCACGTCATCGAGAAGGAACAGGTCTATGCCTGCACCAACAGGTCCTGCGGATTCCACATCCACAAGGAAATCAAGCGCACTCCCATCAGTGCCGAGACGGCACGGAAGATCATCAAGGAGCGCAAGTCGGATGTCATGAGGTTCACCAACGCATCCAACAACCCCTTCTACGCCCGCATCATCCGCATAGGCGCGAAGGTCTGCATAGACTTCGACAATGAATACCTCAAAGGCAGGTGCCCGGTGTGCGGGGGCCGCATCCAGGTCACCCAGAAAGGATACAACTGCGAGAACCGGTTGGAGAGGAAAAGAAACGGGGAAAGGTGCCCGTTCCACCTGAACAGGTGGCTGAACAACCGCGAGATCACCAAAGAGGAGGTGGAGCGCTTCCTCAGCGGAGAGAAGGATATCCTCGACAACTTCATCTCCACCGCCGGCAACGAGTTCTCCGGCTGCCTCGAGCTGAGCGAGACGGGATATGTCCGCACCAGCTCCGTGGTGTCCGTATGCCCGAAATGCGGGAACCTCCTGCTCGTCGGACCAAAAGGGTTCAACTGCTCGAAATTCAAGGAAGAGGGATGTCTGATGAAGATTCCAAGACGCATCGCGGGGCACAACATCACGATAGAGGACGTGAGGCAGCTGTGTGAGAGGGACGACCACACCACGGAGCCGGTGGCCATCAGACAGGCCAACGGCAAGGTCATCAAACGCAGGCTGACCTTCGACGAGAACTATGAGACCATCACCATCTGAACCCTCAACAAGATGAACATGTCACGCCATGAGCCTTGTCCTGCATGCTGCCGTACCACGGCTGCCCCGCACAGACCCGAAAGCCAGTCCCAAAGCCCTCAAATCCCAAAAGACCGACCCGACGGCTCCCCTGGCTCAATATTCATTACCCTACCGGTATGAAAACAAAGACAGCCCATCAACTCCCCTGACATGCAACCCATCTCCCGACCGCCATAAGCCAACGGCAGACACAAGACAGCGTTCCTGTGCCGCCACGATCGGACATCCAAAACCCGACCTACGGCTCGGTGTTCCTGAAGATGACCCACATGGCAGCCGAAGACAGGATGCCTGCCACCACTGCCAAGGGGATGAAGAGGTTCAACGAGATGCTGCCCGTGGAGAACAGCAACAACAAGATGGCCAAGACCAGCGTCTCCACGACCGCTGCCAGCAAAATGCCCTTTTTCCTTTTCATGATACAATGTCTGCTATTGTGCTTGAAATGCTCTTTATTTCTATAACCATTTAACGGGTGGTTTTATTGCATACAAGGTGAATGCCGCCGCAACGCGCCGCCCGACATTTTTCAAACCAACAAACAAAATTCCAAAGCAATGAACAAGAATGATTTAATCCGCAGGATCAGTGAACAGAGAACCGTCTCCATCAAGGAGGCGACGAAGTACGTCAATGCCGTGCTGGGCGCCATCGGCGACATGCTGGCCGAGAAGGAGCCGGTGACCATCCCGGACTTCGGGAAGTTCTCCGTCCGCACCGTCCCCGAGCACGAGGCAAGGAACCCAGCAACGGGGGAGAAGGTGACCGTACCCGAGAAAGACCGCATCGTCTTCAAGCCGTTCAAGCGCATCAAGGCGTACTCCTTCATCAACTGACGCTCAACACCGTCACGCCCGCCTCTACCCACAACAGCCTCCAAGAAAAGGACCGACGGCAAAGGCGGCGCTATCCCTTCCCTGCAGGCGGTGCCCATGACCTGCGCACCGTCCAGGGACCCACAACAAACATTCTCACAACACACACAAACATGATGAACAAAATCCTTATTCCCCTACTGGCCCTCACCCTGACATCCCTCTCCGCCTGCTCCGACAGCCACGAGAAGATGGAGGACCTGGTCATCCGGCACATCAAGGCCAACATGTACCCTGACGAGAAACTGACCGTCTCCGAAATCAGCAAGCCTGACTCCACTTTCGGGGTGATGTACATGTCAGAGCATGAGATCGCACACATCACCAAGACCGTCGACCAGGTGACGGAGTTCTTCATGAAGAAGACCAACAACATGACGGAATACGACCCGGGCAACGGATACCTGGCCTACCTGGCGAACAAGCAGATGCTGGTGGCGGCGCAGATCAACGAGGTGATGGCACACTCCATGCAGAAAAAGGAATTCAACGGCTGGCGCATCAGGTGCAAGTACACGGTGGCCAACCAAGGCGTGAGACGCAAGACCGAGGAGTGGTTCTTCTTCGACAAGGAGGGCGAAATCATCTACAGCTCCTTCGCCATTCCGCTGCCATGACTCCAAAGGGTCCAAACCCTCATCCCGACTCTCCAGACAACGTCCCGGCAAGGAGGAATGCAAAACAAAAAGAACACGGCCAAGGAAGAGAAGCAAGTGAAGGATGAAAAGGAAGAAGGATGAAGACAAAGGAAGAGAAAAGGAACCAACAGCCGTCCCCTCCGACCATAAGGACTCCCCTTCCCTACCGGAACATGAGCCACATGCGAGGCAATAATAATAGGAATGGAAATGGAAAGGAAACCGGAATGGAAAACCAAAGAGGAAAGGATACTGGGATGCAGGATAACCCGACAATCCCCACTCTCTCCCACCAAAAGAAGCCACCCTTCCCTGCCGAGAGAAAGGCACATCCCCAAACGACAAGAAAGAAGGAGGAGCAAACCTTCTCCCTCCTGCCATAAGAAGCCACCCTTCCCTACCGCAGAAAACAAGAACGTTTCTCTCTCCCTCCTGCTGAAAAAAGCCAATTGCCGAAGTCCAAAAAGACTCCCCTCCCTCTTGCCAAAAGCCATGCATCATTTTCCCTACTGCCAAAAGAACTCCCTTCCCTACCGCAGAAAAAACAACGTCTCTCTCCCTACCGCTGAAAACAAAACAACCCCCAGATGACAAGCCTATCCATACTCTCCCTCGTCATGACCGTGGTGCCCGACTCCACGACGGTGACCTACCAGATCAACCAGTTCTTCAACACCATGGTTGACCACCTGGGACAGGTGGGCGAAAGCATCGAGGGGAACTTCGCCACGGAGGCGGCACAGGCGGTGTCCGCCATCTGCGTGCTGTTCTACCTGGGATGGGAGATGTGGCCCGTCATCATGGGGAGAAGGGGACCTGACATCGTCAAGCTGCTCAGGCCCGTGCTGATCGCAGGGGTCATCTCGGCGTGGCCGTTCTTCTTCCTCTTCTTCGAGAACATCAAGACGGACCTCGCCATGGGCGCAAGGCAGCTCTACGCCACCGAACAGGGCGACATCATGGCGGCGGAGAAGACCATGGCCATGAGGATAGAGCGGATGGACTCCATCCGGAAGAAAGACCTTGTGGCTTTCCTCGCGGCAAGCGGGAACTACGACGGGATGGACCGCACGTCGCTCGAGAGCAAGGACTACGACCAGCTGCGCAACGACTACATCGACAGCGAGATCAAGGCGGGACGGCAGAACCGCTTCGCCGCCGGCATGATAGAGTTCGCCAACTGCATCTCCACCATGGTGGAGAACGTGCTCAAATGCATCGGACAGATAGCGCTGCAGGCGTTCTTCTGCGGCATCCTGGTGGTGGGTGACTTCGGCACCATCGTACTGGGGATGTTCGGCCCCGTCATGTTCGGACTATCCATCGCGGGGGCGTACCGCAACCACTGGGCGAAATGGATAGAGAAATACCTGTGCATCGCCCTGTACCCGTGCCTGGGATACCTGGCGATGGCGTATGTCAACTGGATGATCCTCTACTACCTCGAGGTGGAGTGCAACATCACCGACACGGCGATCTCCGACTGGGAGAAATACGTGTCGGTCTCCTACAACCACTTCGGACTGATCATCAACTACCTCGTGGCGCTCTTCACCGGCTCATACGTCATGAGGGCGGTGCCTGACCTGGCAAGGGCCGTCTTCCCAGGGCCGAGCGGAAACGCGGCGGCAAGCGCGGGGGCCTTTGTCTCCGGCATGACGATGTCGACCATCGGACAAGCGGCGAAGACGGCGGTGGCGGTCACCGTGGGTGCCGTGGCGGCAGCGGGAGCGGCGACGGGTGCGGTGGGCGGCGGCACCATGAGCGAGAGCGCGAAGGCGGCAAAGGCGGCCAAGGACTCGAAGGACGCCTTTGCAAGGAAGTCAAAGGAGAATTTCGACAAGCTGGTCAACGACAAGGACAGCCATGGCTCCAGCGATCTCGACGGCAGCAGCAGCTACGCTACCGGCAACAGACATGCCTCCGTCAACGACGGCAGCAGCGACCAGCACGGAAGCAATACGTCCAACGGCTATGACAGCTACGGGGCCTACAAGCCGTATGACACGAGTGGCACGGGAAGGTACAAGCAGCCGGACGCCGACGGTGAGAACTTCGAATACCGCAGGGGCGGCGAGAAGAAAACCCAAAAATCCTCCTACGCTCCGCAGCGCAACAACAAGCACGTGCGGCGCGGGGAGCACTACCGGCCTGACAGGTTCCGCTACCGCTTCATCCCTGCGAAGCTGCGGGCATACTGGGGCAGCAGCATCGGGTTCCTCGCCAACTTCATCCTGACCGACGACACCAACGCCAACCCGCAGGCGTGGTCGGCGGCGCTGGGCGGCATCAAGGGGAGCGCGAGGAAAGCATACGCCCTTCCCTGGATCTTCGCCGACCATTTCAAGAAGCACTCGTCCAACGGCACCTACCAGGCCATCAACCACTGGCAGAAAGAGCACCTTTCCGACATGGTGTTCGTCAGAAGGCCGTCCATCGGCGGCTACATCTACCAGACCTACGGCGAGGAAGCGCACACCCTGGCGAAGCTGACGGGTGAGAAGGTGAGGTACGTCCGCGTGGGCACGCAGAAGGTGGCGACGTTCACGCTGAACCGCCACAACCTGCAGCCGGTCATCCACCGCCTGAACGAGATGGGACTGTCGGTCAATGTCATCAACGCCAAGGGCAGGTCCATCTATTACAAGGGGGACATCTCCCTCGGCAAGCAGGAGGCCATCGACCGCATCAAAGGGGTTCTCCAGGAGAAAGGCGGCGACATCCGTTTCAACAAGACGCTGAACAATTTCCACACCGAACTGTCCGGCGACGGCTACGGCACCAACCGCATGGTCAGCGTGGACGGCGTCATGGCTGACATCTACGGGGCACTGCACGTCGCGGTGACCGACCGTCAAGGAGTCAGACAAAGACTCTACCTCGACAGGCTTCAGGAGAACGAACTGCTCCGGCTGGCAGATGCCATCGACGAGATGAAAGACGACCAGAACGCCCTATCGGTCATCCCGCCTGACGCGGACTCCGATGACCTTGACGGCGACAAGGTGGTTGACGAACTCAACTTCGCCGCCAACGAGGCGCATGAATACGCCCAAAGAGCAGCCCAAAACGCCCAAGGCTCCTCCCCTACCGCCAACGATCCAGCGGACATGCAATCTGATGGCCAAAGCGACGGGGATTCGCCGCTCGGCTCTGCCGCTTTTACCCAAGAAGAGTCTAAAGAATCCCCTACCCCTTCCGCCAACGACCCGTCGGCCGACGATGCCGGCCACAACGCCCAGGGCCAAAAGCCGAGAAATTCATCTTCCCCTACCGCAAAGCCCAAATCCAATGGAGCGGCTCCCATAGACCCCATCCGGCAACTCAAGGCCGATACGGCATGGCTGAACGCCTCGCCATGGTCGGCACTCAAAGGCGGCCTGACACATGGTGCCATGGCCACCGTCCTCCTCCCTCTCGCAGGCTCCGTATTCCTGCTCAGCAAGTTCCGCACGGGCAGATGGCTGGTCTCCAAGGGCAAGGCGGCCAAGGACTCGGTGTCCTCCGTGTTCGGATGGAACGACCGCACCCGCGCCGACATCCAGAAAGATCTCAGGGCGGCCGTCGAATACAGATGGCTCTTCCGCACCACCGTCAAGGACGGCATCGACTTCAGACAAAGGCCAAGACGGCTGCCGCTGTCTTTCTCCCTGAAAAGGGAGAAGTCCCAGGTCATCCGCCGTGGACGGGGCATCACCTTCAACAAAGTGGACTACAGGAAACGCACAGGCGTCATGAAGACCGCCCACAACGGCTGGAAGATGACCCGATGGACCACCAAGGGCGTGGCCAGGACCACCCGCTACGCCCTGGGCGCCGCGACGGGAACAAGGCCGCTGGTGAACATCTCCGCCATCGGCAAGGCCGGATTCAAGGCATCCTACGGCGGTGTCCGGTGGATGGCACGCACCATGACGGCCCGCAACGCGGTCATCGCCTGGATACGCGAGAACAAGCACAACTACGCGATCGTCCGAAGGCTGGGCGCCCGCGGCTACTACTATCAGACCTACGGCGAGGACGCCGTCACCATCGCCCGCATCCTGCACAAGGAAGCCTCCGTCAGGATCCTTCATACGGGCAAGGGCCAGGACTTCGCCAGCGGCCGCTTCCTCAACAGGAACGCCATACCGAGCCTGGTGCTGACAACGGGCGACATGGCACGGCTGCACGCCCTCATCGGGAAGCGCGGCCTCACCATGGACGTCATCACCACAAGAGGACGCTCGCTGCTGAGAAGACGCAACGTCCTGACCGTCGCCATGGGCATGCAAATTCCCGACGGCTCACCCGCCCCCAATGCCCAGGCAGCCCCATCCCCGGCAACCAGCGGACAGCCACGTCCAACAGGCACACCATCCCGTACCAGCCAGGCTCCAACACCATCTGACGAAGACCCAAATGACGGCCCCGTCGTCCTTGACTATTCCAGGGATGATGCCCTGTTGCCTGACAAGACCATCGAACTCAAAGACAAAGACGGCAACGTCAGATACCTGGTCACCGGGGAGTCGCTGAAAACCATCCTCGAAAAAATGGTGAGAGACGGTTACTCCCTAAAGGGTCTGGATCTCACCGCCGCAGACCTCAGGGACGCAGTCCTCAAAAACGCAGACCTGTCCGACGCCATCCTGACGGATGCGAACCTGCGTGGCGCACGGCTGCAGAAGGCCATCCTGACCAATGCCGACCTGACATACGCCAACCTGCGTGCCGCGAGCCTCTACAAGGCTGATCTCAGCGGTGCCACCCTGGTCTATGCCGACCTGAGGGACGCCAAGGTCAGAAAAGCCATTTTCAAAGACACGGACCGGACATCGGCAGACTTGCGCGGCACAGGCCTTGAAAACCAAGACAATGCGTAAGCCGCAAAAGCCACCTGACACAATCTCCAACGGCAAGGCGGCAAACCGACATTGGCAATTGCCGGAACCTGCCATACTGCACATGCGACAATGAGTGTTGGAGAAGACACACATAAGCAACCCATCCTTTAAAGCCCAAGGCCATATCCTTTAATTCATCTCCTTTAATTCGTTAGCGGACCAAACCAAAAACCACAATATGATGAAAAGGATAATCAAAAAGGGCTTGCTCGCCCTCGTTCTCATACTCGGCATGACCTTCGCCGCTCCACAACAAATGATGGCAGGCAAGAACCCTTTCGGTGACAGAGGATGGATCTGCGCCGGCACCCAGGAGTTCAACATCACCCTGTTCGAAGACGGTACCATCTGGATTGTCATCTACAACGGAGACGGAACCAAAGAGGTGGGCATCTATGACCCCGACAGCGGAATGTGGTACAGCAACCACTGGACTTCGGGGCACTGATCCGACAAGACCACCCCACAAAGAAATCCCAGACATTAAAACCATTTACATTGGAACAGGAAACAATCCAAGTATCACCAATCCTTCAAGCCCCCTCACAAGGGGGCTACTGATGATTCCATCAAGCGGGCGTGGCTCCAACTGCATCCCGGGAGACGTGATTTTACTTCGCAAAGATAGTCAGCGGCGTTGCACCCTCCTCGGTATTTGCGCAACTTTTCTTCCCCTACCGGCTGCCTGAAGGCAGACAAAACTTACGCACACTTTCCGAATGATGGAGAACCGTCCGCCATCTTTTGGGGCGGCGTAAAACAACTTCCCGAAACGCAGAGGAGCAAGGCTCCAAAGCGAAAGGGAAAAAAACGAGCGAGAGTAATTCATTCAACAACATTCTAAACATTACAGCTATGATTACAACATTTTTTACCGCCAGAATCGGCAAGGACGCAAAAGTCATCGAGAGCAAGAACGGGAAATTCATGTCCATGGACGTGGTAGTGAACGACAAGATCAACGGCGAGGAGAAGGCCACATGGGTGCGCGTGACCTCCAGCAAGACCAACCATGTCAACCTGGCCCAGTACCTGACCAAGGGCAAGCTCGTCACCATCATCGGCAACGCCACATCCCGCGCATGGAACGACAAGGAGGGCAAGGCTCAGTCCCAAATCAAGGTGTCGGCAGACAGAATCGACTTCATGAACTTCGGCAAGCGCAAGGTGGAAGCTCAGCAGCCATCGGGTGACGTGACCGTGGAGACCAAGGAGAAGGATCCGTTCAACCAGCCGGACACGGAGGAGGACGCTCCGTTCTAATCCGCCAATACTGTGGCATCCTGACGGGGAGGGGGCGAAAGCTCTCTCCCCTACTCTTTCCTGCTGTTCGTCAGCAAGACGAAAATATCAAAAAGAGTCTGTGCTATTCACCATGCACGGGAGATTTTTCGTATCTTTGCCAACACTAAGACAAACCAAGACAAAACATGAAAAAACTGCTCATAGCAATAACGGCCATGCTGACACTGGCAGCGACGGCAATGGCAGAGGTCAAGGTGGCCGAGGCATTCAGCAGCCACATGGTGCTGCAGAGAGAGAAACCCGTGAGCGTCTGGGGTGTGGCTGATACAGGCGAGAAGGTGAAGGTGTCGTTTGGCAAGCAAACACTGAACACGACCGCTGACAAGGCCGGCCTGTGGCGGGTGACACTGAAAGCAATGCCTGCCAACAGCAGACCGCAGGTGATGGTCATCAGTGGACGAAAGAACAAGATCCGCCTGACGGATGTGCTCGTGGGAGAGGTGTGGCTGGCCTCCGGACAGTCCAACATGGAGTACTCGATGAACAACCATCCGAGATACAGGAAACCCCAGAAAGGCGATGCCGACTACCAGCTGAAGGCATGGCGCGAGGCCAACAACCCCAACATCCGCGTGCTCTATGTGAGGCCGGACCTGAACAGCGACGTGCTGCCCACGGACGGCTGGCAACGGGTGGACTCCACCTCACTGAAGCCTGTCTCTGCAGCAGCCTATTTCTTCGCACGCATGTTGCAGGACTCGCTGCAGGTGCCCGTGGGCTTCATCTCGTCGTCATGGGGCGGCACACGCATAGAGGAATGGATTCCCGACGGCAAGACACCTGGCCGCCGCCCGATGTACGAACACCTCATACGCCCGCTCACAGGCTATGCCCTGCGTGGGTTCCTGTGGTATCAGGGCGAGGCGAACCTCTTGGATCTGGGCGAGACAGACGTATATACTGCGAAACAGGAGCATCTGGTCGATGTGTGGCGCGGACTATGGAATGATGCCGACCTGCCGTTCTACTATGTGCAGATTTCCCCTTACCTCTATTCCATACGCCGGGAGGATATCGTACAGAAGACATGGATAGACCTGCCCCGGTTCTGGACGGCACAGGCAAAGGCCATGCGGCAGAAGAACACGGGCATGGTGGTGACAACCGACATCCCCGACGTGCTGAACGACATCCACCCACCCTACAAATGGATTGTGGGTGAGCGGCTCTGCCGATGGGCATTGAACCACACCTACGGCTTCTCTCACGTGGAGTGCCAAGGCCCGACGCTGAAGGGAGTCTCCCGTGACGGCGACAAGGTCATCCTGGAGTTCGACCATTGCGACGGCGGCCTCGTCACCAGCGACGGCAAGCAGCCTGACTGGTTCTGGGCAAACACCCGCAACTACGGCAGCTTCCGGAAAGAGGATGCCACCATCGATGGCAACAAGGTCATCCTGCACATCCCGGAGAGCCTGGCGCATCCTGTCATCCGCTTCGGCTACGACGAGACGGCACAGCCCAACCTGCGCAACAAGGCTGGACTGCCCGCCGCTCCTTTTGAGTATAAACTATAATGATAAGTTGACCAGCGCACCATCCATGCAGAACCAAGAACGGACCTTCATCGCGATCGATCTCAAAAGCATGTATGCCTCGGTGGAATGTGTCGCCAGAGGGCTTGACCCCCTGACGACCAATCTCGTCGTGGCTGACGTATCGAGGACGGAGAAGACCATCTGCCTGGCAGTGACTCCCTCACTGAAAGCCTACGGAATAGGCGGACGTGCTCGTCTGTTCGAGGTGGTGCAGCGCCTGCGTGAGGTAAACTATGAGCGGCAGATGAAATCTCCCTCAAGGAGACTGACGGGCAAGTCCGTTTCTGACATAGAACTCAAGGAACATCCCGACTGGGCTGTCGACTACATCGCCGCCCCGCCACGAATGGCGCACTATATCGACGTGAGCAGCAAGATCTATGGCATCTATCTGAAGTACATCGCCCCCGAAGACATCCATGTCTACAGCATTGACGAAGTGTTCATGGACGTGACAGCCTATCTCAAGAGCTACAAGATGAGCGCACACGAACTGGCGATGACGATGATCCGGGACGTGCTGAGCCAGACGGGCATCACGGCCACGGCAGGTATCGGCACGAACATGTATCTCTGCAAGGTGGCAATGGACATCGTGGCGAAAAAGGCTCCCGCAGACGAGGACGGGGTGCGCATCGCGGAACTTGACGAGATGTCCTATCGCAAACAGCTCTGGGACTACCGCCCTATCACCAAATTCTGGAGGGTCGGAAAGGGCATCGCGGAGAAACTGGCCATGTATGGCATCGATACCATGGGCAAGGTGGCAAGGCAGTCCGTCAAGAACGAGGAGCTGCTATACCGACTCTTCGGCGTGAATGCCGAACTGCTGATAGACCATGCGTGGGGATGGGAGCCATGCACCATGGACATGGTGAAGGCATACAAGCCCGAGAACAACAGCTTCAGCAACGGACAGGTGCTGCAATCGGCCTACGACTTCAGGAAAGCCCGTGTGGTGGTACAGGAAATGGCGGAGAACATGGCACTCGACCTGGTGTCAAAACGGCTGGTGACTGACCAGATAATACTGACGGTGGGCTATGACCGCGAGAGCCTGACGAATCCCGACATCAGGGCACACTATCACGGAGAGGTGACCACCGACTACTATGGACGGCAGGTACCCAAGCACGCCCACGGCACGGCCAACCTGAGCCGAAAGACTTCATCCACAAAACTCATCACGGAAGCCATCGTGGACTTGTTCGACCGCATCGTCAACAAGGACCTGCTGGTGCGACGCCTTAACCTGACGGTCAACCACGTGGTGAATGAAGAAGAAGCGAACCGCCGCACCACTCCGACACAGCTTGACCTTTTTACGGATTACGAGGAGCTGGCAAGGCAGCAGGAAGCGGAAAAAGCGGAACTCGACAAGGAACGGCGGATACAGGAGGCACAGCTGGCCATCAAGCAGCGCTTCGGCAAGAACGCCATCCTCCGGGGGCTTAACTTCGAGGAGGGCGCCACCGCCAAGGAGCGAAACGAGCAGATCGGAGGGCACAAGGCATAACTATTCATAAAAGGAAAGGAACCATGGGAGAATACGACGATATCATCAACCTGCCTCACTACGAGCCCAAAAATCATCCGAGGATGAGCATGATGAACCGTGCCGCACAGTTCGCACCCTTCTCGGCTGTGGCCGGCCACGAGGCAGCCATCAGGGAAGCTGGAAGGATAACTGACGGCTGGATGGACATTGCCGACTCCGGCAATGAGGAACTGAACCGGAAAATGGAATTGCTCCTGTCCAAACTGTCAGAGCATCCGATGGTCACCATTGAGTATTTCCTGCCTGATCAACACAAGTCCGGGGGCTCCTACCACACCATCTCAGGAAACGTCAGACGCATAGACGAGTATGAACGCATCATCGAACTCATGGACAGGCAAAAGATTCCCATTGACTTTATAAGGAATCTGACCCTATAGTTCCACTAAGGCAGCCTGCTAAATACTGGTAAAACGACCTGATACTTAACTGCAAAACATAGAGTTGATATGAAATGACATCTGTCATATGTCATTTTGTTCAAAATCATGCATTGAAGTGTTAAAAATAACTTGAAAATAGAATATTCTTTTCATAACCTAACATAAAATAGAGAAAAAGTAGTATTTTTGTACTCGTAATATAATATTATATCCCTATATGAGTAAAACAACAATGGGTAACAAACTACCCAGGAAGCTGGAGATGAAGATGAAGACAGTCGGTGAACAAATCAGGCTGGCTCGATTGCGCCGTGACCTTAGTGTGGCGCAGGTGGCAGAACGCGCCACCTGCTCACCCATGACAGTCGCAAGAATAGAGAAAGGCGCTCCAACTGTTGCCATAGGCATATATTTACGTGTACTCTATGCCTTGCAACTCGATGATGACATACTGTTGCTGGCACAGAAAGATGAGATGGGCAGAGCGTTGCAGGACCTTGCCCTGAAACATCGTGAACGTGCATCCAAAAAGCAACAGACGAACAGGTGAGTGCAAAAACAAGCAAGCTTGGTTTTTTCCGAGAAAGAGGTGAAAGAAGAAAAAGTCAATAAGGAATGAAAACACTATATATCTATGCGGATTTCGACTGGCTGGACGAGCCCCTGAAGGTCGGCGAACTGGGATACGAATCGCTTCGCGGTTCTGATTCCTATTCATTCAAATATGACAACAACTGGCTTCGTCAGCATGGCGGTCTCTTTCTGAGTGCCGACATCAACAACTATCCCGGCCAGCAATACACCCAGCCTGGCAGGGATATCTTCGGCTGCTTCAGCGACGCCTTGCCTGACCGCTGGGGGCGATTGCTGCTTAACAGACGCGAACAGATCCTTGCCACCGAAGAGAAACGGCCTCTCCGCAAGCTCTCTTCGTTCGATTACCTGATGGGGATTGACGACTACTCCCGTATGGGTGGTTTCCGCTTCAAGGCGAAAGAGGACGACGGGTTCATCAACTGTGAGAAGTCACTTCGCATTCCCCCCTTGACCGACATCAGGGCATTGGTAGCTGCCAGCATGGAGATTGAGAAGAGCGAGGAACAGAACCAATTGCCGGAGAAGAAATGGCTGCTGCAACTTGTTCACCCCGGTACTTCACTTGGGGGTGCCCGTCCTAAAGCCAGCGTGATTGATGAAGCAGGCCATCTCTGTGTTGCCAAGTTCCCGTCAAGGAATGATGATTATGATGTCGGTCTCTGGGAGCACCACAGTCATCTGCTGGCCAAGGAGGCTGGCGTGACAGCCGCTGACACAAGCGTCATGGAGACAGGCAAGAAATACCATGCCCTGCTTTCAAGGCGTTTCGATAGGACGGCAGAGGGACGAAGAAGGCATTTCGCGTCAGCAATGACCCTGCTGGGTTTGACAGATGGCTGTGATGCCAAGACAGGCAACGGCTATCTCGACATCGTGGACTTCATCCTCCAAAGCTGTTGTGACGTGGAGGAGAACCTGCGCCAGCTCTACCGTCGGGTGGCGTTCAACATAGCCATCGGCAACAGCGATGACCATTTCCGCAACCATGGCTTCTTGCTGACACCACGGGGCTGGACGCTCTCTCCCGCATACGACATGAATCCCACGTTGAATGAATACCAGGCCTTGCTCATCAACTCCTCAACCAATCATGCAGACCTTCAGGTGTTGCTTGACTCCTCGGAGGAATATATGATTGGCAAAGACGAAGCCGGACGCATCATCGGTGAAGTGAAAGCCGGTGTGAAGCACTGGAAATCCCTTGCCATACGTCTTGGCATGGCCAAGCGAGAGATGGATGTATTTGAACAGGTGTTCCAACGGTCTCTTAGATGATCGATATCACGTAGCACTATGTGACGTGGTGATACATCATCCTTCATGCCATCGTGTGGCAAAATGCAGTGAAAATGTTGGAACCAAGAAAGCATCATGAATGAATCCCTAATTTGTAATGAAATGAATAAGAAGAGATTAAATTGGGTTATTTTCTATACAGTCTGCCTGCTATCCGTCTTGACGGGATGCAAAGTTTCCCAGCAAAAGTCAGTATTGGAATTGGCGGCAGAGACGGAAGAGAACTACGGGTTGAACGAAGAGCAGCAAATCTTAGTCCGCAACGGCAATGACTTCTCCATCAAGTTCTTCAAGAGAATTGCTGAGGAGGAAGGAGAGAAGAATGTCTTCGTCTCTACAATTGGAATGTTCTATTCATTGAACATCATCAACAATGGCGCATCAGGCCTGACCCGACAAGAAATCTGCAATGCCCTGAACATTGAATCGGCCGACATAGAGACAGCCAACAAGTTTTGCCGCAGGCTGATGATAGGTCAGGCAAAAGCAATAGAAGACGAATTCTTCGGCTCCTCGTCATATATGCGGACTGCCACGTTGTTCCAAGCAGGAAAGCGCGTAAACATAGCCCCATCCTTCCAGGAGATTTTGCAACACGACTATTTTTCCAATATCATCACTGGAGATGTCGATGGTGCCCAACAGCAAATGATTGACAAATGGTGTTCCGAACAGACGGAGGGATTGCTCAGCAGCTTTCCTGTCAAACAGACAGACGTTGGGTCGGCAAACTTGTTCGTTGCAAACTATTTTAACGGCAGATGGGTGCAGGAGTTTGACAAGGAGTCTACAAAAGAGGAACCTTTCAAGGGTGGGGTCAGCTCTACGGTCAATATGATGAACATGACGGATAATGAGGAAGTTTTCTCATATGCGAAACTTGATGACTTCTCCATGCTCAGGATACCCTATATAGGTGGTTACAGGCTCTATATCATCCTGCCAGACAAGATTGACGGCCTAACATCATTGCTCCAATCCCTTGATGGGGAAAGACTCCGTTCTGCCATGAGTCAATTGAAGTCTTATGACCATACCTACGTCAAAATCCCCAAATTTAAGGTTGACTATTCACTCAACGCAAACAGCTGTCTTGCGTCGCTGGGAGTCGGCAAGATGTTCAGTGATCATGCCGAACTGAATCGTATTCAATCCGAACCGATGAAGATTGGAGAGATTGTGCAAAAGACCAAAGTCATCCTGGATGAGGATGGAACGAGGGCAGGTGCCATCACATCTGGTTCATTTATGACCTTGAGCGAAGTAATGAATCCGACAGAGGCTTACTTCTATGCCGACCATCCCTTCGCCTATATCATTCAAGACCCATTCGACAGCTACTGTTTCATGGGAACGTTCTGGGGTGACCCTAAGTAGATGATGAACTATTCTTGAATGAACGAAAGTTCAATGTGAATACTAAAGACAAAGGGTGAATGAGAACAAGAGCACTGCTACGTTATTCTTACCGCGTTATAGAGATATTGCTGATACTCTCCATAACTGCCGGACTTATTGCTTTAGGGCTCCAAAGCCATGACAAGGCCGAAATGGTTGGATTGCTAAGCCCTGTCATCGTGGCCTTGGCATGGATGTGGTTCATATCCTTGCTGCTGTTGATCATTATCACAGCCTCCTTCATTCGTTCCATCCCACCATCCACCTCCTACAAAAAAACAATCCTTTCCCTACATATCCTCAATGTTGTCCTATGGTTCCTGATTTATTATCTTCTCCCAAAACCTGCCCCATGTGATGCGGCCTTGATGGAGAATCATTTCAAGACACATCAAGACAACATGTATGACTTGGTCAATTATGTGCGCAGCTCTTTGAACGATAGCTGTTCGATAGTCCTTCTTTACAGGAATGATGATGTTCAGGAGTTCACGATAAGGAACGGGGACGAATCAAGCATCACCACTACCTGCGCCGTGAGTTCAGCTACTCGAACTACGAGCAGAACTACACGTTGCCGGACGATGTGGTGAAAGACAAGATCTCGGCCAAGGTCGAGGACGGCATCCTGACGGTTGTCCTCCCGAAGGTAGAAAAAGAGGAGAAGAAGACAGCCAAGTCCATCGAGGTACATTAATGTTCACACTCATAAACATAGCAAAGGGAGCAACACTTTCAAGGTGCTGCTCCCTTTGTTTGATATAGATTTGGTTATGATGGTTGTCAGAATTGCAGATCCATAATATTGCCTATAGGTATTGCTGTTCCGTCCTCCATTACCATTAACTGTTCATAGGTATCAATCTTCTTCAGCTGTCCCGTAACAGTCACGTATGCCCCTCCTGCCTTGTGTTCATCGGGCTTGAAATAGGAAACCGTCACCACTGGATGTTCCTCCAGACTGTCCATTAACTCTGAGAATATACGGTTCAACCGCTCGTTGTCATATTCCTCCAGTTCCACCTGCTTGTCCGTCTGCCGTGCCGTCTCGTGTATGACGGCATCGTACCCGGTCAGCGCGGCGAAGGGCGCAAACTGGGCGGCACGTGCCATCATCGGCATCTGCGGATGATTGTGCGACACATGGTGTGGTAGGTTGATGATGTCTGAATAGTCCTCTGTCATGCCTTATGTCCTCCTATCTGTGCGTTACGTTCCTTGGCCGTAGCCCCTTCCTCAAAGTTCAGTCCATTCAGGATGGCGTTCTTGCCGAACCGCTGCTTGATGGCCAGCTGCGCCTCCTGCATGCGGCGTTCCTTGTCAAGGGCAGCCTGTTCCTCTTTCTTCCTCCTCTCCAGTTCCTCGTAGTCGGTGAACAAGTCGAGCTGCTGCGGGACGGCATCCTTCTTTACAGACGATTCATCCACCACATGGTTCGTAGTCAGGTTCAGCCGTCTGATCAGCAAGTCGGGATTCACGATGCGGTCATAGAGTTCCGCCACGGCCTTCCTGATGATTGACGATGAAGAGGTCTGGCGGTCAAGGTTGGCTGTGCCATGGGCATGCTTGGGTACCTGACGACCATAAT
>JAEEGH010005078.1_pt1 | contig 33386 bp, 19 predicted proteins | sample 9134181 | NCBI WGS metagenome assembly JAEEGH01 (sample SAMN16246544, study PRJNA631951) | gut metagenome | biome: gut microbiome; feature: rumen; material: DP-attached | host: Bos | place: Iran: Karaj | collected 2018-10
AAGACATTGTCATTGACGGAGGGGGTAAGGGTATCGTTCGCATCACCGCCCTCGATACTGAAGGAAGGTGTCACCGTATTACCATTCTGGCCGTAGAAGCCGGCGAAGTGAGGCTTCAGATCCATACTGCCACTTCCATTCGGCTGGATGACCACATAAGGATGGGCCATGAATTCCAGATAATCCTCCAACAGCGTATAACCGTCATGATCAGGATCATCATTGTTGTTGGCGGTGTTCGCATCACTGCCTATGGTCTTCTCCCACCAGTTGGGCATACCATCCTGGTCGGTATCCCAATCGGCTGCACGTGTCTCCTCGGGATATACCTCCCATCCCTTACCCTCTGCATGCTCAGTGATATCCTCTTCGGTATCTATCTCACCCTTGATACCCGACTTAGAACCTTTGTAGGTCCAGGTGCCATCCAGTGTCTCACGGATATTACGGGTATGGTGCTCGTCACGCATCGGCATGGTGACACCGGCATAACTGGTCACAATCTTCAGTGCATCCTTGGCAGTGTGGATGGTGGCGTATGACTCAAACAACGGTTCACTGAGCTGATATTCGTAATTCGTGGGGATATTGCCTGAGGCATTGAAGATATTTCCACGTTTGTCAAGGGCATATTCCTGCATAACGATAGAGTGATTCTTTTCCTCCCGGATATTTCCATTGATATACGCCTGGTCGATACCGTCAGCTGCGATACCATCCTCAAACTGCTGGGTGAAAAGCACTTTCCTGTCTGTATCCGCTCCCATCTTGTAATAGTTGTTCACGAAGTTCACAGCGTGACAGTTGCCGTCGGTCGTACGGTTGTGCCAGTTGTATACCACATTATTAAACAGGTCGAGGCCTCCGATGGGTCGGTTTTGTCCGTCCATACCACCACCCATCGACCAGTTACGACCTTCGCAGTTCACCAACAGATTATGATGCCACGAACCGATGCGTCCGTCGATGGTAGCTGCATAGCCGTGATTGGTGCCGTCGGCATAGTTCTTGTGTCCGGCGATACCCAGAGCCTCAGAGATGATGCAGTACTGGAACGAGATGTTCTGCGCCCCGCGTCCGCTGACCGTCTCGTCTGTGCCCCAAGCAGCAGTACAGTGGTCGACGATGGCGTGGTCGGCTCCCGACATTCCCATCGCATTACCCGTGTTCTCACCATAGATACCCAGTCCGCGCTTGAAACGGATATGGCGGCAAATGACGTCGGAGCCAATGTTGATGTTCGAAGCCTTGATACAGATACCCTTGCCCGGAGCCGTCTGTCCGGCAATGGTAGCATAGGGCTTCGTAAAGTGCGAACTGAAGTCGAGTTCGATAATGCCACTAACATCGAAGACAATATAGCGGGGACCTTCGAGTTCCGTCAGACCGTAGAGCAGCGTGCCCGGCTCCTTCCCCCCACTGAGACTGGTGACATGATAGACGATGCCACCGCGACCACCCAGCGCATAACGGCCGTAGCCCTCAGCGCCGGGGAAAGCTAACTGACAGGGTTGACAGGTCCACGTCCTACCCTTATGGATATTTCCTTCCGCATCGACCTCATCGACGCGCCACCAATAACGCTGCATCGAGGACAGACCGGTCTTCGCAAATTCCGGTGCCGTACCTTCATAGGCGTAGGTCTCAGACTGAGCCACCTCCAGGGAGTCGGTGCCCAGCACCATCTTATGTCCGACGGCGCCAGGGGCAGCAGTCCAGGAGAAGTGGATCGTACCGTCCTCCTCACCTGCATGGAAATCGTGGTTGGCGGGTTGAGGGTCGGTAGCTGACATCGCTGCGGCGTCGAACTCCAGACCGTTGATCATGGCCCGCGTATCGGTATAGGTCTTACCATCCTCCAAGACGGTTCTGTAAGTGATGACGACTGGCTGACCATCGGTGACGTTGAAAGTCACGAACGACGAGCCGGCCTCCAGTGTGCTCTGGGCAGCAGAAGTGAACTTCGCGCCAGTCACGACAACACGTCCATCCACGCTGACTTCGATGTCGGGCTGTGTCTGGTTCGCATCCGAGTTGTTGTGATAGGCCTTCAAGGTATGCTGGCCAGCGGTCATGCCTGTAATGGTCAGGATCAGCGAGGTGGAGGCATCGCTGATCTTGGTCAGGTTGCCACGTTCCAGATGTGTGGCAAGCACTTCGTCGCCGATGACTCTAAGTCCCTTGGTCTCCACATCTGTCTTGCTCCAGTTGCTGCCGACGTCCGTTGCGGCACCACCAGCACTGATGGTGAGGGTCATGCCGTTGTCGAGCGTCTTCGTATCGCTCGCGGCACGGGGTACGGCCCACGAGATATAGTTGATTTCGGTGTCCTTACCGGGAGCGGTCTTGCCCGGCAGGTCAAAGTCGATGTTTTGTGCAATGACGGGCACTGTGGTCATCGCCAGTAGAACTGTGGCTATTGTTTTGATAGGATACATTGATATTAGTTTTTGTAGTTTGTTGGAATAAAAGAGGGCGCACCGCTGTTGGTGTGCCCTCCTTTGTTATAGATTCTTTGTCTTACTTCTGAATGCGCTTCACACCATTCTTGATGACGAGGCCCTTGTAAGCGGCGTCAACACGCTGGCCTGCCATATTATAGACAGCAGCGTCAGCCTTCTCAGCGGACTTCACGACGTTGATGCCGGTACCTGTGCTAGGAGTAAACTCATAGCCAAAGAGTCCGAGCTGGTTCTTCGGAGTCAGTGCCATATAGGTCGTGTTAGCCTTGACCTCGAATGATACATAGCCATAGAAAGGACGGTTAGTACCACCGTTATCAATATTGGCTGTAGTCAACAGGAATTCATCGTTTAAGGTCCAATCCACCAGACTGGTTGTACCACGGTCGCTCTCGGTCTCAAACAGGTTACCCTGACGGAATCCTTTGATGGTCAGCTTGTCATCGGTCAAGGCTTTGTAGCCCTCTGCCTGGGTAGACTCATCAACAATGTAGAGCTTGTTGCTGGCGAGGTTCTTGTTCAAGAAGATGGCAATCTTCAGGACACCGTCAGTCTTAGCTGTGAACTCGTAGTAGCAGCCCTTGGCAGGCAGATCGCCGTTACCGGGTGCCCAGACGGGATCCAACACACGGTGGATAGGTTCACCATCGGTGTCAGAGATATAGTTTCCCTGCTCGTCAAGCATCTCTACCTCTTTGCCTTCTTCATCAGTGGTCTTCTTGGCAGGCCACTCGTAGAACTCCTTATATGCAGGACTAGGGTTACCCGTCTTAGGATTGACATAACCCAAGAACTGAGGATCACAGCCGTCCTTAACCAGAGCAATCGTACCATCATAGGTACCATCTTCTTTCTCCTTGGCAATATTGAAACGGAATGACTCAGTATCGTCGTTCGAGTCAGCATTCAACGTAGAGTTTGCCTTAACAGTCATGTTTGCGGTAGAAGCTTCCCACGAATAGTTCTTAAGTCCGATAGGGGTTCCACCAACAACACTCTCATAGTCATTGTTGATAAATGTACCGGCCGGGAATACCTTCTCATCCTGAGGTACGAGGATGAACAGTGGATTGTTGAAGACCGTCGGATTGGTGATAGCTGCCTCAATGATGGGCTTCACCTCATCAGAAGTCACATCGAGGACCTCCTGAGCATTGATACTTGTTGCCATAAGAGCAACTGCAGTAAGCGTAAAAAATTTCTTCATAAGCGTTTAAATATTTGAATTAGTAATTACTTTTCTTTTTCGGCAGCAAAAATACAAAGAAAATCCGGAACTACCAAGTAATTCCGGAAAAAATATGGACGTAAACGTTTACATTTTTACTGTACGCGCTTGCGGGCATGCGTGTTGCCCTGGGCATCCTGATATTGTTCGATCAGGAGACCCCGATGATCGGCATTGTCCAACCTGCGGCCAGAGAGGTCATAGCGCTGGGCGGCAGTCTGTTGGCGCTCTATAGTCTTGATGGCATCAGCCTGTGCCGCAGTAGCCTGCCAGGCATCGAGGTAGACCTCACCCGAGGCCACGAGGATGAAGATGTTCTTGGTACCCGTAAATACGGTTGGATCCACATCGACCGTGATATCGGTCATCTCGTCTGAAGAGACATCGATCGTAGCCGAAGCTTTGGCACCCTTTCTACCGAAACGCATCTCTATAGTACCTTCTCCCTTAGCACGCAACGTGATCTTTGAAGCACCTGCAGAGCCGAAGTTCACCTTACGCAGATAGGTCCAACAGCCTTCCTTCATTCTCACCTGCATGTTCTCCGAAGCATCGTTGCCCAATGCATTAATACGGCCGTTCTTCTTGATGTTCGTGAAGTCCTCGTACTCGACACCGCCACAGGTGGCCATTGTCTCAGCCTGTACACCCTCGTAGGGATTCATACCATCACCAACGACATCGGGACCGGTCAGATCCAACTTGACTTTGCTGATGGTCGCCGTCGACTCATTGACCGTAGCCTTATTGACGCAGAGCGAGCGGAAAATACCAAGGTTGGCATCGACAGCATTCGCTGCCTTCATATTTTCCCTCAAGATAGCGTTGTGGTAGATATGATAGTAAGTACCTTTGAATTTCTGCAGGTGGGAGTGGTTGTTGTTCGTACCATTGCCTGGATGAACGCCGTAGCCCCCTTTATAGACCCAAGAATTGGGATCCATCGGATTGTCTGAAACCATATAGCACATCGTGCATGCGTCGGGTGCCGAAGCACTGATACCTTTCTCGGTCTTATAGGCATTCCAGTCGTTGGCAAACTCATTGCGGTTTGCCCAGTTGGAACAGTAGGTATAGACGTATTTTCCGCCGATGACATTCAGTTCGTTGGCCTCGAAGTGATAAGGTGCGGGAATCTTGACTGCAGACCCATCCACAGCGGTCATCGAGGGCTTGAGTTTTATAATACGGGCAGCTTCGGGCATCATCGTACTGGGACCAAGACCACCGAAAGAGATCCAGCCCACACCATTGTCGTCGATGGTCACACCCGGGTCGAAATTGGCATTCGTACCCGTCTTATTTGCACCTGGAGTATCGTAGTGGATCATCAGTTCCTTGTTAGGCGACTTCCAAGGACCTATGGGCGACTCAGCCGTCAACACACCAACACCGTGACTGCTGTTACAGAAATAGAGGAAAAACTCGTCCTTACCTGTTTCGGCATTGGTGCGCCAGATGACTGACGGTGCCCAAGAGACACCATAGCCCTTGTACCATACACTCGGCGTCCAACCGGCACAGAGCTTTTTCGTATCAATGGTGCCGTGGAAGGTCCAGTTCACCATATCGTCTGTCGAAAAGACCACAATCGACTTGATGTTACCATAGGTGTTTTCGCCTTTCTTGCCGTTGGCTATAAACTCCTGATGGTCGTTCGAACCGTAGACATACAGTCGGCCGTTATATTCGAGGGCTGTCGGATCAGCACAGAACACGCTGCCGCTGATAGGGTTACCCTCACTTGTTGCCTTAAACTCCTTTGCCAAAGTCTGCGCGTTCATCTGCAGACCAAATGCCATCATCATGGCCAGTGAAAATGTTCTTAATTGCATAGCTGATAAAAAATTTGCTGCAAAGGTAATCCTTTTCAGCAAATTTCCTATACTTTTCCCTTAAACTTTTGAATATTTTAAAGGTTACTGGATGCCGAAGTCCTGTTGTTGCTTCTCAACTTCCTCCAGTTGTTTGCGACGCTCGGCCTCGGTCATCGTCGGAGAATTCACAGGAACAGATCCCATGAGCTGTCGACGACTCACGGGACCAGTCCCCGTGAGATCCTTGTAACACATCTTGCCCTCGTAGGGGATGCTGGAGATGGTGAGGGTGTCGGCAGCCGGTGCGTGAGTACCCTCGAACGTGCTGCGGGCGATGATGCGGATCTCTCCCGCCTGATGGGTGCTGCGCACGAGGATCGGTGCACTGCCCCACTCCACCTGACGCGGATTGGCAGCGATAGAGGCATCACCAATAATACGACCCTCACCCTCGACCGTAAAGGACACATGTTCGCGGGCCAGACGACGGACGTTGCCGTTATCGTCGGTAATCTCTGCGACGACCACGATGAAGTCAGAACCGTCAGCCACGAGCGGCTTACCCATCTCGTCGGCATAGAGACGGATCTTCGTACTCCGGCGCGACGGCATCTTTTCAACCGTGCAGACCACCTGTCCGTCCTTGATACCCTCAGCCACGAACTTCACCGTCTGCCAGGAACGTTTATTGTAACTCTGTTCGCGGGCTTTCCAGAAATCCCAGAAGCCCTTGAAGACGACGGGGGCGTTAGGCTGGCCGTTGGGATCATGAACGACGGGGAGCGTAGCCGATTTCCAACCGTCAAGGGCGGTCAGACGGACGCTGTCGCAATTGGTGAAGACGGTGACGTCGGCGGGCGAGAACTGGGTCATCTCGTGGGCGATGGTCAGAATTGGTGACACCTCAGGCGTCTGCTGCGCCTTGAACATATCAAGAGCATATTTCGGCTGACGGAAGGCATCGTAGATACCCCCGAGGTAAGCATCAGGATGATAGCCGCGCTGATGGTCGAAAGGATGCCAGAGACAACCGCCGATGAACTGTCGCTGTCCGTGATACATCTGACCGTAGGTATCAGCGAGCGAGAGTGCGGCCGCCAGCTGTGCATGCTCGCCCCAGCCACGAGCGGCGCGGTTGATGGCGTTGTGCGCATACCAGTCGTCAACATACTCACCCCACTCACGGGTGAAGATACACTTGTTGATATCGTCGTATTTGCCGTTGGCGATATTATAGGCCCAGTCGTAGAGCACATCGTAGTTGTCCTTCACACCTGCCGAGTTCAGATCAGCCGCAGCCACAGGCCGGCCTTCGTAGGGATACTCCTCACGCGTCACCTGCAACGCCTTCAGGGCGAAGTCCTCCGGATAACGGGTCTCGTTCAGGATGGGTTCCCACATCAGCACACAGGGATGGTTGCGGTCGCGACGGATGATATCGCGGGTGTTCTGATGCACCATCTCCGCCCACTTCGGGTCCTTGTTCCAGAACTGCCAGCCCGGCGTAGGTACGATGATGAAGAGTCCCAGCTCGTCGCAGGCGTCCATAAACGACGGATCCTGAGGATAGTGAGCCGCACGGACGATGGTCATACCCGCATCCTTCAGGCGCTTGGCATCGCGCCATTGCTGCGAGTTGGGCAAGGCATTGCCCACATAAGCAAAATCCTGATGACGGTTACCACCCACAAACTGATGATAGGGTTTGCCGTTCAACCAGAAGCCGTCCTTCCCACGGAACTCCGCCTTGCGGATACCCATACGGACAATACCGCCGTCGAGCGACGTTTTGCCGTCCATCACCTGTAATTCGACGGTGTAGAGGTATGGGGACTCGGGCGACCAGAGACGGGGAGTGGAAAGTGAAGAGTGAAGAGTGAAGAGTGAAGAATTTGCTACCGCACGGGATTGGCGGAGGGTCTTGATGAGACGGCCTTCGGCATCCTTGATACGGGCGACGAGAGTCACAGTCTTCTTGGTATTGTCCTGTCTCCTTGTCTCCCTGTCTCCCTGTCTCCCAATCTCCACATCGATGAAGACATCAGCCTTCTTCTCCGAGATATTCGCATAGTGCAGGAAGACGCCGCCACCAGCTACCTGATTGCGCTCGATGGCATCAGTGATGGCCACCTCCGACTTACCAATCAGCCACACGTCACGATACATACCGCCGTGATAGGTGAAGTCCAGCTGGGTCTGTTTCTTGCCAGGAGGATAGTTGGCATCGTCGCTATTGTCGGCCTTGACGGCAATGAGACATCTGTCGCCGGCCTTCACACCTTCGGCCGTAAGGTCGATGGTGATGGGCAGATAACCACCGAGGTGTTCCTTTACCAGCCGGCCGTTCACGTAGACCCACTGCTTTCCCATAATGGCCTCGAAGTGGACGGTAACCGTCTTACCCGTCATATCCTGAGGAACGACAAACGACTTCCGGTACCAGCACACCCCTTGGTAATTGCGGCATCCGCTGGCCTCGGAGGGTTCCAAGCGGTCGATGTGCGGGGCGCAGACGATCTCCCACTTCGTATCGTCGAAGCCTTTTGCCTCGGCACCTTTCGCGTCACCCAACATGAAGCGCCAACCTTCGTTGAAGTTATACACGATGCGACCGCTGCCCTCAAGGGGGAAGAGACCGGCTACCGACTGTGCGGTAGCAGTGAAGAGTGAAGCGTGAATAGTGAATAGTATGAATACCAAACACCTTAAACCTAAATCTGCCTTTTTCATATCAATATTATAATGTTCAATCTTCAATGTTCAATGTTCAATCTTATCAAGGTCGATCTGTTTGTAGCTGACACGCTGTCGCCGCCAGGTATAGACACAGTGGAGCTTGCCGTCGCGACCCTGGATGATGGCCGGATAGCTGTACTGATCGATGGGTGATGCCTCGAGGGTAAGCACATGCCGCCAATGGGTACCGTCGTCGCTCAGGGCGATGGAGCAAGGTGTGCGCACACCCTTTGGTGTCAGCGGCAAGGTTTCAAAGTTGTTATAGATCAGCGCATGCCGACCATCCTGCAACGTGACGGCGTCGGTACCGCTCTGATTGTTCTCCACCTCGGTGAGCGTGACTGGCGTCCAGGTGTCACCGTTATCGCTGCTGAAACTCGTGGCGAGACGGGCGTTGTGAGTACGCATCAGCACCTGCAGACGACCGTCCTTCAACTTCAGGATCGAGGGCTGGATACAGTCGATGGGGTGCGACTTCATATCATCGGTCTTCGTGGCTTCTGTGCTCTCGACAGGTATCCACTTCCAGTTCAGATCCTTGACAGCCTTACCTTTCTTCCACTGTCCGTCGCTCAGGTCGAGAATCTCCATGTGGAAGCGCCAGCCGTTACCCTCCGTCGACGAAGGACACAGCAGACGATTGCCGATCAGTTCGGGCTTGTTCTTGATAGGACCGAGGTAAGCACGACCTTCTGCATCGTAGCCCAAAGGTTCCTTATCGCTCCAGGTTCGTCCGCCGTCCTTAGATTTCGCCAGCCACCCCGTCCAGTCGCCTACGCTACTGCCGATCTTGAAGAAGAGCCACAGTTCACCATTGGGCATCTCAAAGAGCACAGGGTTCCAGCAGGCCTTGCGCTTCAGCGTCGAGGGTACATTCTCAAGACGCGTGGTCTTGGTGATGTAGTCGTAAGTCGTTTCGTCAGTCAGACCCTTTTTACTGGGCAGACCACTGAACTTTCGACGGATAGGACCGTTCGTAGCTGGTGTGGTATCATCCTTCATACCCGTCAGTCCTGCGAACTTTGCACGGGCATCGCTCAGGTCCAGCACACCGTCGGCAGCGAGTATAGGAGCGCTCCAGGTGTCGGAGCCTTTCTTCTTGATGTTCACCCAGATACAGACGTCAGGGTCTTTCTCGTGGGTTCCTCCGAAATAGCCTGCCACAAGGTCGCCATTCTTCAGTTCAACGATGGTAGAGGCGTGTGCCTCGGGGAAGTAAGTATGCTCATACAGGAACTGATCCTTCAGAATCGCTTCATGACGGGTGGGAATGTCGCAGGCGAAGTGGTACTTGCCGGAACCTGTTTCCTGCGTCGTACCGTCGGGCAGACAGATGGTCGCCGTTGTGTTGCAGGGCACTTCTACGTCCCACTCCACATGTTGCAGCGTCTTCTTCCAGCTGCTGACGATCTTACCGTAGGGCGAGTCGTAGCTGACGTTAGCCCATTCGCAGTTCTGGATATCGAACGAGGGCTTGAGCACAATATGATTGGCGTCTCTTTTGATGCCGCCCAGATATTCGTAGCACCATGTGAGCAGATCGCCCAACAGCATCACGTGATTGCCTGAGTTCATCTTGGGGTTGGCCTTATCGCCGTTCCACAGCTCCCAGATCGTGGTGGCGCCGTTTTCCGTCATATAGCCCCAGGATGGGTATTTCTTTTGGGTGGCAAGGAGCCATGCTACGTCGGCAAAGCCGTTATCGCTCAGACCTCTGAGGAGCCACGAGATGCCGATGACACCACAAGACACATGCCCCTTGTTCTGGACGCAGATGTTTGCGACAATCTGCTTCACCACATCCGCCTTGCAGTCGTCGGGCACAATACTCAGCGCCAGAGGCAGGAGGTTCGCCGTCACCGTATTATTACCATAATATATAGAGTCGGGATAGAGCACATGACCAGGACGCAGACTTGTGCCTCGCTTGACGGTCAGGAAGTGTTTGTTGAATGCCGTCGTCATCTGCTCGCGGATAGGTCGCCAATAGCTCGCCTCACAGCCCCACTGCTCCATCAGCTGCAGGGTGCGGATGATATATGCGGTGGAGATGAGCGTGACGTCCGTCTTGCGCGCATCGTCTTGTGAATGGATGAGATCCAGTTTTTCCGGTGGTACGCACCAGTCGGCATACTTCCCACAATGGATGATGCCGTCCTTAGAGTATTCCTCAATGATGTGCTGCACCCATTTCTTGATGGCGGGATAGCTCTTGTCGATGGCCTCGCGGTTGCCATACTGCCGCCAGAGCATATCACAACCGAAGGGCAGTGCTGCGGCCCATGCCACATCATCGCTGTAGTAGTTCCAGAAGGCTGGCGCTACGTCGGGGATGCAGCCGTCCGTACGCTGTGCCTCACAGATGTCACGCATCCATTTGGTATAGAGACGCTCATTATCAAAGAGGAAGCTTTCACCCAACGATCCCATCGTCCTGTCGCCCAGCCAAGGCTGACGCTCGTCGCGCTGCGGACAGTCGACAGGCATTCCTTTGTAGTTGTCCAAAATTCCCCACCAGGCATTCTGCATCACTTTGTTCAGGATGGTATCCGAACACTCGAAATGTCCTGTGGTCTGCATCTCGTCAGCCACCACTTCCGCGATAAGGTCGTCCTTGGCAACAGTCTTCAGTCCGATGACCTCTGCAAACTTAAAACCGTGATAGACGAATGTCGGCGTCCACCAACGGCCGTTGCCTTCCTCACCGTTACAGACGTAAATATCCGTCGAGCGGGCATTACGGAAGTTTTCGCGGTAGAGTGTGCCGTCGTCGTTCAGTTTCTCGGCATAAACGATGCGGATAGTATCGCCCTTCTGTCCTCGGACACGCACCTTCAGCCATCCTGCTATATTTTGACCGATGTCGACGATGTTCCCTTTTACGGATACTGGTTGTATCTGCTTCAGGACTTTCATACCAGGTGTCATCTGGGCTGTGAGATAGGCCTGCGGGATGTCCGTACGTTCGGCCTTCAGCCATTTCGAATCGTCATAGCCTACCTCGCTCCAACCCGTCATCTCCCTGCGGGCGTCATATTCCTCACCGTCGTATTCGTTGTTGGCGCGGATAGGTCCGTCGGCGGTCACCTTCCAACCCTTATCATCGGTCTGCAGACGCTGGGTGCTGCCGTCCGTATATTCCACGATGACATTGATGCGGCACTTGGGATAGCCGAAGGTATGAATCTTATAGGGCTTATGCTGCTGCATAGGGAAATAACGCCCGTTGCCCAAAACGATGCCGAGACAGATGTCAGATGTATGATGCGAGATGTCAGATGTATGATGTGAGATGTCAGATGTGATGTCATACGTGTTGTAATAGATGGTCTTACGATAGTCTGAGGGCACAGGCTGCAGCACGCCGTCGCCCATACGCTGACCGTTCACATAGAACTCGTGCAGTCCGATGCCGGCCACATAGGCCGTAGCGCGACGGATCGCCTTGTCTTTCAGCTGGAACTCCTTGCGCAGATAGCGCGCGGCCATACGCGTGTGCATACCTCTTTCCTCTTCAGGCAACAGTTGTTCCAGACCTATCCAATAACCCGTCCATTTGCCTTCGTCGAGCAGGCCGATGGTGAAACACTCCTCGCTGCTCCAGTCTGTCTCTCCGGCGGTGGTCCACACCTTCACCTTCCACGTGCAAGTGGTATTGCTCCTTAACTGAGCGCCGCCATAACGTACCCACAACTGCTGGTCGCTCTCTATCTTGCCAGAGTTCCAGAGCTCGCCCTTATCGCCGGTGACGATGATCTGATAGGCCGTTTGCTGCACGTTCTTCGCGTCGCTGATGATCTGCCACGAGAAACGGGGCTCGCTGGTATCAAGGCCCAGGGGAGCGGGCAGGTTTTCCACGCGAAGGTTGCAGAGGGAGAGTGGAGAGCGTGCTACCGCTGTGGAAAGCAGCGATAGAAATAAAGTAAGTATTATCAGGAGTCTCTTCATAATCCGTGTATATCCGTGTTCATCCAATGCCTTATTCATTCAGGTCGCGGGCTTTGCCCCCGAGTGAGCGGTCGGCGATGCGTATCTGATCCTTCGCCAGATAGTCCTTCGTGGCGTCGGTGGCGATGAGCACACCGTCCTCGATGCCGAAGCCCGTCTTGTGCGGACGGAACGTGAGCACCTTCGAGTCATACTCGCCCAGATACCTCAGTATCCCAGTTCCGGCACTCATCCACCACACATTTTTCTTCTCGCCAGAGATCTTCGTGAAGTCGAGCTTCATGTCGCGCGAGGTATAGTTGTACACCAACAGATAGTCGTTGCCACGCGTGGCAATCAGACGGTCGTATTTCGTCCCGTTGTCCACGATGATGCTCTGGTCCCCCACCCGCTCGAAATACGGGAACGAGAGGATCAGCTGTCTCACGAACTTCATCTGCTGGAAGCCGGGATCGTTCAGCGCCTGATACCAGGTCTTCACGTCGCCGGCATCACCGTAACTCGTCGGATAGCCGGGCTTCAGCATCTGCATGATGGCGTTGTGGCCATAGGTGTGTCCGCAGCTGCCTGCAAACACACTCCAGTAAGCATAGCGCCTCACGTCGCAGGCCTTCCATCGCGGTTCGTTCTTGTCGTGCAGACCCATCGGGATATCCTCGTACGAGGGTTCAGCGTCGAGCACGGGCTTCATAGGGTTATAGGCCCACGTCGAGTCGACGTACATCCAGTTGTCTTCCTCCGTATCGTCGGGGATGGGATAGTCTTTGTTGCCCATCCGCTGTCCGTATCTGCGGTGTCCACTCTGGAAGGTGTGGAAGTCCAGCCAGGCGGCCTTCGACCACCAGCGGGCCGAGGTATAGCGGCCGCGGGGGTGATAGGTCATCAGGTGGTTCGGGTCTGCGGCCTTGATGCTCGTGGCGAGGGCGTTCCACACCTCGGGCTTGATGTCGCCCTGGATGTCGCCGCCCATAAACCAGATGATGTTCGGACGGTTCTTATAGCGGTTGCCGAGGAATGCGCCGTACTTCTTCGCCTCCTCCACACTCAGCTTGCCGTCCTTCACCAGACCGCCCCAGATGGCAACCATACCGATATAGATACCGTTCTGTTCGGCCAGCCGGATGATATAGTCCAGATGGTCCCAGTAGCCATAGACGCCCTTGCGGTCGATGGCGGCGAAGTTCCACCCGTCGGTGTTCGACAGCTGTCCGTAGATATTCACCGCCGGCACATTATCGATCACCTGGACCTGCACCACGTTGTAACCCTCTTCACGACAGCGCTGCAGATACCACTCGGCCTCGGCGCGGTCCAGCCGTTCGGGCAACAGCCAGCCGGTCTCACCCTGCCAGAAGAAGGGTGTACCATTCTCGTGCATCAGATAGCGCTGGTTGTCCGACACCTTCAGACGGCCGTTGTCCCAGGGCTTCTGATCATCTCCCGCCCACACGCCGACAGCCATCACTGTCAACAGGGCGATAAGCATCATTTTTCTCATCGTCTTTTATTCTTAAGTAGTTTTACGCGGCAAAGGTACGAAAAAAAGCCGAAAGTACCAAGACTTTCGGCCAATAAAAATAGAAGTCACTTATAAAAAAGGGCATCCTCCGCTGTGAAGCAGCATACAATGATTTCACCATCGTATCCGTTCTGCAGATGCTCAGTCAGTACACGTTTTGCAATAATGGCTGCTTCAGCTTTGGGAAAGCCATAAACACCTGTACTGATACAGGAAAAGGCTATATTCTCTAATTTGTTCTCCTCAGCCAACTTCATTGCTGTATCATAACATGACGCCAGCAACTCCCGCTCATGATTATTGCCCCCATACCAGATAGGTCCAACAGTATGAATCACCTTCTTACATGGCAAATTGTATGCATCCGTCATCTTGCTCTGACCAGTCTCACAGCCCCCTAATGTCATACATTCCTTCAGCAGTCCGCTGCCAGCAGCACGATGAATAGCACCATCCACGCCACCGCCACCAAGTAGAGTCTTGTTTGCAGCATTCACTATCGCATCTACTTCCAGTTTCGTGATATCACCGACAACAATTTTAATTTCTTTCATATACGTTTCGTTTTTATCATGCAAAGATACAACTATTCCATGATAATTGCAAGCAAAAGCTAGAAAAAACATTGAAAAAAGAAAAAATCTCGGCTTTCGTCATCTGTGGTCTCCTTAGAAGCAAACGGGCGCTTTATCTCGTCAATACTTCTGAGGAGATTGTTTTCTCTTTTCTTTGTTAATTAATCGTAAATATCAGCCCGACACAAAACCTATCCGCATCCAAGTGGCCCGTGCCAACGTCGAGCGCAAACAGCTCGACTTCACATTAGCTGAATAAATAAGCAATCAGGGGGACTAGCTGGTCCCCCTGATGCGTTTAGAAATCTACGTACCTTCTGTTACCTTTCGGCCTTACCGCGAAATGCACCCAGATGGTCGTGCCACGTTTCTCGAGGATGAGCTCGTCGAAGTCCAGCTTTTTGCCGTCGGCGATATCCAACAGGATGCAGGCATAGCGTATCGCCTGTTCCTTCCCCGCACAGTGGATGTCCACCGCACAGCCCGTCAGATGGTTCGAGTTCTTGGCACCGCCGCATTTCTGATTCACCTCCGGCGAGCGGTAGCCCGAGTTGATCCTGATGCCCTGCACATCCTCCGAGGTCTCGTAATCCTCGCCCGGATTCAGGCAATACAGGAAATTATAACTGAACCTTAACTCCTCTAACCACTTCTCACAGAGGTTCGTCATGTTCTCAATCGCCACACGGCTCGGGATATTCCCGTCGTCCGTCTTATACGTGGTCACTGTCATCTCTCCGAGCGTAAAGTGCTCGGAGAGATTAATCTTGTCATTCTTACTTGCATTCATAACTATACGTTTTTACAAAATTATTAATTCATTAATTCATTAACTTCATATAGCATTCGCCAATTTCCTGAAATGCCCTCGTTCCAGCTTTTCAATAATACATTCCTTAATAAACTGATTGCATTTTGACGAAGCGGCAACATTTGACTTATACCCCCACACGCGCATCACGTCCTGCGTCGTAAACTCATCCGGCAACATACTGTAGAACTTCGCCGTCTTGTCGTACACTCGGCGCAGCTGGGTGTCGCGGGCCTCATTGTCGTACATGTCCTGTAGCAGCTGTCCGAACAGCGCGTCCTCGCACCTGTTGATGATCTCACACATCAGGTCGGCGAAGTCCAGATGGTGCTGTTCGATCTGACAGACACCCGTCTTCACGAACTCCTCCCACGAGGGCTGTGTCGAGATGACCTGCGGGATGCATACCGCCATCACCTTGTCCTGCAGACGCTTGCGCTCCAGGTTCAGCACCTTGTCCTCGTTGATGCGGGCTTCCTCACCCAATGCCGCACAGAGGTCGTAGACGTGCCTCACCAGCTTCTCCAGGCCCTTGATCTCGCACTTCAGCGCGTCGAACCGGGCGCCCCATTCCTCCATCATGTGTGCCGGTGTCTTGTCGCGTCGCGAGGCGCGGTACTCGTCGGTGTGATAGTCCTCCTCGGGCATCACCCACGGGGTCATTCTCGTCGAGAGACCGTCACCGATGTTCCGGGCATTGATGAACTGCTGCAGGGAGGTGCGCGTACAGGTGAAGACCCCCGAGAACATCATCGGCATCGAGTCGTTCACCGAGTCGCTGTTGGCATAGTCCACGCCGTTTCTTTCGTTGTGGAAGGCCTGCAGCATGATGTCGCGCTTCTCCTGGAATCCGCCCTTGGCATTGATCAGCGAGAGCAGCTCCGTCGAGAACATATACTGGTGGAGGAACCACTGCTGACCGTCGTAGCCCGTCTCCTTGTTGTTCTCGGCATGCTTGTAGAAGCGGTTGTTCGACACCTTCACCACATTGTAGCGGATGATGCCGCCCGGCTCCTGCAGGGCCTCGCCCTTCTGGGCCTTGCTCGACGTGTTGCGCGCGTTCTTCTCCTTCTTGTAGGCTTTCTCGGCCTGTCTTGCGGGCTTGTCGCTCTCGCGCATGGTCAGCATGATGTGCTCGTCCTGCTCCTTGGCCACGGCCTTTCCCGAGGCGGGCTCGCCGCACATCAGCACCAGCGAGTTCAGGCGCTGCATGTCGCCCTTCCAGTTCTGGTAGTCGCAGCGTGTCAGCAGCACCGAGTACATGCCTGAGGCCGTGATCACCGCCCCGGGCTTCACCCTCGGGTTGTCCACGTGGGCCAAGGCTGGCTCATAGCAGCCTAGGGGTATCTCCATCAGTCGGTCGGCCCAGTCGTCATAGGGCAGGTTGTTCTGCACCTCCAGCTTGGTGTACTTGATGCCGAAGCTGTCCAGCGTCTGTGCGAGCTCTTCCGACATGGCCCCTCGGGGTCTGAACTTACAGACGTCCACGGCCATACGCTCCAGTTCCTTCTCACGGCCTTCCTTCACGAACTCCTCGTAGAAGTCGGCCTGTTTCATCAGCCAGAGCACGTTGGCAGGTTTGTTATTCACGATGCGGCGCAGCTCCCCTGAGAGTCCCAGCATACGGTCGTGTCGGTCGCCGATGTCGGGGGTTCCGCCCGTCAGCTCGAGCCATTTCTTCAGGATGTCGGTATAGGGCACGCCATGGTAGCAGTACACCCCGTCCTCGTTCTCGTCCAGGTTGACGGCTGCCAGGTCCACGGTCAGCTCAGCCGCCTGATCAGACTTTCCAGCAGTATCTTCAGCGAAATCAAGCTTGCCCTGAGAGTTGCCTTCACGGTACTGCTTGCCGTATTTCTCGTCGTATAGAGGATTATCATAATTGAATAGTTTTTCTTCGTCCATATAGAGGATATCGTCCCATTTCGGGATGTACGAGAGTCGTGAACTGTCCTTCGTCCCCTTGTCGATCTTGGCGGTCAGTCCCAACTGCTTCGCCATCATTTTCTGGTTGTCGGTGAGGTTATAATTGATGTCCGCGATAAACACCACTTTCAGCCCTTCCCCACCCGGCGTTATAAACACCAACAAGATAATTGACGACAACTTTGACAACATAGACAACTTTGACAACTCTTTTTCTTTTTCTGCTGCATCTGCAGCAGTTGTTGTCTCTGTTGATTGATTTATTTCTGTTGTCTTAGTTGTCTTAGTTGTCAAAGTTGTCGTATTTAACCCCCAGGATTCAAACGTCTCCCGTGGATTCTCCACGTGGTCGAAGTCGCACATCACCAGTCCGTTCAGCACGCACTGGCTCTGCAGTCTCCAGCGCCCTTTTTTGCCCTGGTTGTACTTCGCCTCACCGATGCTCTCCAACACCTCGCGGGTCTGGTACAGACAGCCCGGCAGCGAGTCCTTCCTTTTCTTGGCCTCGGCGACGTTGCCGCAGGCATTGAGCCTGCGGACGTCGTCGATCTTCCTCGCCGTCTCGGGGTCCTGCGTCAGCGCCTTGAAGGTCTCGGCTACGCACGGGAGGCACTCAGTAGACTTGTTCTGTTGATAAGTAAACATCTTCTCAGCTCTGCTTCAAGGTTACTGATTTCCGTTCCGTAGTCGGGTGTCTCACGCAGATTCACCGTCTTCTTCACCACCAGCTGGTGACGCTCCTTCGAGAGCCACACCTCCAGTCGTGAGTCCTGGGTCGTCAGCGGACGCTCCATGGGGTCCGGACTGGGCGTACCGCCCATCTCTGCGATCACGTCGTCGAACTGCTTCTTCAGGCTCTCGATCTTGTCGGTGTCCTTCTCCGGGGTCTCCAGCTGGATGATCCGCTTGGGGTTGCGCTTGCCTGTGGTTGTCCACATCTGGGCCTTGCCCATCTGCACCACGTCCTTCTTGGCAGCCTTGCCTGTGTCCTCCTTCGGCTGGAAATAGGCTTCCAGCGTCTCGGGGTTCACCTTCAGCCGACCTTCTGAGGTCAGCATACCGTCACTCGTCGGTTTCATTTTCATTTCTTTCATCTTGTGTTTGTTTTGTTATGGGTTAATACTCTATCATCATTTTTTATCAGATGATCTGTTCGTTAAGGCACTCAAACAGCGCCAGGCTCTGCGGCAGCACCTGCGGGATGTCCATCCTGCCGGGCTTCAGCACCGTGTTCAGCTGCTGGTAGGCATCCCAGTACGATACGGGTTCGTCGTGCCGCATCAGAGCGATCAGCTGCTCTGCGGTCTCGTTGATCTGCGAGGAGTTCAGCGGATAGGGCGTGCTCTCATGCAGCAGTTCATTCTGTGTGTCGTGCAGGATGCGCTTCTCCACGAGGATGCCGATCAGCCTCAGCATGGCCTCACGGTCCATCAGTGCCGACTTCATCCGGCTGACGCGCTCCTGTCTCACCTTCTGGTACGGCTCATAGTCGTCCGCCCACTGCTGCGCCCTCACCAGCACATCCTCCACCGACAGCCGTACACGGGGACTGTCCCAGCTGTGCGCAGCTTGCGAAGCACTGGGGGACTGTCCCCTGTGTGCGCCGAAGCAAGCATAGTTCGCTATTGTATCCTGCGCCCCCAGTATCGTCTGGTTATGACACACCTTCACCATCGGCCCGATGCCCAGCTGTATGCCCTTCTGGTGATACGCCACCGCCAGACACGTCACCACATCTTCCGTCTCGTCGCTGCGGATTTCGATGTTCGCATACACCCTGCGCAGCAGATGCGCCTCGATGGCCCGCTCGCCGTACTTCTCCTCCAGCTGTGGCAGGAGTGTCACGCCCGGACGTTTCGAGTCCCTGTTGGCAGCCGCGAATATCTCCTGAACCACGGGCTTCAGGCCGCGCTGTTCAAACGCCTCCAGCACCTGTTGGATCAGGGCGAAGTGATAGATTCCACCCACGGGGTCGCCCGTAGGCAGGTTCTCATGATAGCTCCTTTCGAGCTCTTCGAGTGTCAGCACCTGTACTGACTTCTCGGCAAAGTTTAATGTTCTTTCTTCCATTGTATTACATCATTAGTTTTGTAAGATTGTAGACCTTGATGTTCTGGATCTTCTTCCCGTTCCAGTCCGAGAGCGAGAATCCCACTTGCATCTCGCACTTCTCCTTCGCTTGGCAGGTCTTTTTCAGGCCCTCCAGGAACTCTTCGCTTGGCAGCGTCATCTCTGCCTGCAACTCGTCCTCATGCTCCTGTCCGTCCTTCGACACATAGGGCATGGCCAATGTCAGTTTCACACTCTGGCGGTTCTCGCCGTTCTTGTCAGTCCAGTCTCTCGTCTGACCGACTTCCTTGATAAATCCTTTGATAATCATTTTACTGTTTGTATTGTTATTATTTAATAATGTTCACGCGAGGACCATCCTTTGCGCGGCGTCATTATATCTGAACGCATTGCAAAGTTAGGAAACAAAATAATACCCGGCAAGGAATTCCTTGTCGGGTTAAAGCGTGGGTTAAGAGTTAAGACGTGGGTAAAAGCGTGGGTAAAAACTAGAGTCCTTTTTCCTCTAATATTTCAAGAAAACGCTGAGCAACGGCTATCATTCTTTCATAAGGTTTAAGGGTTCCCGATGTCTGTGGATCATACTTCCATTTCTCAAAAGGCTTGTTAAAATCCGTTTGGCTGATCTGCTTCACCGATGATTTCTTGTATGGGGCATTCACCTCACTAGGCATCACCTTTTTAATAAATAGGTCAAAACCGTCAAAGTCTGAATCCTTGCAGTATTGCTTATCCACCAGAATCCGATATATTGCCTGCCAGTGGTTCTGAAGATTAAATAGAGGTTCCTTCACCAGCTTACCATTCTTCTTTACCAAGATGCGTTCATTCATCAACAGGATTATACACAACTGGATTTTTTCCTCTATGGATAAATTCTGCACAGGGGGACAGGCACCTTGTGTTTCGTGCGTCAATGAATCTTGTATTTCTTGATCTTCCTCTACTGCATTCACCTTATCAAAATGAGGCTCATTGCGGGCAGCTGCCGGCTTGTCACGATTGAGGATATAAGTTGTAATAGAGTTCACTTTATCCCGTTCCTCTGGCGTACCGTCTTTACTTAAAAAAAGGTATAGCATATTCTGAATATAAACTGATTTATCTAGCGATAGGTTTTCTTTGGCGTAATTCACTATGTCATCCATAGTAAACCGCCGAACTCTGGATGTTGGTTCTTCCATTTTGTATTTTTAGTTATCTTGGATTTTGGTTGATTTATTATTCACAAATCTGGGTGTAAAGAGAATTCAAGTCTCCGACACTCACATATATATATCATGACTTATTTAAGGGCTCATAGTTATTCTCTTTCGTTTGTTTCATTAAAATCTCAAAAACGCTCACAATCATCTGATATGATGCGAGTAAGCCGCAAAGGTACTGCAAATCGAACAAAGCACCAAATAAATATAAGTTTTTATGTGATAGGACATCCTATTAGACAAGAAAAGGGTATGTTTTTTGTTAAAAAACAAGATAAAACATATCATTTTTGGCAAATTATTTGGAAATTTGACAAAAAAGATGTATTTTTGCATCGATTTTAAGATAATGACGACAACAGAGGCTATACTGAACTACGTAGCCAAGAAGCGTGGAACTTTCTTGCGGAAAGACCTTCTTGCTGACATTGCCAGTCAGCAGCCAGACATTAATAAGCGGGCTGTTGACCTTCAGTTAAGTCGTCTTGTTGCCTCTGGTATTATTCTCCGCAAGGAGCGCGGCGTATATATGTTAGCAGAGAGTATTCTGCCAGAATACACCTACCGTCCCACTGAAGATGAAAAGAATTTATTCCAACAGCTTAAACAGAAATTCCCACTTCTCGATTTTTGTGTATGGAGTCCGCGGACGCTGGCTTCGTTCATGATTCACATTCCCATCATCGACTACATTTTTGTTGATGTAGAAAAGGTTGGTGTGGAAAGTGTATTCAACGCCCTACAGAGTATGAACCTGGGCAGGAATGTACTGATGACGCCATCACTAGAAGAGTGCAATCGCTATCTTTTTGGCACAAACGCCATAGTGGTTCGTCAACTGATAGGCCAGTCGCCGTTGACAGTGGTAGAAGGATGTGTGGTACCTCGTATTGAAAAGATTCTGGTTGATCTTGTTGGCGACAACGAACTGTTCTTTGCCAGCGGCTCAGAGACATATAACATATACGAATTTGCACGCGAGCGCAACAATGTCAACATGAGCAAGCTACTACGCTATGCTTCGCGCCGCAACCGCAAAGATAAAGTAGAACAAATCATAAACTCAATAGATAATGATTAACCCCCAAAGCAGATCTCTTGAATGGATTACAGAAGTTGCTCAGCGTATGGGCATTCGCGATAAAGCCCTGGTTGAGAAGACTATCCGAGCCTTCTCATTGCTCGAAGCTCTAGCCCGTTCTGGCTGCCCTTTTCTTTTCAAGGGTGGCAGTTCGCTTATGCTTCACCTGAACACCAGCAAACGTCTGTCTATAGACATTGACATTATCTGTCCACCAGGAACCGCTATTGAAAACTATCTCGGTATGTATGCCGAAGAATATGGTTTCGGTAAGGTGGAGCTTGTAGAACGTATTTCGCGTACTGACATCCCCAAACAGCACGCCAAGTTCTACTACGAAGTGAGCTACCCAGGCAATGGCGGTCAAGACAAGATTCTGCTCGACGTGCTCTTCGAGGATACCCACTATTCAAAGGTTGTGTCTTTACCCATACAGAGTCCGCTGCTCATCACAGACGAACCTCTCGTTACGGTAAACCTACCAAGCCACGAAGACCTATTAGGCGACAAGCTAACAGCCTTTGCGCCACACACCACAGGCATACCATTCTTCAAGGGTAAAAAGGCCTGCTCGATGGAAATCATCAAGCAGTTATTCGATGTGGCTTCCCTGTTCGATATCACCAATGACCTATCCATCACCCGACAAACATTCATGAAGTTTGCTGCGATAGAGTTGCAATACCGCCACCTGCAGGCCGACGATATCCGACAGGTGCTTTCCGACATCTACCAGACTGCCCTTTGCATCTGTTTGCGAGGCTTAGAGAATCCTGATGAATACAAGCTTTTGCAAGATGGCATCAGTCGCATTGCCAACTTCATCCACAGCGAGAGATATACCCTTGACTCAGCCATCGTGAATGCATCAAAGGTAGCATACCTCAGTAAACTCTTAGAGAAAGACGCTGTCGATATACATCATTTTTCGACAGACAAATTAAGCGACCTGTCTGCACAAGTTATTCAGAGTCCTATCCCAACTAAGCTCAACAAGTTAAAGAAAACCCATCCTGAGGCATTCTTCTATTGGAATGAAATACAGTTGCTGGAGTAAGAAAAACTTTCGTTAAATATCGTCATCTAGCAGAATTACCACTCGCTGCAACCTATCTTGATTTGAAAAAACAAATCGAAGATATCAGACTGGAGAAAAACGACATTCTTACCGACCAAAACGACATCAATGAGAGTACTCGCGCCCAACTCGACGCCATCAGCACGGCTCTTGCTGAACTACAGTCTTCAAGGTCGCAAAATGCGACCTTAAAGACTCGGAAGCCAATCGGCTTTATACAGTCAGAAGACGAAGAAGGCTGAACTTCCTGCTTGGCGCCACTATGTGTTGCGACTCACGGGACCTGTCCCCATGAGCTAGGTACTTGGGTAATGTTGAGTATGCCCAAACGCCTGTCACCACGGCTATTCGACTAAATTGATTTTGCTTTCAAAAAGCATTTTTACACAAGGTTCATGTTCTCATTGTGTGACATATCAAACATTTCTGTTTCCCATTTCTTTATGCAGTCTGTTAGTTTCATGGTTAATTCATTAACAAAAATGTCACAAGCGTCAATTAATGATAGTATATCACTTGTTGTAATATCTTCTTGTACCAAAATATTGTTCTTTATCTTATATCCATTTCTATGAACTAAATCATGTCTTGTCTTAACCATTGCTCCTAATTCTGCAATAGAGGGGAAATCTATAGAAAAGACTAGTGTAAATACTTCTTTTATTTTTTTTAGATCATGTGCATTTATCTTATAGATTATCTCAAATACAGAAAAAAGCATGTTATTAGAAAACTTCTCAACTTCACTTAAAGAGAGCTTGTAATTGTATTTGTTTACAAATGAATGAAAAAAGTCACTATTCCCTAAAACAAGGCATGCCAATAATTCTGTTATAAAAGATTCAAGACATCCAATAACACCTATATATAGAAGCCTATAATAATTTAATTGTAGTTGCTTAGGAACAACTACTTGAATTAGCTGATTTGTTTCTTGAATATTGTTATGGTATTGTTCGATTATTGAAGTTGGACCATATGAAGCACTAATTGTATCTAGTCCTAATGCAGATACTCCCCCTGTAGCGCAATAAATGCAATATGGGATTATTTGGTATTTTTCATCTAAGACCAAATCACCCTCTATGACTTGGGCTGCTTCCCCTTCCCAACTCTCAGGTGCAAGAGCCACCCATTCTGTCGCATGATGATGTCCTGCAGTACCTATTATGTTTCCCTTTACCAAAACAATATTCCTCATATACACATTTCTTATCTCGATTTCTATTTGTCATTTTGTATTATTTTAGACTCAATCAGGATTGTTCCTGCTGTATTAGAATCTTATCATAAATAATATCATATGCTTTTTGATATGCGTCTTCACTCCAGTCAAAGGGAATTAATTCCACTTCAACATCTAAAGCCTCTAACATTTTTGTCTTTCCTATATCATATCCTTTATCCTCAAGAATATAAATAACGATTCTGTTCGCGGGCATTGCATTGTCTCGAATTAGTCTCTTTCTACTGACCAAGAAATACCATAAATCTATTTCTTCGTATCCAAGTCCGAATCCTAATATGAAAACATTTGATGTAAGCATTGCATTAAGCCAACTATATTCTTCTTTGAACAATTTATTAAAACCTCTTATAAAATCACAATACTCATATAATCCCAACATCATAGATTCATGCCATTCTATATTACCATGTATATTCCAGAAACGGATCTTGTGACTTCCGTTTGATAAAACATAATGGGGACGTTCTTTAATACACGGATTCAAAGGTTCTTGTGGATTATAACCCTTTTCTATTAAAGTATCTTTGATGAATGATTCATAATTTGTCGTGATATAATTATCTGCTTCAAGATCAGCCAGCTTTTTGTAAAACGGAAAATCAGATACTTTATATCTTGATAATCTTTCAGCTAGTCTCTTCTTAATTATATCATATTCGACATCAACTGATTCTAATTCCAAAACACCATCTACAGTGAAAGTGACACCAATATCGTATCCAAAAGGACGGGTTATATATTTTTCTTTATTCAAGACTACATATTCATATTTCAGAGTATTACTTCCTATTGGAGGTAGAATCTTTCCCTCAGACAGTTGCATAAGCACGCTGTCCCATGACTCTCCTTTTCCCAAAAGGTTAATGCCATTGCCATAAAAAATAGTTGTCTGCATAATGAATGATTTGTTCTTCCTCAGATCAATAATATTGTATTTGTGGTTGCAAATTTACAAAAAAAAAGATGAAGCGACGAGAGAATTATCACTTAAAAATTTGTAACTAATGTTTTTTTTCTTATCTTTGCAGCGGCATCAGATAAAAGCGATGTGATTGATCTTTGAAATCATTGTATCTATGTAATGGCATAAACATCGAAAATCTACATATCGACGGGCGTGCTGCTGTTGTGAATTGCTTTCAAACTTGTATCTATGTAATGGCATAAACATCGATCTGCCTGACGTTGTGCGTCTCGTTCCAGTTGTGAATTGCTTTCAAACTTGTATCTATGTAATGGCATAAACATCCACGTCAGGACTGGTGACAAAACTGTCAGAGTTGTGAATTGCTTTCAAACTTGTATCTATGTAATGGCATAAACATCTCATGTGATGTGGGAACTTTCTCCAATGTGTTGTGAATTGCTTTCAAACTTGTATCTATGTAATGGCATAAACATCTTGGCGTTCTGCGCGTCAATGATAAAGGTGGTTGTGAATTGCTTTCAAACTTGTATCTATGTAATGGCATGAACATCCGGCTCTGGTGGAAGCGGTGGCAGCGGTTTGTTGTGAATTGCTTTCAAACTTGTATCTATGTAATGGCATGAACATCTGTCGCCGGAGCGAGCCGTCACGTCATATTGTTGTGAATTGCTTTCAAACTTGTATCTATGTAATGGCATGAACATCTGGAAGAGGTGGCAACCGTAGGACACGCTGTTGTGAATTGCTTTCAAACTTGTATCTATGTAATGGCATGAACATCTCGGGTCGGGGATTCTGCCATACGTGTCCAGTTGTGAATTGCTTTCAAACTTGTATCTATGTAATGGCATGAACATCTCGATTTGAGTAATCTGTTGAGTTTGAATGCTTTACGAAACAATTCAGAAATAAAAAAAGATGCTATGCCAAATAAGGGCAATCCTGTGTAACAGCAGAATTGCCCTTTCTGTTTTTGTGGATACTATGATCGATTGAATTCTATTTTACCCTTTACGATAGAAAAGTCTTTGCCCATCTGGAGGAACTTGATAGTCTTTGCTCCACATCGGATATTCTGCGGAAGATGGTCATAATCCTTGATTGACTGCCCTTTCTCCTGTTTTGCGCAAAGGTGATGGCAAAGGTTGAGGCGTCCGTCACTCTCAGGATTGCAAACCATATATAAACGTTTAGACAAAGAATTGGTATCCAAGTCGTATAACTCTTCTGGAGAATCTTTGTAGATGAGAATCATATCCCCCTTCTTGATGATTCTGCAAAGATTCAGGTGAATCCCCTTTTTACCAATAATCGTAGCAGGAATATCCTCTACACCCATCTTCCTGTTTTCTGCGATAGAGAACAAGCTATACACAATGAACTCCCTTTCTTGCTGATTCTGATATTCACAGATCACATACAGATCGCCCATGCCGGCATAGTAATACTGCTTGTAATCCTTGGCAGACAGGTTCGTCTGTTTCTTGATGGCCAAAGGATGCTTTTCCTTCACCTCAATACGGATATGACGAATTTTGTTCGCCTTCTCTCTACGCTTGTTCAGCATATAGATGCCCTGTTCACAAGCCTCTTGGAATGTCGTTCCTTCTGGGAATTGCGACTTCATCATCTGCACCAACTGTTTATTGACAATGGCGGCCTCCAGATCTTCCCAACTTTTGAAGCCGGAATCGAGAGATGACTTCTTGAACTTCAATTCCACTCTCTTCACATACTTCTTTTCCTCTCCATTCCATTGGGTAATGGCCCCTAAGAATGTTTCTGCGTGGAGTTTACCCCTGATGTTGTTGGCATCCTGCAATGTACGGTCTTGCTTATAATAGTTCACCAATACGTGATCCTCAATATACTGATCAACGGTTGCCACGCCTTTTCCAATACCGCAACTCTCAATTTCCTTGTTTAACTGGAATTGAAGTCCTGAATACTCGTGACCTCCACGTTTCATCTCGTCAATCTCATAGAACAGTTTCAGCATTCTGCTTCTCTGAGCCGAAGCGGGAATCAATGTAAGAATGGCTGCATCTACGGCATGGTGATAATGAGTGGAGCGATCCTTCTCTGGTATTCCGAATATTTTGCGGAAGGCTGATGTGGATTGACCATTCTGAACCTCAACACTCTTGAAGAGGGTCTTCAAATATAGCAAAGCATACTTGGTGATGATGCCAGTATCCACCAACTGGCTATTCCTGAAGCCGTCTGTCAGGTCGCTGGTCTTCATCTTGAACCTGTCAAGTTTGCTTCGCCAATAGTCAAACTCCATCTGCCAAAGCAATTTCTGACGAGTACAGGTGTTCTTATAACTTTCCGTTTGTGCCCTTTTGGCCTTGTTCTTCCAGAATGTCACATTCTTGCTGAGGCGTTCCACCTTCTCTTCCCACATTTGAAGTCTGGGCTTAATGGCCGTATAAGTATGGCCGTCTATCACGACATCATGCTCATAGTTGGGCAATTGTGACGGTATCATATTCTTCTTAACATGCCGGTTGTAGTAGGAGTCACACATTGTCAGGTTCGTGTCAGAACTGTCAAAGGAGATGCTTCTGGGTACCGTATGTTCTGCATCGAACATCTCACCGTTAAGAAGGTTTGAGAGACTGATGATGTGACCAGTATACAGGCATCGGCATCCCTGTTCAAGCCAGAGCTTATATTTCTTAATCACATGCTGGAATCTGTCGTTTTCTCCATAGAGGTCTTCACCTGACTGTTCCAGTACATAGCGTGCTGCATCAACATCATCGTCATTGATATCCTTTTCAGGATAATACTCTTGAAGAATGTCCTTGATGGCTTTGTTCTCATCACGACGCTCCTCGTTATATTTCTGAATGGCCCATCGCTTATTGATGTCATTGTTCACTCTCGTTGTCTCTACGACAAGGCGGGTTTCCTGAGGGTCAATAAGTCCTTCGTCTATCATTTTATTGATGACACTTCTGAGCACGTTCAATGTCCGCATGACGGTAGGATTACGAATGGCTCCGATGTTGGGGCTGCCAAGATGGTTCGCGTTCTCCTTGTCACGAGGGAAGTCAGAAAGCATGGAGGGATGGTACAGTTTTTCCCATTTGCCGTCATCTATGCCTGAGTATCTCTTACATAGTTCCTCTTTGAGGGCATCAACTATTCGTGGGGCTTTCACAAAGTCTCTGTGAATGTCAGCAAAGAACGACTGATAAAGATTTGTCACACGATCAATCATCTCCTGTTGCTCATTTGCATCAAGCAGAGAAAAGTCCTTATCATTATCCACGATGCACTTTACAACAGCATCCTTGTCATCGTCACTTAATTGATAATCAAAGTTATGATCGGCAAAGCGGTCTCTGACTGGCATTGACTTGTAGCTGGCAATCAGGGTGTTGACAATTCTGCAAATCCGCACTTCCTTGTTAACTTGTCCTTTTACCCTCCAGAGATAAATGTTAATCAATTCCTTTACACCCTCTTCCGTCATACCAGTAATGTCTGGCACTTTAGCAAGGAATACCGCATCTGAGGTTTTAAGGCCATAGACCAGCATACGATTGATGTTCCTGAGGGCTTTCAGGCTGAGTGTGGCATAGCCTTGATCCATCGCATTCCACAATTTGCATAGTCTGTCAGTAGCCTGCTCGTCCCATCCTAATGAGTGATGGGCAAAGGCCGTAACGTCTTCCTTCTCGTCAGTATCGAAGCAGAAGTTCCATAAGTCCATCGCATGATATACGACGGTATGCTTTTCTCTTTCCGACCTTTTGGTGTGAGTATCGCGCGTTTTGGTTCCTTTCTGCTCGAAGTGCTCAATGTCTGTACTGAAATAATCTGCTATATTTTGTAGACGGGCTGTCACAGGACAACCTGCTACCAGCGTATTATCCTTGTAGTTGATGGTCTTGGTCTTTTCCGTATTTGTAAATGTCAAGCCAAGATGCTTTTCCAAGAACTTACGTATGACCTCAAAGTTAAAGTCCTTTCTGACCTTAGAGATGAAGACTTCTTGATAGAGTTGGTTCTTGATTTCCAAAGGCAATTCTTGCCAGACATCCTCAGCCGAAGCCTTATAGCGGATGTTGTTGATAAAAGCCCAGGCTCGATATTTTTCGTATTCAGGGTGTGAGATTGGGCATCGTCTCTTATTCTTCTCGAATATGCACTTACCTATATGGCTCTTCTGAGGACGAAGGGGGAGTTTGTAGAAAAGTGTGCCAATCCCTTTCTTTGTACTTATCAATCTTTTATGCAAATCCTGATAACCACTAAGCCCTTGCTGGAATTGGAAGTATTCATTGATCTCATCGACATTCTGGGAGCGTACTGCCTGATAGCGGCTATTTCGAATCCTGACGCCCTCATCTTCCAAGCAGGCAAATGCCTGTCCGACAGTCTTCAATTGGTGGGACTCCATGTATTCTGTCAGGTCTTTGGATTTCTTTTCCTCAGACTTCTTCATGGCACCTTCCAAGTCGTCTGTGTTTATTTGGGAATTGCTGTTTCCTTCTTCCAACTCTGCCAAGGTTTCGCCCTTACTGCTCTTGAAGCCTCGATGAAGGGCTATGTGATAAATGGCCCTTCCAAGTCTGTATCTGTTCTCCGGCTTATAGAAGTCAAGTTGCTTTTCAACCAATTCACGCCTTAATTGGAATGGACTTGTATAATCAGGTATACCATCGCCATTGAAATCTAACTTGATCCATTGATTGAAGGCCAAATCGTCTACAGGATATTCGCGTTTCAGGTTTCTATTCTTGTCGTAGACACGCCATTTCTCCAGTGATTCCGGACTCATCGGACACATATCGTATTCAATCAGAAGAGCCAATGTGGCCCACCTCTTATATCTGCTGTGTTCCTTTAAGCGACGGCTTTGTACGTGAGACCTTCGATCTGAAGCCAGCGTATACTCTCCTGTCTGACTCATACCCGTACCTGAGTCAAATGTCGTCACAGAGAACCATTCCAACTGGTCAATGATATTATCACCAAGTTCCAGATTCCTGAGAAGTATACCCAGCGAACCTGTTCCTAAATCGATTCCAACAACTTTTTCCTTCATTTTCTTAGCAGAATATTTGGTCTTATCGTTTTTATTTTCTAATTTTGCACCCAGATACAAGTGAAAGACTTTTCACAACAAGGCTTTTAAGCCGAAGTTCTACTCCCGCGACTGCCGTGGGAGTTTTTTATATGTCAGCCACTTTCATAATCCTTTTATTTCTGCATCAACCACATACATATCGCCATCGGCATCTACCAAAACATCTCATAACAGCAGGGACAGGAAACTTTGTGACTGTCTCAGATTGTCCTGAGCCCTCTTGTGTGACATGAAAAATAGTTCATTTCCCTCATTGCAATATGAGTAAACTATTTCATTATTACTTTTACGCTCTTCTCGCCAACCTTCACAATAGCTATAGAGCCCGTTGGGATGGTTGTGGCGATAGTGGATGCACCGTTCTGGCAGATAGTAGCACCAGCCTGTTGGCCGTTAGCCTCGTATATGCTGATGTGTTCGCCTTCATTAGCACCGCTTACCGTAATCATACCACCTTCGCTTTGTATCATTATGGCCCGTGCAGGCACGTTGGCTATGCCATTCGTTATGCCTTCTGTCGTGGGCTGTTGGTCTATCCAACAAAGGGTGGCTGTGGCTACGTCGGAATTGTTATAGCCTTCCTTCGTCGCATATACACTGATGTTATAAGTTACGCCTAGTTGAACCTTATCTAAAGAATAATCCCTTATATCATCATCTTTAATTTTAGACATGAATACAACATCACTGGTCTCGCACTCGAAAGTCAACAAACCTTTACTATACTTAATGGTCGGCTTTTTACATTTAAATTCTGTATTCTCCCCGGATGTGGATTTTAATTCCTTGAATTTATTCCATGGGCTGGTTTCTTGATAACTATTTATTGATTCTAGAGGAACATACAAGGGAATATTATAATCGGGAAATGCATTTTCGTGAGCATAAGGGGGTGTTGCAGAGAGTGAAGTCACCTTATTAAATTGACAATAAGTAAAAGCGTCTGCATATATATATTCCAACTTTTCTGGTAGTATTATTTCCTTTAAAGCAGAGCAGCCCCAAAAAGCAGAAGTACTAATTATTTTCAATTCTTTTGACAAAGAGAGGGTTAAGAGGCTTGCGCATCCATCAAAAGCGTTTTTCCCTATCTCAGTGACACCATCTGGTATGTCTAATGATTTTATATTATTGCAATTGAGGAAAGCAAAATCTCCAATTGTTTTAACATTTGTGCCAATTTCCACCTTAACAAGATTATTGCAGCCCATAAAAGTGTTCCTCTCTATTTTTTCTACACCATCTGGAATTCTTATTGAAGACAAATTTGAACATCCATCAAAACAATTACTCCCTATACTTTTTAGACCATCAGGCAGATTGACAGATTTCAGACCTTTACAGTATTGAAAAACTTGATTTTCTATTTTTATAACTGAATTAGGTATATTAATAGACTCTAAAGCACTACACTCCCTAAAAGCATCATATTTAATTATGGTCACTTTATTCGGAATTTCAACAGAAATCAAACCACAACAATTTGCAAAGGCATTATTTTCGATTGTTGAAACATTCTCTGGAATGGAAATCTTAATCAAACTAGAACAACCCGCAAATAAGGATTTATTAATCAACTCAAGACAGTTAGGCAACTCAATCGATTTTAATCCGCTACAACCTTCAAAAGATGCAACACCAATAGTAGATATACTAGAAGGCAACTTAATAGAGGTGATTGCCTTACACTCTAAAAAAGAGTAATCACCAATTGATTTAATAGTAGATGGGAGCGTGATTGAGGATATCTCGCTACCCCCAGACAAAACACAATCTTTAATTTTAGTCATGCTTTCTGGGAAAGTAATCTCTTTTACTTCCAACCCATCTAAGTATAAATGATGGGCATACGTTAATGGGTTTGAAAAATAAGATGATTTAACGTATGATATATCAAGATAAGATTTTAAATCTTTTATATAAACAGCTTGAAGTCCCAAACAGCCAAAAAAAGCCTGTTGACCTACAGTTTTTACACTTTTAGGGATTTCAACACTTTCAGCTGTTTCACAATGTAAAAAAGATGTTTCTCCAATATATTCAATACCTTCATTAATTATAATCTTTTTAATTTTGTCTTTATATTTATACCAGGGAATGTTACTGCTATTATAGTAATCCCACATACTGCCGGAACCAGATATGGTAAGTGTTTGCGTATTATCTTCATATAAATACGAAGCATAGATTCCACAATCCCCTGATTCATTCGCAAAACAAAGAATAGGCAGCAAAAACAAGATAAACAATATTTTTTTCCTCATGTTTATATTACTTTTGATATCACAAATTACTATGTTCTTATAAATATATTTGAAAATTCTGTTCACATATTGTCAGAAACTTGTAAACACTTCCGCCAATCTGATGGGTATTTCTTTTGTTCGCTATCAACCCATGCCTCTGTGCCTTGATAGGCACCCATGATGTCAGTAATAAAAATATTACGATAATAGTTTTTGATTTCATCTTTGTCATTGTTTTAATTTTATAGTAGAATATTCCGTCTTAATTGATTGATGGTGCAAAGATAGAAATTATTCCCGAAAGTTCCAAATTCTGGGGCGATTTTTTATTTGAGCTTGATAATATCATCCCATCTGGTAGTGGGGTTCTTGCTCTTGAAATCGTGCTTGATGGCATTGGCGAACACATCTGCCTTGCCCTTGCCGTTCTTCTGGGTGTACTGCTGTGAGCCGATCACGATGGTTTCAGATCCATAACACTTGTTGATGCGGTCTATCACCTTATCCAGCCTCCTGAACTTCTCGATTTGTTCGGCATTGATGTCAAAGAGATCCTGCTGGATGGGACGGCTGGGAGATATACCCATCACAATGACCCCACCTCGCTTGTACTGCAGGCCTTCGATGAAAATCTTGTCCAACACCTCTGCTGCCGCCTTTACGATCGGGATGGTGGAACTGGTGGGTGTGACGAGCCTGGTCTCTTGATATTTCCAGTACTGTAGCAGATCCTCCCTGAACGGATTGGTACTGACGAATACGCCCACAATAGACGCTACGGTGTCCTGCTTTCTCAGTTTCTCGGCACATCGGGAGGCGTAATTGGCGATGTGCGTCCTCAGGGCTTCCTTGTCGCTGATCATGCCGCTGAAACTTCTGGAGGTGCAGATGGACTTCTTCTTGGCCAGCTCCTCATTGGGCACCACATCCTCACCATTCAGCTCTTGCCAAGTCCTGATGATATTGATGTTGTTGAAGGTGAGTCTGACCCAGTCCTTATGATGCGAGGCAAAGTCATAGGCCGTCTTGCAGCCAAGGGCCTGCAGCTTCTCAGCGTATCTCCGGCCAATGCCCCAGACATCTTCGATAGGGAGCCACTTCAAGGCAGCAATACGGTTGGCGTCATTATCGATGATACAACAGTGCCTGTAGACCTCGAACTTCTTGGCCAGCTTGGAGGCGATCTTGGCCAGCGTCTTGTTGGGCGCAAGTCCGATGGAAACAGGCATCCCAACCCACTTCCAAATCTTATTGTGAAGGTTCTCGCCCCACTTCTGCAGGTTAAAGTTCTCCATCCCGTCCAGATACACGAAGCACTCGTCAATGCTGTAGCGGAAAAAGGCTGGCGCCTCCTGGCTGATGATGCTCACCACCCGGGATGTCAGGTCGCCATACAGCTCATA
>JAEEGH010005079.1_pt1 | contig 33383 bp, 30 predicted proteins | sample 9134181 | NCBI WGS metagenome assembly JAEEGH01 (sample SAMN16246544, study PRJNA631951) | gut metagenome | biome: gut microbiome; feature: rumen; material: DP-attached | host: Bos | place: Iran: Karaj | collected 2018-10
GCCAGGCATGCAATAGGTTTCGTTACCCATCAGGTGCCAGATGGGCAGGAAGCCCTGCTGCTCCCCTATCTTCAACATGGTTTCCACCATATCGTCCATGCGCTGGGGCTCGATTATACTGAGCAGGGGCATTTCGGCCCTGTAGGTATCCCAGAGCGAGAAAGTGGTGTAGTTGTCGAAGTCCGCCTTCTCGTATACCTGATCGTCGGAGCCACGGTAGGACCCGTCCACGTCGTTGAAAAGAGATGGCGCGATCAGACAGTGGTAGAGGGCCGAATAGAAGATCTTACTAACCTCCTCATCGGCATCTATCTTTATCTTGGAGAGTTCCTTGTTCCATGCCTTGCGTGCATCGTTGCGCACACGGTCGAAATCCCAGCCGCGCATTTCGGCGGCGAGATTCATCTGCGCGCCTTCCATGCTCACCGGCGAAAGGGCCACCTTGACGAGCACTGGCTCCCCTTCCGAGGTGCGGAAATCCAGACGCGTAAACATTCTCTCCACATCCTTCCCGTAATCATCCACCGCGGGGATGTATTCGTAAGCGTCGAAGGGCCTGGAGAACTCTGCGTAGAAGAATATCTTCTGGTTCTTCGCCCAGCCCTTGGAAAAGCGCCAGCCTCGGATTGCGTTGCCGCCGACGGTCTCGACGAATGAGTCGGTGGTGTGGTCCCAGTTGCCGCCGTTCTTCAGATCCAGCACTATCGCCGACTCATCGGAAGCGGGGAAAGTGAACCTGTGCATGGCGCAGCGCTCGGTGGCCGTCATCTCTGCAAGAACACCGTAACGCGTGAGAGGAATACTGTAGTAGCCCGGTTCGGCAATCTCGCCGGAACGGTCGGAATAAGACCACAGGCCGGTGGACTGGTCATCCTTCTTTCCCCTGGCATAGACCAGATCCTTGCCTACCACGGGCATAATGGTGATATCCAGCAGGTCTCCGCAACCGGTTCCGCTCAGGTGGGTATGGGAGAAGCCTATGACTGTGGAATCGGATTCATGATAGCCCGAGCACCAGTCCCAGCCCTGGGAGATATTTGTAGGGCCTGCCTGCACGAAGCCGAAGGGCACGTTTGCGCCCACGAATACATGCCCATGAAAGCCTGAACCGATCAGGGGGTCGACCTTGCTTACAGGACCGTCTGTACAGCCACAACATGCAGCAGCCAGGAAAGCAGCCACCGCAAGCATGAGGGAGGTATGTCTTTTCATATCAGAGTGGTTTTTCGGGAGTGATGATTCTCAGGGCCGGGCGCGGCATCTGGTTTTCCATCATGCAGGGGCCTCTCCTTCCAAATGCCGCAGGTTTGGGATCGGAATCCGGCAGTTTTCCGGAAATGGCCACTGACAGCATTGTCTCGTTCTCGTCCCCAAGCTGGTATCCATCCAGAGGATTGTCTCCAATCTCCAGATCGGGGGCGATGCCGTCCGGCATGCTGGCGGTAAAGCCGTTCTTGTCGGCATAGCGGGATACCATAACGTAGATGCCCCAGTTCGCGGCGCATTCCAAACCTTTGTCATAGTGTTCCCCGCTGATATCATCCTTAACCCAGCCGAACCACGAAGGCCCGTCCACGATGAATCCGCCGCAGTATTTACCACCCGAACGCTGGCCGATGATATCTACATTCATATAAGGAAGAAGCCCGCATACGGTGCTTTCGGATGCCGACGCGGAGCTGCCGGTCATAATTACATGAAGCTTGGAGACATTGGGATTGGCCCCGGCCGTGGAAACGATGTGCTTGTCATTATCGTCAGATATCTCGAATTCCGTCCGGAAGAGGGCCTCTTCCACTCCCCAGGCCTCAGTGAGGATGGAGTTGTATATATCTTTCTGGAAAACGCTGTTGTTGTTCACTTCCCGCACAGGGACTATGAGGGATGCAAGCAATTCGGAAGTCAGGGAATAACCTCCGGAATTGTAGCGGAGATCCAGCACCAGCTCAGTGATGCCCGCCGCCCTGAAACTCTTGAAAACCTCAACAAGCTTCTCACAGGAATTCAGGGTGAAACTGGTGTAGTGAAGATAACCTATCCTCCTGCCATCTTTTTCTATGACCTTATAGCAGTTGACAGGCTCCATGTACATCTGCCTGGCGGCGAGAGTGATCTCTTTGCCATCGTCCATGGTGAGTACGGTGCTGCCGCTACCACGGATCGTAGAAGAAATCAGATCCTTGTAATTCTCCGGAGTCATTGTCTCGTCGTTCAGGGCCACGATCTTGTCTCCACGCTTTAGACCGGCCTCATCCGCAGGGCTGCCGGGATTGGTGTAAGTAACCACCATGACAACGTTCTGGTGGGTCTCGTCTGCATAGTAGAGAACGAAATCCAGACCAGTAGACTTGGTATTGCCGGAGACGGAACCCTGGAAAGACTCATAATCGTCCGTCATCTGGGTCCACTTGTCGATATCCTTGCCCTGGGCATCCTTATAGCGGATTTCACGTACTTTCTTGATTGGATCCGTATCGTATGTCCATGTGCTCAGACCGCTCTTGATTTCTTCGTTCCAGAGATAATAGGTGGCAACCATGTTGTACCCGAACTCGTTGATGAAATAAAGGGCCTGCTCATCTTTGGAAAGCGATTTCCAGGCACTGTCGCCATTGTCTTTGGAACAACCCGCCAAAACGAACAGCGAAATAATCAGGATTATGATAATGTATATTCTTTTCATACAAGTTCACAAATATAGTTATTAATTGGCAATAATTTTTTAATTTTGTAGACATGACACGCAAAAGCATACTCGTCATCGCAGCAGCAGCGCTGCTGGCCCTGACATCCTGCGCCGGAGGCAAGACCGGCTTTCCTAAGATAGACCAGAAAGGCAAGACCGCCATCGTGGCACACCGCGGCTACTGGAACTGCGAGGCATCCGGATTTTCCGAGAACTCCATCGCATCGCTCAAGGCTGCCCAGGATAACGGTTTATGGGGCAGCGAGTTCGACATCCACATCACTTCCGACGATGTAATTCTTGTATTCCACGACAACCTCATCGATGGTGCCCGCATCGACACCTGCGCATATGAGCGCTTCGCCGAATACCGTCTTCCCAACGGAGAGAAGATCCCCACGCTCGACGAGTATCTCACCCAGGGTGAAAAGTCCGACAAAACCATGCTCGTTTGCGAGCTCAAGACCGAAATCACCATGGAGCGCGAAGATGCCCTCCTGGACCAGACGATCGAGGCCCTAAAAGCCCATAACCTGCTGGATCCCAAGCGCGTGGTTTTCATCACCTTCAGCAAGTACATGTGCGACCGCATCGCCAACGAACTCCCTGAATTCGTCAACCAGTACCTCAACGGAGACTTCACTCCCGAGGAACTCGCCGACTTCGGCATCAACGGCTTCGACTACCATAAGAAGGTCGTCCTTGAGGACAGCACCATCGTTGAGCGCGCACAGAAGCTTGGCATGTCCACCAACGTATGGACAGTGGATAAGCCCGAGCAGATGCAGAAGTACATCGACCTCGGCATTGATGCCATCACTACCAACGAGCCCATTGTGCTCAGGGAACTCCTCGGCGACAAGGAATTCAAGAACTAACTGTGGCTGAGCCGGTTAGACTCGTCATTTTCGACCTGGACGGAACACTCCTCGACACCGTCGCCGACCTGGGTGACGCAGTGAATCATGCACTTGGCAAGCGGGGTTTCCCCCTCCACACCCGTGAAGAATACGTCCGCAAAGTCGGGCACGGAGTGCGGAATCTGGTCACCGTCTCCCTTCCGGAGGAGCTTCAGAGCAACGAAACACTGATAGACGAGTGTCTGGCCGATTTCAAGTCCTGGTACACCACCCACATAGACGTTCTTACACGGCCCTACCCCGGCATGCAGCAACTCCTGAGGGACCTGCACGCCCGAAATGTCAAGCTGGCCGTGGCCTCCAACAAGTTCCAGTCCGGCACGGATTATCTGGTGGACAAGTTCTTTGGAGACGTGCCATTCGTAGCGATTCTGGGCAACCGGGAAGGTTTCCCTCTCAAGCCCGACCCCGAAATAGTTGAAGAATGCCTCCGTTGCGCAGGCGTGCAGCGCAGCGAGGCCATTCTGGTCGGGGACTCCCTCACAGACATGACCACCGCCGCAAACGGGGGCATCCCGGCCATAGCGGTCTCCTGGGGCTACCGCGACCTGCACGGCACACCAGGGGTAAAAATTGCGGAGAGTGTGGAAGAACTTAGAACAACCCTGCGGCTATTGGCAAGAAGTTAGAATATGTAACTCAAGCTAAGTCCGGTCGCCGTCTCAGTGCTGAGAAATCCGTACTGCATGTTATATGCGAAATCGAACTCAAGAGCCAAGCGGAACCGCCAGATTTGTAAGCCAATTCTCGGGCCGATTGTCCCATAATAACGCGTGTCAGTTGTTCCGGATGAGGCTTTTTCTATCATCATTCCAGCACCGGCACCTGCGCCGATATAAGGCGTGACAACCTTTTCCGGCCGCATTATATAATCAGCAACGGCTTTGACTCCAACTTGATTAAACACAATACCCCAAGTGGGACCGCCGGTAGGAGCTGACTGACCCGTTCCGTATTTATAATAGAGCCTTCCGCCCAAATCAAACCTGTCACTGATGCTGTTTCTGTACTCGAAATGTACTCCAGGCCCCAAAGATCTGCCAGGCCCACCAACTGAGCCGAGAAGGCCATAAGCATTGATTCCGGCGCCTATCTCATAAGAATTCTTTCCCGGCTCTTGTGCAAAAACAGTTACCCCAATAAGGAAAGCCAGGGCTGTTATAATAATGCGTTTCATACCAACCATACTATCATATTCAGTCACATTCTATAAATCGCCGACCTCTTGGAATCTTGCATCAGAATGACTATTTGTCCTCCGTGTCCAAAAAGGTGGAGCTGGGAAGAATCGAAACGGAAATAACAGACGGTTAAAAAGAAATAGTCGGAATTTTTGTTGAAATCATTTCCATATTCGTCGGAATAAATGTATATTTGCAATCGGGATTCGTCCGAATTTATGTTAAAAACGATCTCGTATTCGTCATAATTTTTGTAATATGAAGAGAGAAATATACGAAAAACTACTTGAGTGGAAGTCTCGTAGAGACCATAAGCCCCTCGTCCTTGACGGTGCCCGTCAGGTAGGCAAGACCTACATTCTCAAAGAGTTTGGCAGCAAGGAGTACAAAAACTTCTCCTACGTCAACCTGGACAAAGATGCCGTGGCCAAGTCCATCTTCGAGCCGGACCACGACATACCGCGCATTCTTCGCACTCTATCCGCCCATACCGGCGTAGACATTGTGCCGAAGGACACCCTCATCATCATTGATGAAATTCAGGAAAGCGCCGCCGCCCTCGGCTGTCTCAAATACTTCAAGGAAGACTTCCCGCAGTACGACGTCGCCGTCGCCGGTTCGCTGCTGGGTATCTCCATCCACGAAGACCAGTCTTTCCCGGTCGGCATGGTGGAACTGGTCCGAATGTTCCCGATGTCCCTGCACGAGTTCCTGAACGCCACCGGAAATGAGAAACTCACGCAGCTCCTCCTCAGCTGTGACTGGCCCGCCGTAAACACCCTTAGCCAGAAGTATATTGACCTCCTGCGCCAATACTACTACGTTGGTGGCATGCCCGAGGCCGTAGCCGGCTATATCGAAGGGAAAGGCCTCAATGCCGTTCGCATGATCCAGAAAGATATCCTTGCTGGATACCGCAAGGACTTCTCCAAACACGCACCCAAGAAAGAGGTTCCCCGCATCGAGATGGTCTGGGACTCCCTGCCATCGCATTTGGCCAAGGAAAACAAGAAATTCATCTACGGCGCCGTTCGAAAAGGTGGCAGGGCCAAAGACTTTGAAGTGGCCATCACCTGGCTCAAGGATGCCGGTCTCATCTACAAAATCCACCGCGTCTCCAAGATCGAGTACCCGCTCAAATTCTACGAAGATTTCGATGTGTTCAAGATCTTCCCGCTGGATGTGGGTCTACTGGGCGCGATGACAGATGTGCCGGCCTCCCAGATGCTGGTGGGCGACAACATCTTCAAGGAGTTCAAAGGTGCTTTCACGGAGTGCTACGTCAACGAGCAGCTCGCACGCATTCAGATCCCCACCTTCTACCATTCGTCCAATGAGTCTGAGTGCGAGATAGATTTCTCTGTCCAGACAGAAAAACGAGTCATTCCTATAGAGGCCAAGGCTGAAGAAAACGTCAAGGGCAAATCGCTCAAGACATACATCGACGAGCATCCAGTTCTCAAAGGCCTCCGCGTCTCGATGAAGAACTACATCGACCAGGACTGGATGGAGAATCTCCCGCTCTACGCAATCGAAGGATATCTTCGTGCAGAGGGTATTCCGGTGCCCGAACAGGGTGAATAACAGTTCGAGTTACCATAGTTCCAACGAAATGGCCCCCCAGACCCCTGGAGGGCCATTGTTGATAACTTTTCCACCACATTCTATTACAGTCTCTTGCATACACGAGGCAAAAATTTTAATTTTGTAATCGGTATTTGACCCCAACAAACACAAAAGCTAATATGAGAATTCCGACGGCCAATTTTGGAAACGAGCCGGTGGGCGCGACGCAGCGACTCACCGCCGTGCCGGACGCCCGCAACGGAGCCACGAGGATTCTCATGGAGGTCAAATAGCCCACAGCACCCGCAAGGGGGCAGAGCCTGACACCCTCCCGAGACCTCACCGCCTCGGGAGGGCCTTTTTTCACCATTAACCAAAACCAACCAATTGAGTATCAATGAGTAAGCTAAAAGGATAGGAGCATAATGTGCCAATGGATACGCTGGGAAGCATAATCGAGGTCATACGGGACTATTTGAACAGATGCGTCAAATGCAGCAAGTGCAGGCAAGGAACCTGCCCCTGGATCTGCAATTTCCTGACACCTGAAGCCTCCGCTATTACCGAAAATGCCGACCAGAAAACCACCCACGAAGCACGCGCGATGGCCCTCTACGAGATGGCCGGATGCCCCTGCGAACAGCAGCTTACCTTCGACGATTTCATCGACCGGATTGACAGTTTCGCCTCCAAGGCCAAGATGCCCGAGAACGGTGCCGAACTCTTCGCCACCCTCCGTACCCTCGAGGAATTCCCCTCACGTCTCGGCCGCATGACAAAAGGCGCCCGTCTCGCCTTCGCCGACGCCATCTACAGCGCCATAGAACACACCCTCGCCGCCCTGGACTACTACTATCTCCGAAACGGCCACTGCATCAAAGAACTCCTGCAGCAGGTCCATCCCAGCTACGACCGCGAGGAAATGTTCAAGCTCACCGGCAAGATCAAGTCCTTCACCGACAAACTCATCAAGAAAGCCAAGCCCCTGAAGTGGGACGAGGAAGCTATCGACGACCAGCCTGCCACCGACCCTGTTAGGACAGCCACCGCCGACATCCCGACTGAGCTCTCCAGTCCCGAGGCCATGCGCTACTGGCACCGTGCCCAGGAAGCCCAGCTCCTGGACAACCACTTCCATTTCATCGGAACCAAAACGGAGCTAACCGTCTTCGTCGCCACCTTCTCCACGGCCCTCTTCAAGGAGATCCGCTGGTCACCCTTCGACCAGTGGCAGCCCTACCGTAATTACGCCAAGACTTACTGCGAATACAACAACCGCAAGAACCAGAAACTCACGCCCAAGATCCAGACAATCATGGACGTCTTTCGGGCGTAATCACCCGATTACCTGACATCACGTAATGGGTTACCGTAAGCCTCACGGTAATCCATATTTTATTGATAGTCAAGTCGTTTCCTTTGCAGCCAGATACATCATTAACAAAGGAAACGTTATGAAAACAGACCCTAAATCCTACATCCTCCACCTCACTGTCGAGGAATTCATCGAAGTTCTCAAAGAGAACCTGCCCGCCCTGGAAGTCCAGGCCCAGCCTCAACCTGCAGCAACCGCCGAGACCAAAGAAGGCCCCACCTTCACCGGCCGGCTCGTCTATGGCATCAAAGGCATCGCCGACCTGTTCGACGTCTGCAACAAGACCGCCAGCGAATGGAAGAAGAGCTGGCTCAAGCCTGCCATCAAACAGGAAGGCCGCAAGATCATGACCGACGTCGAGTACGCCCTCAAACTCTACGGCCAGAAACGTCCCCAGCAGCCCCAGGCATAACCCTATGAAACCCCGCAGCAATGGAAGACAACCCCATCCAAGCTCTGGCAGCTGAAGGCCGGAAGGCCCAGGCACTGCCCATCAAGATTGGCGCCCTTTCCGTCAAGCGGGCCAATCAGTGGGTTGAGGAATCCCTAACCAGGCCCGACCCACGCTTCTTCTGTGGAGGCCTCATCGTCGAGAACGAGAACATTGTCCTCTTCGCCGTATCCAACGCCGGCAAGTCCATTTTCGCCACACAGCTGGCCGAAGAGATTGCCGCCGAAGAGCCCGTCCTCTACATCGACTGCGAGCTCTCCGACAAACAGTTCCAGCTCCGCTACACCGACACCGAGCTCGGCATCCGCCACGTCTTTCCGGAAAACTTCCTCAGGGCAGAGATCGACCCGGAAGACATCGACGGCTCCGACATGGACAAAGCCATCCTCTCCAGCGTTGAGGAGGCAGCCAAATTCGGCATCCGCAAGATCTTCATCGACAACATAACCTTCATCGCCCGCGACTCCGAGAAAGCCTCCGCCGCCTCCGAATTCATGAAGCGCCTGGTGAAACTCAAGAAGACCCTCGGCCTCACCATCATCGTTCTGGCTCACACGCCCAAGGTTCACGGCTACCAGGTAATGTCCCAATACAGCCTTGCCGGCAGCGCCCAGCTCATCAACTTCTTTGACAGCGCCATCGCCATTGGCCTCTCCGCCGAAAACAAGAACTACCGCTACGTCAAGCAGGTTAAATACCGCGCAGGCGAGAAGCACTACGACGCCTCCAACGTCCAGGTCTACGAAATCATCAAGGAAAACGGCCGCACCTTCTTCGACTTCATCAAGCCCAGCACCGAAGCCCAGCAGATTGGTGAGACCATTGGCGACGCCCTGGAAGTTCCGGAAGACGTCAAGCAAATTGCCGACCTCCACGCAAAAGGCAAGACTCTTCGTGCCATCGCCGAGGAACTGAACGTCTCCCTGGGCCTCGTCCAGCGCCGTCTCAAGAAAGCCGAGAAAATGGGCTACAAGCCTGTATCGAATGTATCGGATGTATCGGCCGTATCGGACTCCGAGAATGAAGAAGAACCCGATTCACCAGTCCAGCAAGAATTATGGAATACGCCTACAGATTAGCACCTTACAAGGGCAAGGCGTCCCGTTTGACCTGCCCTGCCTGCAACCGGCCGCACTGCTTCAGTCCCTACGTCGATGATGCCGGCAACGTCCTCGATCCCACCGTTGGCCGATGCGACCACGAGTCCTCCTGCGCCTATCACAAGACGCCGGCCGACTACTTCAAAGAGCACCCGGAACTCAGGGAGCCTGACTGGCGCTGGCAACGGCCGCCTCAACTGCAATCTACGCCAAAGCAACGCCAGATTGCCCCAGCTCCGTCCAAGCCAGCGAACTACCTTCCGGACGACATCGTCCGCAGGACTCTCCGCCTCAACCCGCGCAGCTTCCTCCTGCAGTTCCTCCAGACGCTCTTCGACGAGCAGACCATCGTCCGCCTGGTGAACGAGTACCGCATCGGCGTCACCAAAGACCTCTCCGCCATCTTCTACCAGATAGACGAGAGCGGCCACTGCCGCGCAGGGAAGATTATCCGCTACAATCCCGCGACTGGTCACCGCATAAAGGATGCCTCCGTCCCCGTGGACTGGGTGCATACCCGCCTCAAAAAGAGTGGCCACCTTCCGGAATCCTGGCAGCTCACCCAGTGCCTCTTCGGCCAGCATCTCCTGCGCACGCGACCGGATGCAACCGTCTGCCTGGTTGAGGCTGAGAAAACCGCCGTCATCTGTGCCGGCTTCCTTCCGGAATTCCTCTGGCTGGCCACCGGCGGCAAAGGCCAGCTGGGAGACCGGCTCGATGCCCTCTACGGCCGACGTGTCATTGCTTATCCTGACATCGACGCCTTCGACACCTGGACCGCCAAACTCAAAGAGAGACCCTGGCTCTCCATCATGGTGTCCGACTATCTCCAGATCACCGCAACTGACCAGGAACGCGCCTCAGGGGCCGATATCGCAGACCGACTAATCGCGTATCGTCTATCCGGCAAGCCGATAAACATACCGATACACCCGATACAGCCGATACAAGCGATACTATCGCAACCCGAAGTCGCCGCCCTCATCGAAGACCTTGACCTTCAAATCACTTCAATCCAACTAATACCTCAACAAAATGAAGATTCTAATTGACAATGGCCACGGAGTAGAGACTCCTGGCAAACGCTCTCCGGACGGACGCTTCCGGGAGTATGCTTACAACCGCCTGATTGCCCGCGCCATCGTGGAGCACCTGCAGTGCAGGGGGTATGATGCCTCCTTGGTCGTTCCGGAGGAAGAAGATATCTCCTTGGAGGAACGCTGCAGACGCATCAACCGCATCGCCATACGTCACGGACACGAACCCAACGACACCTTCGTGGTGAGTATCCACGTCAATGCAGCCGGCAGCGGCGCAATGTGGCACAACGCCACCGGCTGGAGCGCTTACACCTACCCGGGCCATACGGAGAGCGACAAGCTGGCCACCTGCCTGTACAAAGCCGCTCAGAAGCATCTGCCTGGCCACCGACTCCGCACGGACTATTCCGACGGTGATCCGGACCTCGAGAAGCCCTTCTACATCCTGAAGCACACGTACTGCGCGGCAGTCCTGACAGAAAACGGATTCATGGATTGCGAAGTCTCGCTCAAATTCCTGGAATCCGAGGAAGGAAAGAAGGCCATCGTCGCTCTCCACGTGGAGGGAATCATCGACTACGTGAGCAATTTCCAGTAGTAAAGACGTTTTTTACTTTTCGTCCTGCCGATTTCAAGACCCGGCAGGACTTTTTGTATTTTGCTGACGATATTAGTGACAACATCTTGTCAATCGACACTCCAAAATGCACTTTGTTACTCTTTCTTATACGTCTTTACAAGAAAATTAGTAAATTTGGAAATTATAAGCGCAACCCCATAATGGCAGATCTTGAAAAAGAGACTTCTCGCAGTTTCTTCGATAACATCAATTACAAGGTGGTCGATGACCTGCGGGTAACACTAAGAAAAGGCAGTAAGGTGAGCATCGCCTCCGCCTGTTTTTCCATATACGCATTCAACGAACTCCGTGAGCAGCTGGAGGGCCTTGATGAATTGCGCTTTATTTTCACGGCTCCGTCCTTCTTGAAGGAACGCGAATCCAAGCAGCGCCGGGAATTCTACATCCCCCGTATAGACCGCGAGCGCACCCTGTACGGCTCTCAGTTCGAAGTCCGCCTCCGTAACCAGCTCACCCAGAAAGCCATCGCCATAGAATGTGCAGAATGGATTCGCCAAAGAGTCCGATTCAAGTCCAACACTACCAACAACATCCTCCAGGGCTTCATCAACGTCAAAAGCGACAGCGTCTTCACATACACTCCAGTCAATGGATTCACAACCACAGATCTGGGCTGTGAGCGCGGTAACAATATGATGAACTTCGTCAACAAGGTGGACGGAGAAAATGCCAAACAATACCTCCGCGTTTTCAACGAGCTCTGGAATAACGAGAAAGACTTCGCCGACGTCACCGAAGAAATCATTGATCACATTTCCAACATCTACCGCGAGAATTCCCCGGAATTCATCTATTTCGTCACCCTCTACAACATTTTCAACGAATTCCTGGAGGACATCTCCGAAGATATCCTGCCCAACGAGGCCACCGGCTTCAAAGACAGTCAGATCTGGAACAAGCTTTACGACTTCCAGAAAGACGCGGCTCTGGCCATCATTTCCAAGCTTGAGAAATACAACGGCTGCATCCTGGCCGACAGCGTAGGTCTGGGTAAGACCTTCACGGCCCTGTCCGTCATCAAATACTACGAGACCCGCAACAAGTCCGTCCTGGTCCTTTGCCCCAAGAAGCTCTGCGACAACTGGATGACCTACCGCAATAACTACATCACCAATCCCATTGCAGCGGACCGGCTCTCATACACCGTCCTGTTCCACTCAGACCTGTCCCGCAACGGCGGTCTCTCCAACGGCATAGCACTCGACAAAATCAACTGGGGCAACTTCGACCTCGTTGTCATCGACGAATCCCACAACTTCCGCAACGGCGGCAAGCTCACCTGGGGAGACGATGACGAAGATCCACGCGAGAATCGTTATCTCCGTCTGATGAACAAGGTCATCCGTGCAGGCGTCAAGACCAAAGTCCTGATGCTCTCTGCCACGCCGGTCAATAACCGCTTCAATGACCTCAAGAACCAGCTCCAGCTGGCCTACGAAGGTGACGTCCGCCGTATGGACGACCTCCTCAACACGGAATCCTCCATCGATGACATCTTCCGCCAGGCGCAGAAATCCTATAACGTCTGGGCAAAGCTTCCCAGCGAAGAGCGCACTACGGACCGCCTTCTCGGAATGCTCAGCTTCGACTTCTTTGAGGTTCTGGATTCCGTCACCATCGCCCGCAGTCGTAAACACATTGAGGCATACTACGACACAGCAGCCGTCGGCAAGTTCCCGACCAGGCTTCCTCCTATATCCCGCCGCCCGTCCCTCACGGACTTGAAGAAGGCTATCAATTACAACGAGATTTTCAACCAGCTCCAGAAACTCAACCTGGCCATCTACACGCCATCTGAGTTCATCTTGGCGAGCAAAGCAGAGAAATACAAGCTCAATCCCGAAACCCACGGCGCCGGCCTTACGCTGGTCGGCCGTGAAATGGGTATCCGGCGCATCATGTGCATTCTCATGCTCAAGCGCCTGGAGAGTTCCGTCAATTCCTTCCGTCTCACTTTGGAGCGCGTCCTCAACCTCATTACCGCAACCATCGAGAAGATTGACAACCACGACACCTTCATAGACGTGGAGGAGGCCCAGGGCTATGACTTCGACATCGACGACTCCGAGAACGACGCCTTCATCGGCACCAAGAAGAACAAGATTGCCCTGGAGGATATGGACTATACCGCCTGGCGTCAGTATCTGGTGCGGGATCAGGAAGAGTTAGCTCTTACCAAGCTGATGCTGGACGACATCACTCCGGAGCACGACAGCAAGCTTCAGCAGCTCATCGAGGACCTCAGGAACAAGTTTGAGCACCCTATCAATGGTGACAACAAGAAGGTCATCATCTTCACCGCCTTCTCCGACACGGCCGTCTATCTCTACGACAATCTGGCCGGCCCCATCAAGGAGAAATACGGCATGGATACCGCTATCGTTACCGGTGACGTGGAGGCTCGCAGCACGCTCAAGCTCCGCGAGAAGTTGGACTTTAACAAAGTCCTGACACTCTTCTCGCCGGTCTCCAAAGAGAAAGCCTCCGTCTATCCCAATATCAACGAAGAGATTGAGGTCCTAATCGCCACTGACTGTATTTCCGAAGGCCAGAACCTGCAGGACTGCGACTACCTCATCAACTACGATATCCACTGGAATCCGGTACGAATCATCCAGCGCTTCGGCCGTATCGACCGTATCGGCTCCAAGAACGACGTCATCCAGCTGGTAAACTACTGGCCGGATATGACCCTCGACGAATATATCGATCTGAAGGGCCGCGTTGAGGCTCGAATGAAGGTCTCCGTTCTTACCTCCACTGGCGACGACAACCCTATCTCTCCGGAAGAGAAAGGCGACCTGGAGTACCGCAAGGCCCAGCTGAAGAAGCTGCAGGAGGAAGTCGTGGACATCGAGGAAATGAACAATGGCGTGTCCATCATGGACCTAGGCCTCAACGAATTCCGCCTGGATCTGCTGGAGTACATAAAGACGCACGAGGATGTGGAGCATACTCCTTTTGGCCTCCACGCTGTGGTGGGCCACAATGAGTACACGGAGCCTGGTGTCATCTACGTTCTCAAGAATCGCAACAGAGGAGTCAATATCGACAAGAAGAACCGGCTACATCCGTTCTACCTCATCTACGTCCGCAATGATGGCTCCGTGGTCATCAACCATCTTTCCCCGAAGGAGTTGCTGGATAAGTTCCGCAGTCTTTGCAAGGGCAAGAATTCACCGCAGACCGCCCTCTGTCACGCCTTCAACAAAGAGACAAAGGACGGCCTAAAGATGACCACTTACTCCAAGCTGCTGGGCGATGCTATTGGCAGCATCATCAACGTGAAGGAAGAGAGCGACCTGGATTCCTTCCTTGAAGGCGTACAGGGCGCCCTGTTTACCAAAGAAATTACCGGTCTCGATGACTTCGAGCTTATCTGTTTCCTCGTAATCAAATAGCTCATTGCCTATGCTGGGACTGCCGAAATCAACCGAACTTTCACAACAGCTTCCGAAGACTCGCATCTTCGCGAAGTTTGACCTCCGTTCTTCCCAGAAGGATCGCTTCGATGAGGATATCTCCAGGATGGCCATTGTGAACGTGATTTCGCAGCGCACTATCCCTGCTCTTCCTCCAGGTGAGAAGGTGGAATCCATCTACGTACTGGAGGTACTGATGAAGAAGCAGGACTACGACCCGCGGAATATCCAGCTCCTTTCCAAACTCATCCCGCAGAACATTTTGTTTTTGTTGAGGTACGAGAACAAGGTCCAGCTGGCCATCTTCCATACCAAGCTCCTGACGAGCGCCTGGGGGCCGGAACCAGAGGTTGTTCTTTCAGGCTTGGATCTGGACGCGGCTTGGGAAGGTATCGTGAAGTTGGTTGGGACCATCGAGGTGGAGGAGGGAAATACCCTGGAGGAGCAGATTCATTATGATGAGGCGCGGGCGAAGCTGCTCAAGCGGATTGAAGATCTGGAGGCGAAGTCCAGGAGCGAGAAGCAGACGCGCCGGCGGCTGGAGATGTTTGAGGAATTACAAGAATTAAAGAAACAACTATAGGAAAAAGGCTCAAGTACATTGGTATGGCAAAGATGACTACCAAAAAAATTGAAGAAAAAGGACAACGCATTCTCTGCGATTATTTCGCCGAGTGTGAACGTGTTGACACCTTTATAGCCACCAATGACAAAGAGCCTCTTTGGGATGGTAATCTGTTCTTATTCAATTCTTCCGAGCAGAAAGCGGACCAGGTGTATGGTAAGATTCCCGCGCAGTTAAAGTCCTCAGGGAAAACCTCCCAAAAGGAGACCGTATCATTCCCTGTAAAGAAGACCGCATTGGAGGCTTACAAGCGCGATGGCGGCATTATCTACTTCTATGTCCTGATTAACAATCCTGAATCGAAGCAAATATATTATTGCCTCCTAACCCCGGTTGTGATTAAAAAGTACCTTCGTGCTCCTGCAAGCGGCGATAGCGTTTCCATCACGCTCAAGCAGCTTTCAGCAGACAAACAACAAGTAACGGAAACGTTGTTTCAGTTCTACTTCGATTGCAAGAAGCAAACATCCTCTGCTGAGAAGCCTATAGTGGAACTTCAAGATTACCTCTCAAAATCTGGAAAGAGGCAGTTTACCGTTTTCGCCAAATCACCGAATCCGGTTGATGATGTATTCAAGCATATGCAGAGCCACCCTCTGTATTTGTACGCTACAGATGAAGATAAGAATGTAACCTTCCCGATAGGAGACGGACCTGTTACATTGAAAATTGGGCATAACATCGACCAGAACGTTTCGGTAAACGGCGTGCCCTATTTTAAGAGATGTACGCTATTCAATGAGGGAGAAGAGAGTGTTGTTATCATCGGAAACTTCTTTACGTTCCGGACAGGAAATGAGAAAAAGAAGCCGTCGCTCAACTTCAAGTTGGAGGGCCATTCCAATTTACAGAAAATCACATATCTTTCTTTTTGCCTGGCCGTTATCAAATATCAAAAATTCAGTATAGGTCAGCTTGTCGTTCCTTGCGAAGGGCTAAATCCTGATGCTGGTTTGATAAAGAAGATGGAAGAGGAGTTGAAGATACTATGCCAAGTACGTAGTCTTTTCAATAAGATGCACATAGAGGGCGACATAAATCTCGATGAACTTAATTCAAACGCAATCAGTAACCTTGAAGCCCTCTACAAAGGGATTGTGCTGAATGAGCCGCTGGAATTAAAGCCGGGGATGGAAAAGAAAGTTCGCATAGAGATTGGTCATCTCGTGCTGTATGTTATGTTTGAGCCAACCGATAATGGCAAATTCTTCGTGCGGGATTTCTTTATGGATGATGATGTCTGTTGTCTCCTGAATGGTGATAATGTTTCCTCTAAGTCAAGCCGGTTCACACTGCTTAGCGTTGACCAGTTCGCTGAGGCCTCTAACTTCGATTTCAGTTTGATGATTCCCAGTTATGAGGCATTTGTCAAAGACAATGAGAATGTAGCCCAATACGCACACTGGGATATGTTGAGAATGATTCAGGCGTACGACAAAACTGAAGGGGCAAAGATTAAATTGCTCGATGCCGCCGATACTTTAAATAACTGGTTCATAAATACTAATCGTTTTACTGAAGCACCAATAAACGAAATCAATCGATTCCAGATTCTTAAGCGCCGTGGCACTTTATCAGATGCAGACAAGACAAGGATCTGTGAGATACTCGAGAGTGATGTTGCCGAAGACTGTAAGACGGCCTGTATGTTACTCCTTGACAATCAGACTGGAGCCGAATACCATTTTAAGAAGATTCCGGACGATAATAAGGACTTCTTCAAATCTTTACCCATATATCACTTTTGGAAATAGAATTATGCTTATGGATAAAATGAAAATGCATACTGTGGATATCACAGAAGGCAATATCGAAAAGATTGGGCAGTTGTTCCCTAATTGCTTAACAGAGCGTGTAGGAAATGACGGCAAAGTTGAAAAAGCAATAGATTTCGACCTGCTTCGACAGGAGCTGTCAAAAGGTATTGTTGAGGGAACACAAGAACGCTATCAGTTCTCATGGCCTGATAAAAAAAGATCTATTCGACTAGCCAATGCTCCTTCTTCTAAGACCCTTCGCCCTTATCGAAAGGAGAGCGTGAGCTTTGATAGTACTGAGAATCTATATATCGAAGGAGACAATCTCGAAGTGTTAAAGCTTCTTCGTGAGACATATCTAGGAAAGATAAAAGTCATTTACATTGATCCTCCCTACAATACTGGTAGCGACTTTGTATATGAGGATGACTTTTCTCAAACCACTTCGGAGTATATCGGAACATCAGGGCAGACTGATGCATTTGGGAACCGTCTTGTACAGAATACAGAAACCAACGGCCGGTTCCACACAGACTGGTTAAATATGATGTTTCCTCGCATTAAAATAGCGAGAGATTTATTGTCTGAAGACGGTGTGATTTTTATCTCGATTGATGACTATGAGCAAGAGAATCTGAAGAAGATTTGTGACGAGGTTTTTGGCTCTTCAAATTTTATATCTCAGGTAGTATGGGAAAGGTCTTTCGCGCCGATTAGTTTGAAGAAGCATTTCTCAAATAGTCACGACTACATTCTCGTTTATGGGAAGAATATTTCTATAACGGAATGCCATGGACTACCGAGAACAGAAGAGAATAGTGCCCGATATTCTAATCCTGATAACGATCCACGAGGCCCCTGGCAAAGTGATAATACTACAGTAGGTCCAGTTGTTCAGTCAAAAGTTTATGAGCTGCAGCTCCCCAGTGGACGGAAAATCCTCCCTCCGAGTGGTAGATGTTGGTTGTATACGAAAGAACGTTTTGAAGAGATGATTGCTGACAACCGGATTTGGTTTGGGGCAGATGGAGATAATGTTCCAAGGTTGAAGAGATTCCTGTCAGAGGTAAAGCAAGGTATTACTCCGATGTCAATATGGAAGCATGAAGAGGTAGGGCATTCTCAGTCGGCATCTCAGAACCTTAAAAAACTATTTGATGGAAAAGCCTATTTTGAGTATCCTAAACCAGTGGACTTGATAGAACGTTGTATCGCTCTATACTCTGAAAAGGATTCGATTATTATGGATTTCTTTTCAGGATCAGCGACAACTGCCCATGCTGTGTTTAAAAGAAATGCAGAAGATGGAGGTAATCGTCGTTTCATTATGGTCCAATTGCCTGAAGAGACAAGCCCAAATTCTGAGGCGTTCAGAGACGGCTATAAGACAATATGCGACATAGGAAAAGAAAGAATAAAGAGGGCTGGTAAAAAGGTGCTAGAGGAGAAGGCTCAACAGAATAATGTAGGCGGGCTATTTGCTCAAGCGGACGAGTCTGCAAAAATAGATGTTGGATTCCGTGTTTTAAAGCTTGACTCTAGCAATATGGAGGACGTATATTATAAGCCGGAAGATTCTTCTGAGGCAACGCTCTTTGAGGACAATGTCAAGCCGGACCGTACGGGTGAAGATTTGCTGTTCCAGGTTATGCTGGAGTGCAATCTACCGCTTTCTGCCAAGATTAAGACCGAGAAGATTGCTGGAAAGGAAGTGTTCTCGGTGAACAACGGATATCTCATTGCTTGCTTCGACGAGGACGTGAACGAGAAAGTTATCACAGAAGTGGCCAAGCGCAAGCCGTACTACTTCATCATGCGTGATAAGTCTCTGTCCTCGGACAACGTGGCCGACAACTTCGAGCAGATCTTCCAGGCATACTCCAAAGACACCATCCGTAGAATCCTGTAGCTATGAAATTCAACTTCAAAATACAGCAGTACCAGACGGATGCTGTTGAGAGTACCGTGGATATCTTCGCTGGGCAGCCGTCCCGAGATGGTTTCCAGTACCGGCGCGACCTTGGTAAAGAAGCGGCAGGAATGCTGCTCACTGAGGCTGATTACGCCGGTTACCGAAATGCGGACATAGAACTCACCGACCAGCAGCTGCTCGCCAATGTACGTGGTATGCAACGCATCTGGAGCATTCCGGAGTCAAAACACCTGTCTCACGACCTCGGCCGTCTGGGCCTGGACATCGAGATGGAAACCGGAACGGGTAAGACATATGTCTACATCAAGACGATGTTCGAGCTCAACAAGCGTTATGGATGGTCCAAGTTTATTGTTGTTGTACCGTCCATCGCTATCCGCGAGGGTGTCCACAAGTCCTTTACGATGTTGGAGGACCATTTCATGGAATATTACGGCAAAAAGGCTCGTTTCTTCATCTACAATTCTTCCAACCTGCAGCAGCTGGACTCTTTCTCCTCTGATGCCGGCATTAACGTGATGATCATCAACACGCAGGCCTTTGCTACGGATATGAAGGAGGGTGCCACACGTGGCGCCAGCCGTATCATATATACGGAGCGTGATGACTTCGGCTCCCGCAAGCCGATTGATGTGATTGCGGCCAACCGCCCCATCATCATCATGGACGAGCCTCAGAAGATGGAAGGCGTGGCCACCCAGACGGCCCTGCAGCGCTTCAAACCGCTTTTCGTCCTCTACTATTCTGCAACCCACAAGACCTCTCACAACTGCATCTATGCCCTCGATGCGCTGGATGCCTACAAGCAGAAGCTGGTTAAAAAGATCCAAGTGAAAGGCTTCGAGGTAAAGAACCTCAAGGGCACAAGTTCTTACCTGTATCTGGACGACATTCTTCTCTCCAAGACCCAGCCGCCGGTGGCCCGTATCGAGCTGGAGGTACAGGGTAAGACAGGTATCCGTCGTGAGAGGCATAAACTCGGTTTTGGCGACTCTCTATTTGATGAGTCTCAAGGCCTGGCACAGTACGACGGCTTTACGATTGCCGATATAGATCCGCTTACGAATAGTGTTAGATTCTTAAATGATGTACTGATTCGCAAGGGCGAAGTCTATGGCGACAGCTCCATGATTGCCATGCAGCGCGTTCAGATCCGCGAGACCATTGCTTCCCACCTGGACAAAGAGCGTGAACTTTTCAAGAAGGGAATCAAGACACTTTCCTTGTTCTTTATCGACGAGGTGAAGAATTACAAAGGCTACGATGACGACGGTAACGAGATTCACGGACCGTTCTGGAAGATCTTTGAGGAGGAGTATGCCAACGCTTTGAACGAACGCATGTCAATCTTTGAGGATGACTACCAGGAATACCTCCGTCGCTTCACTCCGGATCAGGTTCACAACGGCTACTTCTCCATCGACAAGCGCACCGGTCGCGCCATCAATAGTGAGACTGGTCGCAAGAGCGACATTTCAGACGATATTTCCGCCTACGACCTCATTCTTAAGAATAAGGAACGTCTCCTGAGCTTTGAAGAGCCCACACGCTTCATCTTCTCACACTCCGCTCTACGTGAAGGTTGGGATAACCCCAACGTCTTTCAGATCTGCACGCTCCGTCACGCCTCTTCGGCAATCGCTAAGCGTCAGGAGGTCGGCCGTGGTCTTCGTATATGTGTAGACCAGAACGGTAACCGAATGGATATGGAAGAGCTTGGCGAGGAGGCAGTACAGGAGGTCAACGCTCTCACCGTTATTGCCAACGAGTCTTATTCTGACTTTGTAAAAGGCCTCCAGAACGAGACCCGAGAGGCTCTCCGGGAGCGCCCGAGCAAAGCGACGGTCGAATACTTCACCGGCAAGGTGGTTCAGAAGGATGGCCAGCCTTACACCATCAACGAGCAGGATGCAATGATGATTACCGGCTACCTGATGGGCTATGGCTATGTAGACAACAACCTCCAGATTACCGAGCAGTACAAGAAAGACAGCGACGCCGGCAAGCTCATGCCGCTTTTCCCTGGCATCGCTCCCATCGCAGACGAAGTGCATAAGCTCATCCGCTCGCTCTTCGATGAATCCGTTGAGCTGGAGAATATGGTGGAGAATGCCAATGAATCTGCTTCCTTCGAGAACAAACTCAACGACAACTTCTACAAAAAGGAGTTCCAGGCCCTCTGGAATGAAATCAACCACCAATACGTCTACACGGTCCACTATGATAGTAAGGAGCTCATTGAGAAAGCCGTTAATGCCGTCAATGCTGAGCTGGTTGTTACCGAACTTAAGTACGTGATGACGGAAGGTGAACAGGAAGAGGTTGATACCTATGGTAATACCCAAACGACTACAAGGTCCCTGTCAACCGTAAGCACATCCTCCGTTCGCTACGACCTGGTGGGTGACATCGCCAGGAAGACTACGCTAACACGTAAGACCGTGGCGGAAATCCTTCGGACCATCCGTCCTACCAAGCTGCAGCTCTTCCGCAATAACCCCGAGGAGTTCATCAAGAATGTCTCTCGCATCATCAAGGAACAGAAAGCTACGATGATTGTGGAGCACATCCAGTATGACAAGATTGATCAGGTGTACGACAGCACCATCTTCACCAAGGAGAAGTCCTCCCAGCCGGTCAGCAAGGCATACCAGAGCACAAAGAGCATCCAGGACTACGTTTTTACTGATGGCTATGCCGAGGAGAGTGTTGAGAAGAAGTTCGCTAAGGCCTTGGACGAAGCTTCTGAGGTCTGTGTATATGCCAAGCTGCCACGTAGCTTCCATATCCCGACACCTGTCGGCAGCTATTCTCCGGACTGGGCCATCGCCTTCAACAAGGGCACCGTCAAGCACATCTTCTTCATCGCTGAGACTAAGGGTTCAATGGACTCAATGAACCTTAAACCCATCGAGAAGGCCAAGATCGACTGCGCAGAGAAGCTGTTCAACGATGTATCCACCTCCAACGTACGCTACCACAAAGTGGATAGCTATCAAACACTTCTGGATATTATGAAATCAATGGATTAAGCCTTATGATAACACTAGACCACAACAAGTTACAAGCGCTCATCGCTTCATACAAGAAAGATTTTCCAACCCACATCGGGGATGAGATATACAAGTGGAAAGCACTTAAAAAGTTCCAAGACGCATGGAATATAGATGCTCCAGACTTTGGAGCAATGTTCAGTGAAGCAACATCCCTTCACGAAAACCTTCTGCAGTCTGCCATGCATTTCCCGAAGAAAATGATGGAGGAAATGTGTGAGAAGGAACCTGAAACGGTTCGGGAGATGTTTCGCTCCCTTTTCAATGAGGAACTTCCTCTGGAAGAGCGTGTACAAGGCTTTAGGCAGTCATCAGATAAATTCAAAGAAAAGTACTGGCCCGAAAAGAATCATTACCAGGACATCAACGCTATTAGTACGTACTTATGGTTCCGCTATCCTGATAAGTATTACATTTACAAGTATTCAGAGATTAAGGTGACAACCAAAGCTGTCAACTCTTCTTATGTGGTCAAGAAGGGAGCTGATGTGAAAGGTTTCATCCTCGCGATTGAGTTTTTCGATATCATTAGGGGGGCCTTGCAAAAAGACCCGACCGTACGACCAATGTTAAATGCAGTCCTTACGTCCGATTGCTATAAGGATGAGAACCTCAATTGTATGGTTGTCGATTTCGATTACTATGTCGGTACTTATTACAAAGAAGAAACCAAGGCACCAGTAAACAAAGAGAACGTTAAAGTATGGATGTATTCACCAGGCCAATATGCTAGTGAATGGGACGAGTGTTTAAAGACGGGCACGATGCTCATTGGCTGGGATGATCTTGGAGACCTTTCCCAATACGAGAGTCGCGATGCAATCTGGTCCGAGCTAAAAGGCCTTTATGGAAAGGATAATCCGAGGAATGATAGTTTAACGACATGGAATTTCTTTGATGGTATTGATGTCGGAGATATCATTTATGTCCGCCGTGGACGTTCCACTATATTGGGAAGGGGGGTTGTAGAATCAGATTATTACTATGACGAAACGAGGGAGTATTTCTGCAATTGTCGTAAGGTTAAATGGACTGAGAGTGGAAAATGGCAGTTGGAAAGTATGACAGATATTAAGACGCTGACGGAAATAACACAGTATGAAAACTATGTAAAACGTCTTAATATCCTTGTGACCGGCGGAGAAGTTCCTGTGGAAGAGTGTAACTATTGGTGGCTTTGTGCTAACCCCTCTGTCTGGAGTATGACCGATTGGCCAGTGGGAGAGGAGCAAGACTACACTTTGTATAACGACAACGGCAACAAGCGCCGTATCTTCCACAACTTCATCGAGGCCAAAGCTGGAGACCGTGTGATTTGCTATGAGGCCAATCCCACAAAACAGATTACCGCATTGGCAATAGTCTCTCGTGAAAATGACGGCGAGCGTATATGGTTTGAGAAAGTAGAATCCCTTATGACGCCCATTCCGTTTGCCACAATAAAGGAGAATTCAGAGCTGGAGAAAATGGAATTCCTCGTGAATCCTAACGGCAGTTTCTTCAAACTAACCAAGGAAGAATATGGTGTGATAATGGACCTCATCCGTGAATCAAACCTTGGTGCCAACCATCAGGTGGCATATGAGACTTATTCCCGTGAGGATTTCCTAGACGAAGTCTATATGTCCGAGAAAGACTTAGATGATTTGAGTCGTCTTCTGGAAAACAAGAAGAACATCATCCTGCAGGGAGCCCCGGGCGTTGGTAAGACTTTCTGTGCACGCCGGCTGGCCTATGAACTGATGGGAGAAAAGGATGAATCCCGCGTGAGTCTCATCCAGTTCCATCAGAACTATTCCTACGAGGACTTTATCCTTGGCTACAAGCCCGTAGGAGCAGACTTCGAGCTCCAGCGCGGTATCTTCTACAAGTTCTGCATCAGCGCTGCCAACAACCCGGATAAGCCCTATTTCTTCATCATAGACGAGATCAACCGAGGCAACCTGTCCAAGATATTCGGTGAACTCCTGATGCTCATTGAGAAGGACTACAGAGGCGAGAAACTCACCCTGGCCTACAAGGACGAAAAATTCTTCGTTCCCAAGAACCTCTACATCATTGGTATGATGAACACGGCCGACCGTTCGCTGGCCATGATTGACTATGCACTCCGCCGCCGATTCAGCTTCTATGACATGCGCCCGGGCTTCGAGTCCGAAGGCTTCCAGAAATACCAGGCAGCGCTCTCCAACGAGCATTTTGACCGCCTCATCGAAAAGGTCAAGGAACTCAACCGTGCTATAGCTGCAGATGAGTCCCTGGGCTCCGGCTTCGAGCTTGGCCATAGCTATTTCTGCGGCCAGAAGGCCATTACCGACGATTGGCTGCACCAGGTTATCAACTATGACCTTATTCCCATGCTGCAGGAATATTGGTTCGATAACCGCAAGGAAGTAGAGAAGTGGAAGACCGCCCTCAACGCCATCTTCAATGATTAACGACAAAGGCATACTGATCCGGAACATCTACTATATGTTGTCCTATGCTTTCCAAGAGCTTAGGAAGAACAACTATGATGAAATCTCGAAGGAAGACTTCGAGTACATCCAGGATCTGTTTGCCGAGATTCTCTACAAAGGCATCTCTTACCAGCTCAAGCAGGGTCTCTACCGCGAGTACATCGAGCGAAAAGACACCCTCTCCGTCCTCAAAGGCAAGCTGGATATCCAGGGTACCATCAGGAACCGTATCCGTCGCAAAAATACACTTTCCTGCGAATACGACGACCTATCCGAAGACAACATCTTCAACCAAATTCTCAAGACAACGGCCGGCATTCTCATCCGGGAGAAAGCCGTTGGCTCCAAGCGCAAGAATCAGCTCAAATCCCTGATGCCCTTCTTCGACGGAGTTACCGAGATAGACCCCTTCAACATCCACTGGAACATGCTGCGCTTCCAGCGCAACAATCAGACCTACAAGATGTTGATGAATATCTGCTATTTCATCCTGGACGGCATGCTTATGACCACTGAGTCTGGTGCCTACCAGATGGCCACCTTCTCAGACGAGCACATGAACCGCCTATTCGAGAAGTTTGTCCTGGAGTACTATCGCCATCATTTCCCCAAGCTCTCTGCCTATCCGGACCAGATCAGCTGGGACATCACCGACCGCGATACTGCCGCCATCGACTTCCTTCCCACGATGAAGACCGACATCACCCTCCACAACGGTGACTGTACCCTCATCATCGACACCAAATACTACGGCCGTATGATGCAGGAACAGTTCGACAAGCAGACCATCCACTCCGGTAACCTTTACCAGATCTTCACCTACGTCAAGAATCTGGATAAAGATAACACCGGCAATGTTTCCGGTATGCTGCTGTACGCCCGTACTCAAGAGGAGATAGCTCCAGATCTGGACGCCACCTTCGGCAAGAACCGCATCATGGTCCGAACCCTCGACCTCAACTGTGACTTCCCGGCCATTCAGGAGCAATTAAGGAATATCGCTGCTGTACTTGACAGTTAATGGGATTATGGTTGGTAAGTACAAGGTCATAACCCTTTGCGGAAGTACCCGCTTCAAGGATGCATTCCTGGAGGCACAGAAGCGTCTGACGCTTGCCGGCAACATCGTCATCAGCGTCGGCCTGTTCGGCCATTCTGGGGATGATGAGGTCTGGACTGAAGGCACCAAAGAGATGCTGGACGATATGCACAAGAGGAAGATTGATATGGCCGACGAAATATATGTCATCAATGTCGGGGGCTACATAGGCTCAAGCACCCGTTCTGAAATCGAATATGCCCGGAGCCAGGGCAAGGTGATAAAGTATTTGGAGGAGGCGTAGAATATGGACCAGACCAAAATAGTCAAGATGCTCCGCCTGATGAAGATCCTCACAGGCAACGTGAGTAGAACCATCGACCAGGTGGCCAAGGAAATGGGCATTACGCCACGTACAGTCTACCGGTACATCGATGATATCCGGGAGGCCGGCTTCGTGGTGAATAAGCTCTACGGAAACGTCTACGCCATGGGAAAGGTGGCCAGGGGGCTATCCGATTTCAACCGGCTGATTTATTTCACCGAAGAAGAAGCCTACATTACCGCCAAGATGATCGAGGGCATTGACAACAACAATGTCCTCAAGCGTGACCTGCAGCGGAAGCTGGCCAGTGTCTATGACAGCACGTCCATTGCCAACTACATTGACAATACCGCAAATGCTGCCAACGTGGAGGCCCTTGCCGATGCAATCAAGCGCAAGAAGCAGGTGGTTCTAAAGCAGTACGAATCCGCCCACAGCAATGAATCTAAAGACCGCTTGGTGGAGCCCATCGAATTCACGGCCAACATGATTGACATCTGGGCCTACGACGTTGAGAACGACGACAACCGCGTGTTCAAGGTGGCCAGAATTCATGAGGTTGAGGTGACGGATTCCGGCTGGGAGTTTGCTGCAAAACACAAGGCTGTCAAGCCCGACGTTTTCCGTATGGTCGGTAACCTCAACAAGAAGATAATCCTGCAGCTCAACACCAGGGCGAAAAGCCTCCTCCTGGAGGAATTCCCGCTGGCCGAAAAAGACCTCAAACGTGAAGATGGCAAATGGCTTCTCAAAACCACCATCCACAGCCTGGAAGGCGCCGGCCGCTTCGTCATAGGTCTCGCAGCCGACATCAAAATCATTGAAGGTGATAAGCTTAGGGACTACGTTCATAAGTATGGTAAGCGTTTTGTGGATAAAATCTAAGCTCAAATAATCATTCATGGCTGGGAAGATACTCATAATTGGAAATGGTTTTGACTTAGATGTCAATTTCAAAACAAAGTACAAGGATTACTACGAAATATGGGAACGGAATAACTTTTGGCCGTTTCAGGGCAGGACTGATGGACTGGGGGGCTATATAAACACTTGCGCCAAGACAGACAAGTGGCTGGATTTGGAGAAAGCTCTTTTTGATTATGCGGCCGCCGATAATGGAGCAGCGACCAGATTATCTGGAGGAGATTATCCTATTGACTCAGACAAATATGATTTCGAAACACTAGTCGATAACCTTACTCGGTTTATCATTAGAATACCGGAAGAAACCAAAATAGAGAAGAAATCAGTAGCCTCACAAGTTCTTAGGGCAGTGCTTGATAATGGGTCTTATTCAATCTATTCGTTCAACTATACTAATCTATGTCGTGTTGCAGCAAGGCTGTATTTGAATGTCTCTTCATACGACGATATAGAGTATGATTTATCATACACGCCTGTACACGGAAGAGTTAAAGAGAAAGACATCATATTGGGAGTCCATAGTGATGCTGATCTGATTGAAGGATACGACTTCCTAAAGAAAATCAATCAGCCGCAATATCATCAAAACAATCTTATCCAGGATTTGGATAGCGCAGATGAAATAGTATTCTTCGGTTTATCTATGGGCGTCATTGACTTCCCATATTTCCGCGATCTCTTTAACGGCTTGTGCACAGGAATTGTGCCTGTTGAGAAGAAAAAAAAGCTTACGTTCTTTACCTATGATGAGCCTTCCAGAATGGATATTCATAGACAGCTTTCAAAGCTAACTGGAACAGACTTAATGAGGATGAAGAATAATTGCTTTATGGAGTTTATCCGAACAGAGAATTTTGCATTAGACGACAAAACTAAGTTAGAAGCATGGATCGCCTGCCAGAAGAGTATCAGCTAAGAGTCTTTGACGATTTATGCTAGCGAATTAGCCTATATGGAAAAAGAGCCTCGTAAGAAATTCCGTGCTCCAGACGGCACCCTCTACGATTCCGTTGAGGACTACTACAACGACCCTCTGCTGGATAGCGACATCATTCAGTGTGCCCTCTGGCGTGGCGTACGCACTCCGCAGAACGACTTTGAACGTGCTCTCATGAAGGATATCGAGGAGGCTAAGCGTCAAGGCAAGTATCTGGAAATCTATCCGGAATAGTTGATTACCACTCCTCCTCCCGGTACTTCCGCTTCTTCGTCCAGTAATCGCCGATGCCATACCGTTGCGCCCGCTCCACCCAGGCCTCAATCTCCTGGCGGCGGAAGAGCACGGTCTTGCCGGACTTGTAGTGGGGAATGCCGTGGAAATAGAGCCAGCTGCGGACTGTCTCCAGCTTGGGCGAACCAGGAATCAGCCGACGCAGTTCATAGATGTCGATCCAGTCCTCATGCGGGCCGATGGTGCCGTTGAGGACTGGTTCCGTCTTCAGGGAGAGCCAGCCGTCAATGACCTCCAGCTGCTTGACGATTCCGGCAAGGACCTCCGGAATCATGGCCACATTGATCTGCTTCATACCGGCTACCTCCGTCTGCCGCCCAGGGGATGCGTGGCCACGTAGCGCTGCGCTTCCTCCATGACCTCCGTGTTGTCCTTCACGCGGGTGCGGAGCAGCCATTTGTCGATTTCAGATTTCTTGAAGAATGTCCGCTTGCCCTGCTTGTAGTAGGGAATGGAATTCTCACTGCACCAGCCATAGATGGTCGATGGCTGCGGATGCGACGGCAGATATTCGCTCAGCGTCTTGATGTCCATCATCTCCGGGAAATTGTCCACCGGCGCCGGCGCCACATTCAGTTTGTCCAGCTTCGAGTCGATGCTCTCCAGCAGTTCCGATATCCGGCCGACCAGACCCGGAACCATCTCAAAGGTATATTCGTTCATATCAGTAAGGTTTTCCGCAAAGGTCGGAGCTTAGGCCGATAAAAACAAAAAAGGTACTTGCTCGTCTGTCAGTTTGGTCTCCGGCAGAGCCTCCGCCCAAACAGCCAGACCAGCAACCTCTATTGCCACCCTTCGCTGTGAGACTGTGACCGGACAAGCCGGCCACAGACTCACGGACGCCCTCCGCTCCATTGGCCCTCGCCGCAAGGCTACCGCACTTATAAAGGAAAAGCGGTGTGCAAGACTGTGCCGGAGCAAGTCCGTCACAGACTTGCACCCTGTTGTCCCCCCGGCCCCCAAGGGAGATAATCACCCGGGAAGCGTAGTGCCAGTGCGACCGGCAGTGCCCGTATCCCGCTTTCCATAACATAATCCCATCGGAATTGTGTAACAGCCGCCGGCACCGTCAGTGCCCCGCATCAGGGGAGGAAGTATCAGGGGGTCAGAAGCCCGCAGAAACGACCTGCAGGGCGTCTGATTACACAATTCGGATTATGTTAAGGACGCTCCGTCATCAAAGTGCGAAGGTCCTACCTTCGAATTCCCGGGTGAGGCGGCGGCAGGAGAGGGCCTGGCGGCAGTGGCCGGGACCGTCCCGGCCCTTTGCCAGCCCCGCACCGGGCAGAGGAATCGGGGCCCCAATTTCCCCAATTCCTCTACCTCGGTGCCGCTCCGCATCAACGGCATCAATATTCAAACGGTATCTCCCGCATCAGCCTCAGAGCAGTGCGAGTATCCTGCCGCCTTATGCCCTTCGGGCGGGTCGCCACGTCTGTGACTCCTTGTGGCCTGACAAGCAGTCCACAAAGAGTCAAGAGCCGTTGCTCCAAGGTACGGCTTCGCCGTGTTCAACCTGGCCGCTATTCCTCCAGGCCTCTGCCGGGAAGAATCCCGCCAGAAGCCTTCCGGGCAGCCAGGACACGGCCGTCCCGGCCGTTGGCGCAGAGAATGCCGGTCAGCCACCGCACAATGCGGCAGTCAAGACTGCCAGCCTTGCCTGCACGCATCCCACGCTGCCCGTCATCCACTGCGCGGTTTCGCCCGCATCAGCGGTGTAGGGTAGGTGCTTCTATTCGAAGGTCTGTGCCAGTTCGCGGGAGCCGTCGTACCCCGCATCAACGTCATCTCGCGCTCACTCCCTTGGGCCGTTCCGGCCCAGGCCCTGGAGGCCGTCGGCCTTCCCACAACGTCGGTCTCTTCCGCTGTTCCAGGGAGCCTTGCGTCTCCCTTCCATGGCGCTCCAGAGCCCGCCGCCCCTCACGCTGCCAGACCGCCTCCAGGGCCACGCTCCACTCGCTTCGCTCGTTCCGCGCCCTTGGTCACTGGGAGACTCTAAGCCGGGCATCCGCCCGGACGGCATCAAGAAACAACGCGACATCACCCGCATCAACGACCCGCCTTAGAGACTCCCAGCAACCAAGGCCCACCAAGAGACTTACGCTTCCGCCTCATCAAGAAAAACACCGGCATCACCCGCCCGAAGGGAGAGAAATAGGTATAAATATATACAACAGAAGGAGTGCGGCTTGCGCCGCACCGCTTCGCTTTCAGTAGAATATCCTTGGAAGCTTCCTTTGAGCTATTTGGATGCCCAAGAGTTGTGTTGCCGGTACACCCCCTTAATGATTCTTGTCCAGGATAGATACACAGTAGTCTATTCCCTTCATTTCTGCCCTCAATTCACGCCTCTTGGAAGGTATATCATCCAGCTCCAGGAGTCGCAATTTGATCTCCTCCTTGCGCTTCAGCATCAGTTCCCGGGCTCTCAGGTAGTAGTATTCGTCGTTGATGAGCACGGGCTGGTCTGGTTCAGCTGTGCCCCCGAGAAGATCCAGAGATTTCCAGAGCTTTTCATGATTGATGGGGATGGCAGATCCATCAAAGAAGAATTCCAACACCAATTTGAAGGCCTGGCTGAAGACCTTCTCGGATAAAAGCCGGCAGCGATTCGCAACACCTCGTCTATAAGAGATTGTACGCTCCGTTGTTATGCCTACGGCTGCATACTCGAAATGTTGGGTGAAGGATATCTTATAGTGGCGGCTGGGGTTTCTGTAAAAGGCATGGAACGTTATGTCATTGCCGGCTTCATCCCTATCAATATAGCACTCTCCATCATGGAATTGAAGTTTCTGCAGGGCATCGAAACATTTGTTGAAGTACTTGTTGAAAGCTTCCATCGATATCCTTTGATACTTCTGATAATCGGTGGACTTAGGGATGGCATCAGTGAAATCTCCATTCAGGGCTATCTCTGCAGACATCCAGATCTTGTCACGTGTATCTTCTGAAGCTCCCAGGGCCATTTTCTTATTCACTTTCCATAGCCCAGTGCACCCGACATGACCATAGTCATATCGCTTCTCAGCATAGTATGTGTAGTCGCTCATAATGAAGTATTTTGGAACTGTCTACAAAGTTACACGCTTCCGGCAACATATCGGTACGAAAAAGCCCCAGCACCGAGGGTGCCAGGGCAGAGAGGTTTAGGCTTGGTCACGTGGACCGGGAAGGCTAGTCGCCCTCGCCGGGGTCTTCGTTGGCAGCAGCGGCCCACTTGCACTCGGCAAGCATGGTCTGGGACTTGACGCCGGTGCTGGAATCCACCAGGTAGTAGCGGAAGAAGATCTTCGGCGCAGCTGCGCTGGGGGCACCGTTCTTGGCCACGTAGTCGGCACGAATGTCGACGGCAGCGGCAGTGGGCTCTTCTACGAGCTTGATGGCTGCAGCCTTGCTGTGGGCGCGGCTGACACCGTTGGACTGGCCTTCGGAAGCTTCGATGACCAGGAAGATACCGCCGTTGTCGGCAGGAGCCTGATCCAGCTTGAAGGTGAAGGTTTCACCCTGGCACACGATGGTGGCGGTGGAGGGGGCCTCTACGGAGTTGAGCTCCGGAGGAGTCACCATGACCTGGCCGCCGAGGGTCACGACCCAGTAGTTCAGGCGGGTGAAGAGGTTCGCGCCAGAAATCTTTGCGGAGGTGCCCAGGACGGAACGGCCGGCCTGGCTGAGAGCGAGTTTGTTCCACGCGAGAATCTGCTCGTTGGTGAGGGTTTTCCACTTGGTGGTGAGCATCTTGAAGACGCTCTTCACCTTGGCCTGGTCAGAAGTCCGGATGCTTCCACCGTAACCACGGTTACGGATGTACTTCCGGTTCTTCATCTTTGCAGCGGTCACGCCCTTGGCGCTGCCGCTCATCTCCTCGAAGGCGATGGAAGGAATGTACTTCATAGTTTTTTGAGGTTAAGGTTATAGATAAAGGATAGGATGAAATATAATCCAATCAGGATTATCAGGAAGAAACAGAATCCGCCGACGCGGAGCTTTGCCTGCTGCCAGCCGGAAAGCTTTTTCTCCACCTCAACAGTCTGCGTTTGGATCCGGTCACGGAAAACAATGCTGTCTCTGTAGACAATCTTGGTCTCCACCTGGACAGGCTCCTTGACTGGTTTTGTCTCCAGGGAATGGTGAAGGATTCCTCCGGACACGACGGCCTCGGATTTGGCGTACTTATTCTCCAGTAACGAGGTGGTGTCCAGAGTGGCCACCTTCTCGACAATGACCGGCAGTTCTACGTAGGCGGTATCCACCACCCTCTCGACGACGGTCTTCACCTCCACCTTGGTACTGTCCTGTTCCAGAACTGGCCGGACAGTACCACAAGCGGAAAGAAGGAGCGCGAAAGCAAGAAAGGTGGAGGGTTTCATAGGTTGGTTTAGGTTGTAGGTTGTTTTTCTTTCTCGATGACGTCCTGAAGCTCGGCTTCGAACTTCCTGAACTTGACATCATAGCTGGCTTTGACTCCCAGAATGGCGCCGCAGAGGACCAGCAGTTCGCTCACAATCGAGACTGCGGAGCTGGCAATCTCTCCCAGCGGCGGGATGAAAAAGAGACACACGGAGGCGATGAGGACACCGCTGGTGAAGCTGGCCACCGCGATAATGCCCTGCAGGCGCGTGAGTTCTATTTTCTTCTTCTGGGCCATAGGTCTATTCGTTTACCGGGTTTTCAGGATCTTCCTCCTCACCGGGAGTCTGCTCGATGCCATCACGAACCAGGAAAGCGAAAGCAAACGGTTCGCGGCCGGTATCCCAGAATCCCATCACACGGCGATCCATCGTGAATATCTTGTTCTCGATATGGCATTCGCCCATGCCGAAACAGTCCTGGTGGAACTGATTGCCGCCGCCGGGAACCGGCACGTCGGCAGTGACATCTTCGGGCATCTGTTCGAAGGTCGCTTCCCAGGGCAGGTCTCGCTGCGCGTAAGAGCAGCTGGAGAATTGCAGGTGCATGAACACCCAGTGGTCAAAGACGACCACGAAGGTATCGCTGGAGAAACGGAGGTAATTCCCATCCGTAGTCACTGTCAGGCGCTGCTTGGTGCCTTTGATGGTATTTGCGCCCTGATTCAGCTGGGCGTACATCGTCACGAAGTACAGGGAGAGCGGGCCATTCTGGTCGAACCATGGCTGCTTCTCAATGACAATCGTGTTCTTGTCCTTGATCCAGGACTTGAGGACGGTACCGCCATCATAGATGGCATCGCCCCAGGAATACGTCTGCGTCTCGATGAAGCGGACAAAAACGCCGCCAATCGTACTGCGGTCGATAGTCAGATCCGGCACGGTAATCTCCAGCTGATCGCAGGCCTGGTATGCGGGATTCGTAGGGTCAAACGTGACCTTGGCATTCAGAACCACGTAATTTGGGGCCTGATAGTCCTTGAAGGTTATCTGGCCGGCACCGAAGTTATTGGAAATGCTGTTAAACATAGCTCTAGCCTCCTTTTACTAATAGATGATACCGGTTCCGAAGACCTCGGTGTGGGTGAAATAAGGGCCTCCACGATGAGCGAAAGTAAGCTGCGAGGCGCCGTCGCGGTTGTACATATACACCAGGTAGGATTGGGCGTTGATATGGCCGGAATCCTCGCAAGAACGGCCGATGGCGATACCGGTACCGACAATCGCAGAAGGCAACGGCTGATCGA
>JAEEGH010005082.1_pt1 | contig 33365 bp, 23 predicted proteins | sample 9134181 | NCBI WGS metagenome assembly JAEEGH01 (sample SAMN16246544, study PRJNA631951) | gut metagenome | biome: gut microbiome; feature: rumen; material: DP-attached | host: Bos | place: Iran: Karaj | collected 2018-10
GACTGAGTCAGTCGTCGTGAATAATTCCTTCAACCAATGAAACGATTCCATAGCACACTAAATCATTTTGTGCTGCAAAGGTAGTAAGAAAATGGCACAAAGCCGCCATAATTGTGCAAGTATTTGCAGGTCTTTTAACATCTTTAACGTTCAAAGTGCTGATAATCCTTCAACGTGCGCCACGAACCACCCCATTTGAAGCCGTGTTCTATGAACAGACGGTAGCACAAATCGTCCTTTACAATCATGTAGGGCCACCGCTTGTTGCGGTTGGCATATTTCCGTCCGGTAGAAGGTTGGACAACAGTCCGGCCATCCTTCCGCTGCTTCACGCAGGGGTTGTATAGCGGGTTGATGTCGATGGCCATCCCCTGCGAGTGCTTCGACAGCTTGGTCGAGCCGGCGATGGCGCGGAAGTTGAAGCAGCTGGTGTTATTGGCCTGCATCGACCGCTCGTCGTCGCCGTCGTAGTCGTCAATCAGCTGCATCCGCTCTATGGGGTACTTATTTCTATAAAGTTCTTGAAAGATTTCTATTAAATCATTGGCAATCATCTTGTTACAAACCAGCTCTCCTACCCTTTCCTTTCCTGCCCTATCGTAATGCGACAGCCTCAGGTAGCGCAGTTCCGAACGGCTGACCGTGCAGTCGGCCTTGTACGACTTTCCCTTCATCCGCTGAAACACCACGTCGCTGATGGTGTCCACCGTAAACGTCTGGGCACTCACCCCGCCTGCGGCCGTCAGCCACATCAGCAGCAGGACGGTGAACTTCTTGGCAATCAAACTCCACAAATTCATTTCAAAGGCTTTTGCATACGTTCTACTTCGTCTTCAAGATATTTGGTAAGACAACGGGCAATCTCGGGATAATAGTCGCCAAAAGTCTTGTATTGCTCGCGATGGCCGGCATAGTGACGCAAGGAGGTGACAAGTTCCGGTAGCCATCGGAAGCCCCTTCGCCACGTTTCGCTAAACATGAAGTTTGCTGTATTCTTGTTGACAAGATTGTTGTCGAGCATGTAGATGAAGACGGCGGCGCGGACAACGCTCTCATTGACCACAATCTTCCAGTCATTATATGCTTGCTGCTCCATTTCAGGCTGCGAGAACTGCAAAAGCTTCATGCCAATCTTCTCCATCATGGCCACATGGGCAGGATTGTCGAGCAGGGGATTGACGAAGGAGTGATTGAACTCGTGGATAAGCAGGGCTGCATCCCAAACGGGCCTGTTCGTCGCAGGATTGAGTTTGTAGCCGCAGATGGCAAACGCCTCTCTCGGCTGTCCCTTTAGCTGGCGGGCAACGCCGTTGTTATGGTCACCATAAGTAAAGCCGATGACGATGCGGAATAGCTCGGTTGCCTCTGTGCCATAGAACTGGGCATACCAGTCCTGGTGAAAGTAAGACATGACGTTTTCTTCGAAGCTTTTCAGCCCTTCCTCGTAGAAGCTGCGGTGCTGTTCGAAGAACTCATGGAAACGGGTGTCTGTGTAAAACTGGTTCAGCCGAATAATGAAGTCATCAACATCCACATTCTTCCACCTCTCCTCAAGGTCTGACTTCTCGCCAAGAAACTTAACCTTTCCTTTGTCGACATCAAGGTGGATGGCCATGCTCATCACGGCGTCGTAACTGATGTCATGATGATTGCGGAGCCCTTGGTAATAGGAAATGATGGAATGTCCCTTGTAAGGTGCAAACCACGCTTCCGTGTCCTTACTATATTGCCCCGCCATATCCAGATGATACTCTCTGAAGTCGGCCGTGCGTGAGAGGATAGACATCAGCTCGACAGCTTCGGACACTTCGACTTTGATTTGGGCCGTCGCTCCCAGCGTCAGAATGAGGAGCAAGGCGGTGATAATGTTTTTCTTCATTTCTGCCTTTTATGGAATTATATGGTTCAACGGATGCAAAGATACAACAATTTTGCGAAATAAGCATCACTTTGCCTATACCTTTTATATATTATTGGCGAAATAGCCTAAGGCGAAACCTCCGTCTTGTCAATTATTTTCACAACACGTAAAAACAGCAGAAAGGGGCCTGAAATGGCCTGAAAACGGGGCTTTGAGTTTACCCTAGGGAAAACCGGAGTTTACCCTACTGAAACCCGAGGTTTACCCTAGGGAAACTCCGGGTTTGCCCGGAGCAAAGTTCACGTGCCTCTATTCGAAATTTATCGTGTAAATATATTTTACGATTTGTCATCAAGGAGCAAGAGCTGCATCAGATGTTGGGGGAAGTGAATAAAACTATAATATTTACTAAAATCTTCGTTAGTTCAGAAAAAGTTTGTACCTTTGCAGAAAGTTTGTTATATGGTCACATCAAACAACTTATCATAATTAATACACAAACTATGTCAAACAACAAAGAGAAACTCTTCAGCGAGTTCCAGGCGCCGACTACCCAGGAGTGGTTGGACAAGATTGAGGTTGACCTGAAAGGGGCCGACTTCCAGAAGCGACTCGTGTGGAGAACAAACGAAGGTTTTAACGTGCAACCCTTCTATCGTCGCGAGGACTTGAAGGACTTGAAAGCGGTCGACTCACTACCTGGCGAGTTCCCGTTTGTACGTGGTAACAAGACTGACAACAACCTGTGGTTCGTGCGTCAGGACATCGATGCTGCGGATGCCAAGGCTGCCAACGCCAAAGCGCTCGACATTCTGAACAAGGGCATCGACTCCTTGGGCTTCAAGATTCCCGGCAGCAACGTCAGCAAGGAGACAATTGCCACGCTGCTCGACGGCATTCTGCCGCAGTATGTGGAGCTGAACTTCCAGACCTGTCAGCGTCATTGTGTGGAGCTGGCCGAGATTCTGGTGGCTTACTTCAAGGAGAAGGACTACCCGCTGGCTGACCTGAAGGGAAGCATCAACTTCGACCCCATCAGCAAGATTCTGTGCAAGGGCAAGGACACTTCCGCTGCCCTCCAGTTTGCAAAGCCCCTTATCGAGGCGCTGAAGGAACTGCCGGGCTACAAGTGCATCAACGTGAACAGCGTTGCCCTGAACAATGCCGGCGCCTACATCTATCAGGAGCTGGGCTATGCTTTGGCCTGGGGTGCCGAGTATCTGAACATCCTGACCGAGGCTGGCGTAGAGGCTACTGAGGCTGCCAAGCGCATCAAGTTCAACATGGGTGTCTCGGACAACTACTTCATGGAGATTGCCAAGTTCCGTGCCGCCCGCATGCTGTGGGCTCAGATTGTAAAGCAGTACGAGCCGAAGTGTGACTGCGCCTGCCAGATGCATGTCTGCGCCTATACCTCGGAATATAACCAGACGCTGTTCGACAGCTACGTGAACCTGCTGCGTTCGCAGACCGAGACGATGTCGGCAGCCCTTGCCAACGTCGACTCTATCGTGGTCACCCCGTTTGACAAGCCTTACGAGACTCCCACAGAGTTTGCCGAGCGCATTGCCCGCAACCAGCAGCTGCTGCTGAAGGAGGAGGCTCACTTCGACAAGCTCGTCGACGTGGCTGGAGGTTCGTACACCATTGAGCACCTGACCGATGCTATTGCCAAGGAAGGCTGGAAGCTGTTCCTGGCTGTTGAGGAGGCCGGCGGATTCTTGGCCGAGGCTCTGAAGGGTAACATCGTGAATGCCGTGAATGCCTCGAACGACAAGCGTCACGCCGATGCTGCCAGACGTAAGGAGTTCATCCTCGGTACCAACCAGTTCCCCAACTTCAACGAAAATAGCGAGGGCAAGCAGCCCATAAGTTGTGCTTGTTGCTGTGCCACAGCAACAAACGAGACAGCCGAGCTGCCCGCCCTGAACAAGGCCCGCCTGGCTTCTGAGTTCGAAACCCTGCGCTTGGCTACCGAGAAGGCCGAGAAGCAGCCCATTGCCTTCATGCTCACCATCGGCAACCTGGCCATGCGTCAGGCTCGTGCACAGTTCTCGTGCAACTTCTTAGCTGGAGCCGGCTACAAGGTGATGGACAACCTGGGCTTCAAGACCGTCGAGGAAGGTGTCGATGCAGCCCTCGAGGCCAAAGCCGATATCGTGGTTATCTGCTCCAGCGACGATGAGTACGCTGAGTATGCCATTCCTGCTTTCAAGTATCTTGACGGCCGTGCCATGTTTGTCGTTGCAGGTGCCCCTGCCTGCTCGGAAGACCTCAAGGCCGCCGGTATCGAGAATTTCATCAATGTTAAGTCTAACCAGCTCGAAACGCTCCGTGCGTACAATGCTAAACTCGGAATCTAATTATGGCACGTAAGAATTTCAACAATATCGATATCTACGCTGGCATTCAGCAGAAGGATGGCCAGCAGTGGCAGAAAGAGAATGGCATCAGCGCTAACTGGAGGACTCCTGAGCAGATTGACATTCAGCCCGTTTATACCAAAGAAGACCTCGAAGGCATGGAGCACCTCGACTTCACGGCAGGTATTCCTCCCTATCTTCGTGGCCCGTACTCCATGATGTACCCGTTCCGCCCGTGGACCATCCGCCAGTACGCCGGATTCTCAACCGCCGAGGAGTCGAACGCCTTCTATCGCCGTAATCTGGCTTCAGGTCAAAAGGGACTTTCCGTGGCCTTCGACCTGCCTACACACCGCGGTTACGACCCCGACAACGCCCGTGTGGTGGGCGACGTGGGTAAGGCCGGTGTGAGCATCTGCAACGAGGAAAACATGAAGGTGCTGTTCAGCGGCATCCCCCTCAACAAGATGTCCGTCTCGATGACCATGAACGGTGCCGTGTTGCCTATCCTGGCTTTCTACATCGTGGCTGGTCTGGAGCAGGGCGCTCAGTTGGAGGAGATGGCCGGAACCATTCAGAACGACATTCTGAAGGAGTTCATGGTGCGTAACACCTATATTTATCCGCCCGCATTCTCGATGAAGATCATCGCCGACATCTTCGAATACACCTCGCAGAAGATGCCGAAGTTCAACAGCATTTCCATTTCGGGTTACCACATGCAGGAGGCCGGTGCCACCGCCGACATCGAGCTGGCTTACACCCTGGCCGACGGTATGGACTACCTGCGTACCGGTGTGAATGCCGGTATCGATGTGGATGCCTTCGCTCCGCGTCTCAGCTTCTTCTGGGCTATCGGTATGAACCACTTCATGGAGATTGCCAAGATGCGTGCCGGCCGCTTGTTGTGGGCCAAGATTGTGAAAAGCTTCGGAGCCAAGAACCCGAAGTCGCTCGCGCTGCGTACCCACTCGCAGACCTCTGGCTGGTCGCTCACCGAGCAGGACCCCTTCAACAACGTTGGCCGTACCTGTATCGAGGCTATGGCAGCCGTTTTAGGACACACACAATCGTTGCACACCAACGCCCTCGACGAGGCCATTGCCCTGCCTACCGACTTCTCGGCCCGTATTGCCCGTAACACGCAGATCTACATCCAGAACGAGACCAAGGTGTGCAAGCAGATTGACCCGTGGGCTGGTTCCTACTATGTGGAGACGCTGACCAACGAGCTGGTACACAAGGCTTGGGAGCACATCCAGGAGATTGAGAAGCTCGGCGGTATGGCCAAGGCTATCGAGACCGGTCTTCCCAAGATGCGTATCGAGGAGGCCGCTGCCCGTACACAGGCTCGCATCGACTCTGGCGTTCAGACCATCGTGGGTACCAACAAGTACCGCCTGGAGCACGAAGACCCCATCGACATTCTCGAGGTGGACAACACCGCCGTGCGCAAGCAGCAGGAGGAGAGCCTGGCCCAGGTCAAGGCATCTCGCGACGAGGCTGCCTGCCAGGCTGCCCTCAAGGCGATTACGGATTGTGTCCGTGATTTCAACGAAGGCCGCAAGAGCGAAAACAATCTCCTCGACCTCGCCGTCAAGGCTGCGCAGTTGCGCTGTACCCTCGGTGAGATTTCGGATGCCTGCGAGGAAATCGTGGGTCGTTATAAAGCAGTAATCAGAACCATTTCAGGCGTGTACAGATCAGAATCAAAGAATGACAGCGACTTCGAGTTGGCTTGCAAGCTGACCGACGAGTTCGCAAAGAAGGAGGGTCGTCGTCCCCGCATCTTCATTGCCAAGATGGGACAGGACGGTCACGACCGTGGTGCAAAGGTTGTAGCAACGGGTTATGCCGACTGTGGCTTCGACGTGGATATGGGACCGCTGTTCCAGACACCTGCCGAGGCTGCCCGCGAGGCTGTCGAGAACGACGTCCATTGTGTGGGTGCATCGTCGCTGGCCGCTGGTCACAAGACGCTCATCCCGCAGCTTATCGAAGAGCTGAAGAAGCTGGGCCGCGAGGACATCATGGTCATCGCCGGCGGTGTCATCCCCGCCCAGGACTACGACTTCCTCTACAAGGCTGGTGTCGCTGCCATCTTCGGCCCTGGTACCTCTGTGGCCAAGGCTGCCGTTGAGATGATGAAGATATTGCTCGACGAGGAATAACCATTCCTACTTGTTCTATAAAAGCAACCCCCAAAAGTTTTTCCTAAGGCTTTTGGGGGTTGCTGTATTCATCACATCGGGAGAACCATTATCTTGCGTGAGACGACGGTGCCATCATCATATCGCCGAACCTCAATACGAGGGCCAGCGCCCTGGGCTGTCAGCCGTGTGCCACTCAGCGAGTAATAGGCATCGACCGTGCCTGTAGAGTGGCTGTGAAGGGCAGGTGACTTGACCGAAGTAGTGGTGCCACCCATGCCTGTGGGCGGCTCAGGGTCGGCGGTGACACAAAGCTTGTCGATGCAGGCTCCGTCTTCGCGCCCGCCAATGTTCAGCTGGTGGTTGCCTGCCTGCATGTATCCGCTATAGAGCTGCTTCCAGTCCCACGAACCGTTGGTACAGAGTCCGTTGGCGAAATCGCTCATGGGGCCGTCGAGGCCAATCCAGTAGCTGTCATCATCCCACGTCGGGCAGTTCACACGCGCATATATATAATAGGTATTAGCTGTGGGAACGTTGAAGCGCACGACGAGTTTGTTGGCATCGTCGGCAGGTGCGCTGTTAGTGATGTTGTTCACCGTCAGCAGGTACTTACCGCCAGAAGCAGCAGCATCGCTCACCACGCGGAAGGCCGTGCCTACCGTTTCAGTACGCAGATCCTCAGCCTCCTGCCACAGCAGCACCTCACCATAAGCGTCCTCTTCGTCGTCGGCAGCTAAGGGGTCGGTCTTGGTGAAAAGGCTCAGGTCAATGCAGCCGCCCATCGTCTCGTAGCCCTTGGCATTCAGATGCAGCCAGTCGTTCTCGAAGAGGAACTGCTGCTGCATGGCGGCTGTGTCCTGGGGATTGCGCACAGCCTGGTCGAAGTCAATCACGCCGTCGAGCATCTTGGTGGTGCGTATCCACTTGTTGATGGTGTTGCGCCCGTTCTCGTGGTCGACAGAGTAGTAACTATTGCCCTTAAACGGAGTAATGGTGCCACCGAAGACGTAGATACCCTTCTGGTGAGCCTCACGGATAATCTGCTTGTAGACGTCGATGATGCGCTTGGCCGTCTGCACGCCATTCTGTGCTCCACCTAAATCGTTGACAGCCTCGAAGAGGATGATCCACTTCACGCCCTCCTGTCCTAACAGGTCGCGCTGGTAGCGGTTCACGGCCGCAGGGCCCAGTCCGCCTCCAAGCACGCAGTTGCCACCGATGCCCATGTTGAGCACACCCACCTGACGGGTCGGCTCGTTGGCTAACAATCGGCGTGAGAGCACGTCGGCCCAGCGGTTTTGCTGGTTGGTAGTAGAGCCGCGTCCATCGGTAATGGAGTTACCCAGGATGGCTACGGCTCCAGCCTCTTCAGGTGCTTCAACCTCTAAGGCAAGGATGCTGTACCAATGGTCGGTCTTCACGGCATCGGTGAAGTCGGTAGTGTTGCCAGCCTTCAGATAGGAGGTGGTACGCGAGCCGGGATGTCCGCTGACGCTGGTCGACGACGCCGCCCCGTAGTGAATGGTGACGGCCACGTTCTGACGGCCGTCGAGGTGCAGATTGACAGGATCGGACACCGCCTTGCCACCAGCAGGCATCGTGACAGATGCCTTCCCGTCGAAAGTCAGACTGACGGTCGAGGCCTCGTCTATCTCGCTGCTGCTGCCTGCCGTCTTGGCAACCGCCAGCTCCACAGCCTTGATTTCCGTAGCCCCCTTGCTAAACTCATTGGTCAGTTTCAGGCGCACTTTTTCGCCACCTATCGAGACCTGTACAATCTGTCGCAGCGAATTGTTGCCAAGTCCCGGCGACGGCGGATTGTTATGGCTCTCAACAAGTTGTGGGGCCGTACCCCATGTGCCTACCCAGTGGCCGTCGGCCATAGCCGCAGCAGCTGTAAACAGGCAAGCTATCATAAAAGCCGCTCTTTTCATGACAATTCTACTTCTTCTTGGTAGTTGTGGTCTTCTTTGTCGAAGTGGTTTTCTTAGTCGTAGTGGCCTTCTTCGCTGTCGTGGTGGTCGTGGTGGTGGGCTTATAGTACTTCAGCGCCTCGGGCATCCAACCCTGAATCTGCTTGATGCGGGTAGCATCGGAGGGGTGGTCGCTGAGGAACTCAGCTGTCTGGTTGGTGGACGAAGCGGCCATACGCTGCCAGAAAGTGGTGGCCACTTGGGGGTCGTAACCAGCCATAGCGGCAAAGATGAGGCCCATGTGGTCGGCCTCGCTCTCGTGATCGCGCGAGTACTTCAGATTACCGAAGTTGAAGTTCAGCGCAGCCACAGTCTGCACGATAGACTGCGTGTTCTGTCCCATTCCCAATGCTCCGGCTATGGCCGTGCCAATCTGCAAGCCCTGCTGCTGACGCATCTGGGTGCTGAGCTGCTCGGCTGAGTGCTTGGCTACGGCATGAGCTATCTCATGGCCCAGGACGATGGCTAACGAAGCCTCATCCTGCGTAACGGGCAGCAGTCCTTCGTAGACCACAATCTTGCCGCCCGGCATACACCAGGCATTCACCTGATTGTTCTGCACAAGGTTGAACTCCCACGCAAAGTTGCCGACTTCAGACGACAAGCCGTTGTTGTTCAAGTAATTAGTAACTGCCGAGGCCAGCTTCTGCCCTACCCTCTTCACCATAGCGGTGTTGGTGGAGTTGGTCGACAACTTGGCCGTCTGCATGAATTCCTTGTACTGCTGACTGGCCAACGAGAGGACTTCACCATCGCTAACCATCAGCGTCTGCTGGCGCCCCGTAATGGGCACCGTCGATGTGGTTCCACAGCTAACCATCAGCGTGGCAACCATCGAAACGAGGATAACTCTAAGTTTTTTCATTGCTATTTAGTTTGGTTTTACGTTAATTCCGGTGCAAATATACTGCATTTTTTTGAAAACACAAAGAAAAAGCCGCAGATTCTACACGAACCCGCGGCCACTACTCAAAATGTTAACTACTAACTAATCACTTATTCACTTTCAGACCACGATTGTTAAGCGTGGTGTTCAGCAGCATCAGATAGGTGCGGTACTGCTTCTGGTTGAGAACGTAGTGCATCCACTTTACGTCGCGGTCTACTGCCCTGTTCACCAGCTCCTGACGGTCATTGGCGTCAGCCTGTGCTGCCAGCTGCATTTCAGCCTTGAAGGTGTTGTGGATGCTCTCGACAGCCTCAATCTGGTCGGCGTTCAAGTCGAGTGCTACGCAGAGCTTGCGCATGTTGACGCTCATGTCGTAGGCCTCCACATTGGTCACGTTCGTTGCTTCCTCATTCTCTGCAAATGTCATAGTCATGCTAAACATTGCAATCGTCATCAAAAACAATCTTTTCATCTTTCTTTTCCTTTCTCTACTTTACTCAGGGCCTTCGTGGTTATCCTTTTTGTTATCCTTTTCTTTTTTACCTTTTTCTTTTTACCTTTTCAGGCCCCTACTTTAAACTTGTTATGTGTTGTTTGTTATCCTTTGTCGCAACCCTTTGTTTGGTTTTGACGGTGCAAAGTTACGGCGATTTTGGGTACTGACCAAACATTTGTGCGGAATTGTGTGCGCAAACAGCCCATTCTTTGATGAAGGTCAACAAATCGGCGTTTATTCGTTTTTTTATAGTTTTTTGCTGAAATATGCCGTAATTTCGCGGCTTTTTCGTACCTTTGCAGCCAAATCATAATATATATATAATAAGGTATAAAAGAATATGGAACATCAGTTTCTGGCCGTACATTACCAGCTCTACTCGGTAAACGACGGCGAACGCACGCTCGAAGAGCAGACCACACGTGAGCAACCATTCCAGTTTATCAGCGGCTTCGGCGTATCGCTCGATGCGCTGGAGAAGCAAGTCCTCGGTATGGAGAAGGGGACAGAGTTTGACTTCACACTAACGCCCGCCGAGGCTTTTGGCGAGTACGAACCTGAGGGAGTCCACAAACTGGCACGCGAGACATTCGTCATCGACGGCCGCTTTGATGCTCAGAACATCTATCCCGGTGCCATCATTACCCTGACCGATGGCGGTGAGAACCAGTTCCTGGCACATGTCATGGAGATTGACAACGAGGGCGTGACCGTTGACACTAACCACCCGCTGGCTGGCAAGACTCTGAACTTCACGGGTGAAGTGATAGAAAACCGCCCTGCTACAGATGCCGAGATTAATGCCCTCATCAAGCACATGACGGGCGGATGCGGCGGCTGTGGTGGCTGCGGAGGTGGTTGCAACGACGGAAACTGCGGCGACGGAAACTGCGGCGACGGTAATTGTTGTGGAAGATGAACACGTTTGGTAACCTATTCAGGCTGACGACATTCGGCGAAAGTCACGGCCCTGCCATCGGCGGCGTGGTTGACGGCATGCCGGCTGGCGTGGACATTGACCTTGAATTCATTCAGAGCGAACTGAACCGCCGCCGTCCGGGACAGAGTAAGCTGACGACCTCACGACAGGAGGCCGACCAGGTGGAACTGCTGAGCGGGGTGTTCGAAGGGAAATCTACGGGCTGCCCCATTGGCTTCATCGTCCGCAACAACAACCAGCACTCGCAGGACTACGAGAACCTGCGCACCTTGTTCCGGCCATCGCATGCCGATTTCACCTATTATAATAAGTACGGCATACGCGACCATCGGGGCGGCGGACGCTCATCGGCACGCATTACCATCAGCCGCGTGGTGGCTGGAGCGCTGGCCAAGCTGGCTTTGCGCCAGTTGGGCATTACGGTACAGGCCTATACGTCGCAAGTGGGCAACATTGCACTCGACCCCGACTATCGCCAGTATGACCTCTCGCTGACAGAGAGCAATGCCGTGAGATGTCCCGATGCCGAGAAAGCGGCTGCTATGGAGCAGCTGATAACGGAGGTAAAGGGCGAAGGCGACACCATCGGCGGCATCATTACCTGTGTCATAAAGGGCTGTCCCGTAGGACTCGGAGAGCCGGAGTTCGGCAAGCTGCACGCAGAATTGGGTGCGGCCATGCTCAGCATCAACGCCGTGAAAGGCTTTGAATACGGCGACGGCTTCTGCGGCGTCGGTATGCGTGGCTCCGAGGTGAATGACTGTTTCATACGTCACGACCAGACCATCACGACAGCCACAAACCATAGCGGAGGCATACAAGGAGGCATCTCAAACGGTGAGGACATCTACTTCCGGGTAGCTTTCAAGCCTGTAGCAACGTTACTTCGCCCCCAGGAAACGGTCGACCTCGAAGGCAATCCCACGACGCTGAATGTTCATGGACGCCATGATCCGTGCGTGCTTCCAAGAGCCGTTCCCATCGTCGAATCAATGGCTGCAATCGTCATACTTGACAATTATTTATCGACAAAATGCGGCTTTTAAGTATTATTTGCACTTTATTTGCAAAATAATTGCAAAAAAGTTTGGACGTTATGGGACATTTTACTATCTTTGCAAACGCTAATCAGGGCTTGTGAAAGTCCTTATAGCTTTAGTTAAGTCTAGTTTAGTTTTTGTGTTGGTTGAGGGCGACTGATTGGTCGCCCTCATTTTATGGTCTATTCGTGGCTCACTTTTCTCGTTGTCACCCTGCCGTCAGCCGTAGTAGTCCGCATGATATAGACACTACCTTTCGTAGGAACTGCCACCCGTTCTCCCGACAACTGAAAGAACTCGGCCTTGTCCGCATCGTAACGATTTATACCGCCAATACCATCCGTCTCGCCCTCGACGACCTTCAGCACACCCTTGGTATAGAGTTCGGAGGTGTCCCAGGCCATCCCCTCGCCAGGCACGGCAGGAAGTATTTCGGCGAAAGTGCCGCTGATACCTGTGGCGGGAAGCGTAAACAACTGGTAGGTCTTACCGATAGCGGGTGCATCAACCGTCTCGCCGTCGCGACTGAGCTGTAGCGTGACATTGCCCACAAGCTTGACCGTCCCCTTGAATATAAGTCCGCGCTTGCCAACGATGGTATCGCCCACCTGCAACGTCGAACCGTTATTGAACGTCACGGCAGCAGCAATTGAGCCTGTACCTGCCAGCGTGGCTCCATTGCCTACGGTAAAAGCACCCGTACCCGTATGGGTGCCGTTGATGGTCAAGCGTCCCTTCTCTACCTTGGTCGTGCCGGTATAAGTATTCTTACCTGTCAGGCGCCAGTCGCCCGAACCCTGCTTCACGATACTGGTCGGACCCGAGTGCTTGTTGTCCTGAGCCATATCATCGATTATACCTCGGAAGGTCTCGTCGGTATTGGCCGTTCCTACAATCCAGGTACCATTGCCGTTGGCTTTCACGTTGAAGCCGTGCAGATAGGTCGAGGACGTGCCGGAAAGGCCGCCCAGGTAGTAGGTCGAAGCATTCTTTCCGCCATTGATGGAGGCGTTGCCCTTCAGTTCGAGGGTGGCGTTCTTCACGCCCGTCCCGTTACGCACGGCAAACTGGCTCTGTGCGGCCTTGCCGGTACCGTTGACGACAAGGTGCCCCGTAAAGCCATCCCAGTTTCCTTCAATATATTCACGCAGATAGTGGACATTCCAGACGAGCGTTCCCTTGCCTGTAACGCGGCACTTGTTGACGTTCCACAAGTCGAAGTCGATGGTGGAGGTAGTGCCCTCGGCCACTTCAATGGGGAAGTTGTAGGTGACGGTAGCCTCGTTCTTACCGATGGTCGTAAACTTGCCACCCTGCATCACCAGGCATGAGGCCGTGCCGATACCCATGTCCGACACTTCCTTCTTCGACAGTTTCATCTCTCCACCCTGCAGCACAATATTGCCGTCGAACTTGAAGAAGTCGCCCGTATTGACCAGCACCTGCCCATCGCCGCCGATAATCAGGTTGCCGGCTCCTTCCACAGAGCCGTTCATGGTGACGATGCTGCCCGCCTTCTGGACGTCTATCTGCGTATCGTTATACAGTCTGGCCGAACGATTGGTGGCTGTCGAAACTCCTGTGTAACGATAGATGCCGCCGTCCATAATCCAGTTTTGGGCAAACTCCTGACTCTTACCGAGTCCGCTGGCCACACCGCCATTCTTCAGGCTTGAGAACTCATAGACGCCGCCATGCAGCACGGTAGCCCCCTCATATTGCTGGTCGGAAAGGATGGTCAACGTGCCCTCCCCTGCCTTATTCAACGAGGCTGGTCCACAAAGATACCCCTCGCCGTCTATGGTGACATGAGCATCGGTATTAACGACAACAGCCGTCTTCTCGGTCGGCTCGTCGATAGTAACCGTCTCATCATCAAGCGGATTGATGAGCCACTCGCCGTCACTTGTACCCTTGAACGTTTCAACGTCGATGATATCGGCCTGTTCGGGACGTGTCTTCACGGTCAGTTCGGGCGTGTAGTCCGACTTCAGATCGCCGCAGTAGGCACAGAGCCTCACCACGTAGGCCGAAGCGGGTTTCAGGGCTTCGCCGCTAATGGTGAATGTCCTGCCTTGAGTGCGCCCCACTTCCACGAACGCATTGTCCTGCTTCAGCTCCACGATGAAGCCGTCTTCGCCCTCGGTATAGTCGGCCCACTCCAGCGTCAGGCTGTTGGTGGTCGACGATGTCAGCGTCAGCAGCATCGGGGCACGCAGGAAAAACTCGCGATCGGCCCGGCCGATGCTGTTGATATAGTTCTCGATGTGGGCATAGCCGTTGGGGGCTATAATCATGGCGTCGTCTTTCGACGGGTCAGTACCATTGACCTTTTCCCACTCGTCGGGCATTCCGTCCTTGTCGGTGTCCAGCGGCTTCTTGCCAGCGTACATCTTCCAAGTATCGGGTGTGCCGATGGGCAGTTCATTCTCGTTGGTAATGAGTTTGCCTTCCTTGCCATACGACAGCACCTCGGCCACCATATAGCAGTCGGCCAAGTCGCGATAAGGCAGCGATGCACCGACCTCAGGCAACAGCTTCGAGCAGAGTTCCTTGCCGCTCCACTTCTCCAGTTCAGGATATTCGTAAGGCTTGGTCTGACGGTCGCCTCCGCCGTTGTCGGTCAGTTCCGTAGGGTTCAGCAAGCCGTCGCGGTTGGTGTCCTGCCAATTGTCGATGCCGTAGAAGTGGAAGTTCTGGTTACCGCCCGTCAGTCCGCTGCCACCGGCGGCAGGGCCGTTGATAAAGAGGTTCGACTCGATGTTGGCATACGACTGCCCCTCAGAATCGCCACCCATGTTGTAGGCAGCATTCTTCCAGTTGTAGACGATATTGTTGGCATACTGGTTCACGCCCTTCACCTTAAAGTTACGAGTGGAATTGTCGACCATCAGGATGCGGTAGAGCGAAATGTTCTCGGCCTGCATCAGTCCGCCTGCCGAGTGAGTCATCAGTCCCTGACCCACGATGCTGTTCATCAGCGTGATGTTCTGCGGCGACGTGCCCTTGTTGTCCCAGTTGATACTGAAGTTCTCGTCCTGTCCCCATGCAAACGAACAATGGTCGAATATCATGTTGCGCCCGTTGGCTACGCCGGCACAGTCCTTGTCCTTGGTACCTACGGCTCCCATCCGGAAGCGCATGTAGCGGACGATGATATTGTCGGCACCCGAGAACGACACGCCGTCGCCATAGACGGTGACGCCCTCTCCCGGAGCCGTCTGTCCGGCCACGTAGAGGTTGTTCTTGAACACGATGCGGCTGTTGATGCGAATGACGCCTGCCACATCAAACACCACGATGCGGTTAGGCTGGCTCACGGCATCGCGCAGCGAACCCGTTCCCGAATCGTTCAGGTTGGTCACATGATAAACCTTGCCCGTGCGTCCACCTGTGGCAAAACGCCCCCAGCCTTGCGCCTCGGGGAAGGCCAACTGCTGGGCCTGCAACATCGTGCAGCTCAGCAATAGTAGTAAGTTCAGTAGTAGTTTGTTTTTCATCCTTGTCTTTGTTTTAGTCTATGGCACCTATTATCTCCTGTACCGAGCTGCACCCGTGACGGTCCAGCCAATCGCTGATGCCGTCGCGCACCTTGATGGTCACAGCGGGGTCGATGAAGTTGGCCGTGCCTATCTCTATGGCCGTCGCGCCGCACATCATGAACTCCACAGCGTCCTCGGCTGTCATGATACCGCCAAGACCCACAACGGGAATCTTTACCGCACGGGCCACCTGATAGACCATGCGCAACGCCACAGGCTTCACGGCCGGACCGCTGAGTCCTCCCGTGCCGATGCTCAGCACGCGGCGGCGCTTTTCTATGTCAACGGCCATGCCCATCAGCGTATTGATGAGCGACACCGAGTCGGCTCCCTCGGCCTCTACGGCACGGGCTATCTCAGCAATGTCTGTCACGTTGGGCGACAGCTTCACTATCAGCGTCTTATGGTAGCGCTCACGCACGGCCCTGACCACACTTGCAGCCCCCTTGGTCGTCACGCCGAAAGCCATTCCTCCGTCCTTCACGTTGGGGCACGAGATGTTCAGTTCGATAGCTGGAATACCGTCCAGCGCGTCCACCCGTGCAGCACACTCCGCGTAGTCTTCGGGCGACGAACCGCTGACGTTCACGATGTAGGTTCCACCCGTTGGCAGCAGCTGCGGATAAATCTTCTTGCAGAAGTAGTCCACACCCTTGTTCTGCAGGCCCACACAGTTCAACATGCCCATCGGCGTCTCGGCCATCCTCGGATAGTCGTTGCCCTCGCGGGCCTTTAGCGTCGTACCCTTCACGATGATAGCACCAATGCCGTCGAGCGGCACAAAGTCCTGAAACTCCAACCCGTAACCGAACGTGCCCGAAGCCGTCATCACGGGATTCTTCAGCTTCAGGTTACCTATATTGATATTTAAAGTTGCCATAACAGTCTCTTGATATTAAATACCGGGCCGTCCTTGCACACACACAAGTTGCCATCCGTAGTCTTCTCCACGCAGCACAGGCACGCTCCAAGTCCGCATGCCATCATGTTCTCCAACGACACTTCGCACTCCACGCCCTGCTGATAGGCATAGCGCGCCACAGCCTTCATCATCGGCGTGGGGCCGCACGTCTGTATCATGTCAAACTTCCGATGCTGCAGTATCGTATGCTGAGTCACAAAGCCACGCTCACCCTCACTACCGTCCTCGGTCGTCACGTACACTTCGCCGTACTTCCTGAACTCGTCCAACATCAGCAGGTCATGGCTTGTACGGGCTCCGAGCAGAAACGTGGGTTGCACACCGGCTGCCCTCAGGCTTGCGCCCTGATAGAGCAACGGGGCCACGCCGACGCCGCCGCCGACGAGCAATATGGAGGATTGAGGAGAAGTGAGAGCTGAAAAACCGTTTCCTAACGGCCCCACCACGTTCACCACGTCGCCCACAGCCAACTGCGCCAAACGACGTGTTCCTTCGCCTACCGTTGCCACCAACAGCCATAGCTCGTTAGCCTCGCGGTCGACAAAATTCACCGAGATGGGCCTGCGCAGAAACGTCTGAGGACTACCGTCCACACGTACCTCCACAAACTGTCCCGGCAACATCGGCGGCAACTCCTGCTCCTGCGTCAGACGCAGCAGTACATAGCGCTCGTGCAGCCTCTCGATGCTGCTCACCCTTAAGTCAAGCGCGTATTTCCGTATTTCAGTCATGTACCTTATTTACTTTCTTATCTTACTTTTTAACCTTGTCTAAATCAGCGGCATACCCAGTTTCTTACACTCCTTGCGCATTTCCTCGGGCCAGATGCTGGCTTGTATCTCGCCGATGTGGGCCTTGTGCAACAACACCATGCAAAGGCGGCTCTGTCCGATACCGCCACCAATGGAGAGCGGCAACTTGTCGTTCAGCAGCTGCTGATGGAAGTACAACTGGCGGCGCTCCTCCTTATGCTCAATCTGCAACTGACGCAGCAACGACTCCTTGTCGACGCGGATACCCATCGACGACAGCTCGAACGAGCGGCCCAGCACAGGATACCATATCAGGATGTCACCGTTCAGACCCTTGCGACCGTCCTCGGCAACCGTCGACCAGTCATCGTAGTCGGGAGCACGTCCGTCGTGCTTCTCGCCGTTGGCCAGCTCGCCGCCTATACCTATAATAAATACGGCACCGTATGCTTCGCAGATGGCATCCTCGCGCTCCTTGGGCGTCTTGTCGGGATACATCTTCAGCAGTTCCTCGGCGTGTACGAAGTGAATCTTCTCGGGCAGGAACGGCTTCAGCTGCGGATAGGTCTCACACGTCAGGTACTCCGTGCGACGGATGGCAGAATAGATGCGCTCCACCACGTTCTTCAGGAATGCCAGCGTGCGGTCCTCCTTGCGGATGACGGCCTCCCAGTCCCATTGGTCTACATAGAGTGAGTGCAGGTTGTCCAGCTCCTCGTCGGCGCGGATGGCGTTCATGTCGGTATAGATGCCATGTCCCGGCTCTATCTTGTATTCCGCCAGCGACAGCCGCTTCCACTTGGCCAGCGAGTGAACCACCTCGGCACGTGCATCGCCCAAGTCCTTGATGGGGAACGTCACAGCACGTTCCACGCCGTTCAGATCGTCGTTGATACCCAGTCCCTGCAGCACGAACAACGGGGCCGTCACTCGGCGCAACCGCAGTTCCGTCGACAGGTTCTGCTGGAAGAACTCTTTAATCAGTTTGATACCTTGTTCCGTCTGCTTTGTGTCAAGCAGGCGTTCATAGTTTAATGGTTTGATTAGTATACTCATAATATCACTCTTTACATTTTTGCGCGCAAAGATAAGCATAAAATATTAAATTGCAAACAAAACTGCCCGATATTTTTGCAAAACGACACGAATACTTGACGTCAGCTAACTATTTGCACCCATATCCTCACAGTTAACAAATCATAATTATCAATTCCCTATTATCATTTCTCAATTATTTATTGTACCTTTGCACCCGCTTTGGTCCCGTAGCTTAGCTGAATAGAGCGTCAGATTCCGGTTCTGAAGGTCTTGGGTTTGAATCCCAACGGGATCACGAAAGAAGCCTCTGTAGGTCAACGACTTACAGAGGCTTTTTGTCATCACTATTATTTGGCCTCAATTCCCGACGGCTTTGGGCGTCCAGTTCTTGAAGAAACGAAGGACTTTCTCTTGGTTGTAACTCTGACCTTCTTCCAGGAAACTTGAATCCTGAATATGCAAGACCTTACCATCCGCATTGAGCACGACGAATACTGGGAATCCGAAGCGGCCGCAATTGTCCAGGCGCTTCATCAGGGCGGCGGCCTGCTGGGCCTTCTCCGCTCCTTCCGACTTCCTGGGATTGTAGTTCACATGGATATACTCAAAGTTCTCGTCGATGACTTTGCTGATGGTCGTGTCGTTCGTGATGAAGTCGGCAAAACGCAGGCACCAGATACACCAGTTGCCTCCTACCTGACAGACGACGAACTTACCGTCGGCCTTGGCTTTGGCAAGCGTCTGATCAATCTGTTCGAGGGGGTTGATTTCTTCATTATACACCTTCTTCAAGGCTGTCTGAGCATTTGCCGTCAAGGTCAACAACAAGACAACAAAGCCCATTACTATTCTTCTTTTCATAAGCTATTTTTATGATTACGAAGAACTTCCCTCAAGGACTACTTCTTCAGCAGCGAAGCTATGTAGAGGATGGCTACGGCACCCACGATGGCGGTACCCAGCTGACCGAGCAGGCCACCCCATTCGATGCCCAGCAAATCGAAAATCCAGCCGCCCAGGGCACCACCGAAGAGACCCAGCAGCAGATTCATAAGGAAGCCGAAGCCGCCGCCTTTCATCAACTTACCGGCACAGAAACCGGCCAAACATCCAATAACAACAGATAAAATAATTCCAGTCATACGTCTAATTGATTTAGTTTATTAAACAATTCTGAGTGCAAAGGTAATCAAATCCGCGCATATATGCAAATATATGGGGAACAAAAAGGTCGAAATCTTGAACAGATTTCAGCGACTGCTATCTGTCGGGGTTTAGGTAGGGTAAACCTAGGGTTTAGGTAGGGTAAACCCCCAGTTTACCCTACCTAAACCCCCAAAAGGGGCTTAGTAGAACTTAAAATAACGACGGGCGTTGTTGTACGAAATGTCCTCAACCATGCGTCCCAGCAGCTCACGATCGTCGGGCAGCAGGCCTTTCTCTACGTCGTTGCCTAAGAGATTGCACAAAATGCGGCGGAAATATTCGTGGCGCGGATAGCTGAGGAACGAGCGACTGTCAGTCAGCATGCCCACGAAGCGGCTGAGCAGGCCGAGCACCGAGAGGGCGTTCATCTGCTTCACCATACCGTCCATCTGATCGTTGAACCACCAGCCTGAGCCGAACTGAATCTTGCCGGGTTCGCCGCCTTGGAAGTTGCCGAGCATGGTGGCGATGACCTCGTTTGCGCAGGGGTTCAACGTATATAAGATAGTACGCGTGAGCTTGCCCTTCATGTTGAGGTTGTTCAGGAATTTCGACATAGCGCGTGCAGTATTGAACTCGCCGATGGAGTCAAAGCCTGTGTCGGGACCCAGCTGATTGTACATGGCGGTATTGTTGTCGCGGATGGCTCCGTAGTGGAACTGCTGTGTCCAGCCTGCGTCGGCGTCCATCTCGGCCATCACGGTCAGGAAGCAGTTCTTATACTGGCGCACCTCGTACTCCGAGAGCTGCTGGCCGCGCATGGCCTTCTCGAAGATGGTCTCAATCTGCGAGTCGGTATAGGGTTCGTCGTAGAACTCCTCGATACCGTGATCGGACAGTTTCGAGCCTTGTGCCTCGAAGAACTCGTGACGCTTCTTGAGGGCGTCCACCATATCGGCAAACTTGGTGATGCCGACGCCGCTGACGTCGGACAGCTGCTCGACATACTTGCTGAAGTCGGGCTTCTCGATGTTCATGGCCTTGTCGGGGCGCCATGCGGGTATCATCATGGGGTCGTCCTGGGCCTTGTTGCGGGCGTACTCAATGTGGTTGTGCAGGTCGTCGACGGGGTCGTCGGTGGTGCAAACGCACTCCACGTTGTAATGCTTCATCAGGCCGCGAGCCGAGAACTCGGGCAGCTTCAGCTTCTCGTTGCACTCGTCGAAGATTTCGCGGGCGGTCTTGGGCGAGAGCAGCTTCTCGATGCCGAAGGCAGTCTTCAGCTCCAAGTGCGTCCAATGGTACAGGGGGTTGCGAAGGGTGTAGGGCACGGTCTCGGCCCACTTCTCGAACTTCTCCCAGTCGGTGGTGTCCTTGCCTGTGCAGTAGCGTTCGTCGATGCCATTGGTACGCATGGCACGCCACTTGTAGTGGTCGCCACCAAGCCACAACTCGGTGATGCTCTTGAACTTATGGTCGTTGGCTACCATCTCGGGAATCAGGTGGCAGTGGTAGTCGATAATCGGCATCTTAGCCGCATGGTTGTGATACAAGTCCTGGGCGACCTCGGTCTCCAGCACGAAGTTTTTGTCATTGAACTGTTTCATGAGTTTTGAGTTTATAAGTTTTTAAGTTATATTTTTGTGCAAAGATAACACTTTTCCCGAAAACTTTGTGTATATTTGCAGAAAAATTCACGCAAACGATGACGTACAGAGCAAAAGTACTGCTAATCTACACGGGCGGCACCATCGGAATGAACCGCAATCCGGCAACGGGAGCCTTGGAACCGTTCGACTTTGAGCACCTGCTGGTGAACGTGCCCGAGCTGACGCAGTTTGACACCTGCATCGACACCTACCAGTTCCGGCCCCCCATCGATTCGAGCGATATGTCGCCCGCCCGCTGGACGGAGCTGAGCCATTGCATAGCCGACCACTACGCCGAGTACGACGGCTTCGTGGTGCTGCACGGTACGGACACGATGGCCTACACGGCGTCGGCGCTGAGCTACATGCTGGAGAACCTGACCAAGCCCGTCATCTTCACGGGAAGCCAGCTGCCCATCGGACAGTTGCGGACGGACGGCAAGGAGAACCTTATCACCTCGATTGAGATAGCTGCCGCCAAGGATGCCGAGGGCCACGCCCGGGTGCCCGAGGTGGGCATCTACTTCGGCGGCCACCTGCTGCGCGGCAACCGCACGACAAAGCAGAGCGCCGAGGAGTTCAACGCCTTCGAGTCGTTCAACTACCCGCACTTGGTGGACGCGGGCGTGAACATAGCCTACCACCACGACCGCATGCTGAAGCCCGACTGGGAGAAGCCCATGACGCCGCACTTCAGGTTAGACAACAACGTCATCATATTCTCGCTGTTTCCCGGCATCCGCGAAGACCTGATACGCCACATCATACACACGCCCAACCTGAAGTCCATTGTCATGCGCACCTTCGGCAGCGGCAATGCCCCACAAAGTCCGTGGCTGCTGAATGCGCTGAAGGAGGGAACACGAGGCGGCAAGGTCATTGTCAACATCAGCCAATGCATGCAGGGAGCGGTAGAAATGGCCCGCTACGACTGCGGCTACCACCTGCAGCAGGCGGGGGTCATCAGCGGCCGTGACTCGACGGTTGAGAGTGCCGTCACCAAGCTGATGTTCCTGCAGAGCCACTACGACGACCCGGACACCATCCGCAACTATATGGAGCAGAGCATAAGAGGAGAGATTACATTATAATATTAACCCCTAACTAAACAAAAAACGATTATGAAAGAACTGAAAGGAACAAAAACCGAAAAGAACCTGCAAGAGGCTTTTGCAGGCGAGTCGATGGCACGCAACAAGTACACCTACTGGGCATCGAAAGCCAAGAAGGACGGCTACGTACAGATAGCCAACATCTTTGAGGAAACGGCTGCCAACGAGAAGGAGCACGCCAAGATGTGGTTCAAGCTGTTGGAGGGCGGAGCCATCAAGTCGACCCCCGAGAACTTAGAGGCTGCTGCCGGCGGCGAGAACTTCGAGTGGACCGACATGTACGCCCGCATGGCAAAGGAAGCCCGCGAGGAGGGTTTCGATGAGATAGCCGAGAAGTTTGAGGGCGTGGCCAAGATTGAGAAGGAGCACGAGGAGCGTTACCTCAAGCTGCTGGACAACATCAAGAAGGAGCGCGTGTTCTCGAAGGACGGCGACGTCATCTGGCAATGCTCCAACTGCGGCCACATCGTCATCGGACAGAAGGCTCCCGATGAGTGCCCCGTCTGCAACCATCCGCAGGCTTACTTCCAGGTGAAGGCTGAGAACTATTGATTGACGGTCAGACGTTTCGTCTAACCCTCTAAAAGAATGCTGACAATGCGTTCGGCTGTGCGTCCATCCCAACGGTCGGGAAGGGCGCACTTTTTCCATGTGCCGCCCGTCAGCTGGCGCAACGCCTCGCCCAACTTCCGGGCATCGCCACCCACCAGCACGTTGGAGCCTACGGTGACGGTCTCCTGATGCTCGGTATAGCTGTTGAGCGTGATGCAGGGCACGCCGTTGAACGTTGCTTCCTCGGCTACGTTGCCCGAGTCGGTAACGATGCCTCGGGCGTGAGCCGTCAGCCAGCCGAACTCCAAGTATGGGAGGGAATGGATGAGCAGGACCCCTTCTGTCTCGCCCTGCTTAGGGGGAGTATTTGCTGGGGCTTGCAGTCGCGACACCACCTCGTAGGCATCGTCTCGTAGCGGGGCTATGATTGGCAGGCCGTCGGCAGTCTCGACCATGACCTGCAGCATGCGGGCAAGGTTGGCCTCGTCGCTGAGCAGGGCACGGCGATTGAGGGTGAACACCAGATACTGGCCGTCCTCGATGTCGATGCCGGGTTTGCGGAAGCGGGGCAGGTTGAAGCGCAACGTATCCATCAGAATGTTGCCCACCATGTAGGTCTGCGACGTCTCCGACTGCTGCTCACGGGTAGCCACGCTGTTGGACTTGATGCCTGCCGTGAAGAGGTAGTCGGACAAGGCATCGATGACCAAGCGGTTCACCTCCTTCGGCATGTTGATGTCGAACGAACGGGTGCCGGCCACCAGGTGGGCCAGCTTTGTACCGCGCTTCTTGGCCGTAATGGCTGCCGCCATAGTCGATGCCAGGTCGTCGACAACTATCACCACGTCGGCGGGGTGGCTGCTCAGGTAGCGGTCGAACGCTCCCATTACCTGCGCCGTAATCTCGTTCAGGCTCTGGCTGTCGACGCCCAGGAATACGTCGGGACGCGGCACCTGCAGGTCGTCAAAGAGCGACGGTTCCAGCGTAGGGTCGTCCTCGCGTCCGGCATAAATCAGTTGATACTCAGCCCCTTCGCACTTCTGGATAGCACGAATCAGAGGAGCCACCTTCACAAAGTTGGGGCGTGCACCCGCTACTATACATATCTTTTTCATCATGCAATCTTTTTTGGTTACTTGATAGCCAGAATGGCATCCCTGCATTGCTCCATCAGCCACTTAGGCGTGCTAGTGGCTCCGCAGATGCCTACGGTCTCAATGCCGTCGAGCCATGCCGGCAGTATCTCCTCGGGCCCCTCCACGAGGTGGGTGTTGGGATTCACCCGCAGGCACTCGCCAAAGAGCACCTTGCCGTTGGAACTCTTGCGGCCGCAGACGAAGAATATCAGATCGTGGCGTGAGGCAAACTGCGAGATGTTGGGCATGCGGTTGGCTACGGAGCGGCAGATGGTGTCGAAGCTCCGGAATGTGGCCGTAGGGGCGATGTGCTCCTGTATGTACTCGATGATACGGTGGAACTCGTCGAGCGACTTCGTGGTCTGCGAGTACAGATAGATGTCGCGGCTGAAGTCGAGTTTCTTCACTTCGTCGAAGCTCTCGATGACGATGGCCGTGCCCTGCGTCTGTCCTACCAAGCCGAGCACCTCGGCGTGTCCTTTCTTGCCAAAGATGACAATCTGGCTATTGGCTGTCAGCTGTTGGCTGTTAGCATCATATTGGCTCTTGATGCGCTTCTGCAACTGCAGCACCACAGGGCAGGTAGCGTCGATTATCTCGATGTTGTTGCGTCGGGCCAGCTCGTAGGTGGCGGGCGGTTCACCATGGGCACGCAGCAGCACCTTCACGCCGTGCAGCCGGGCCATATCGTCGTGGTTGATGGTGACAAGTCCCATCTGCTTCAGGCGCTCACACTCCATCCCGTTGTGTACGATGTCCCCCAGGCAATAAAGGACGTTGCCCTTGGCCAGTTCCTCCTCAGCTTTCTTGATGGCGGTAGTCACGCCGAAGCAGAAGCCGCTGCCGTTGTCAATCTCAATAATCATAGGCTTTTAAAGTAGATATCCAGCAAATCCTGCGCCGCAATGAACGAGGTCTTCCTACCTGCCAGCACATCCTGCTCAGCCTGCGGCAGCATGGACTCTATCACCTTGTTGTTGTAGAACGACAACTTCAGATGCTCGTTGATGCTCTCGTACATCCAGTACTTCGACTGCTCGTTGCGGCGGTAGTCAAAGTAGCCGTTGTGCTTCACGAAGTCGACGTACTCGTATATCATGTCCCAAATCTCCTTCACGCCTGTGCCGTAGAAGCCGCTGTAGCACAGTACCTTAGGAAGCCATCCGCTCTCGGGCATCGGGAAGAAGTGCAGGGCGTTGCGGAAGTTAGTGGCCGCCATCTGGCAACGGTCCACGTTGTCGCCGTCGCACTTGTTGATGACAATGCCGTCGCTGATTTCCATGATGCCGCGCTTGATGCCCTGCAGCTCGTCGCCCGTACCCGCCACCTGGATAAGCAGGAAGAAGTCGACCATCGAGTGGCAGGCTGTCTCGCTCTGCCCCACCCCAACGGTCTCGACGAATATCTTGTCGAAGCCGGCAGCCTCGCAGAGGATGATGGTCTCGCGGGTCTTGCGGGCCACGCCGCCGAGGGAGCCTGCCGAGGGCGAAGGACGGATGAACGACGCAGGATGCTGCGCCAGCTTCTCCATGCGCGTCTTGTCGCCGAGGATGCTGCCCTTCGAGCGCTCCGAACTGGGGTCGATGGCCAGCACGGCCAGTTTGCCGCCTTTCTCGCGGAGCACGTGGATGCCGAACTCGTCGATAGAGGTCGACTTTCCTGCTCCAGGTACTCCGCTGATGCCTACACGGATGGAGTTGCCGCTATAGGGCAGGCACTTGTTGATAACCTCCTGGGCCTTGGCCTGGTGGTCGGGGTTGACGCTCTCGATGAGGGTCACGGCCTGCGACAGTATGGTGACGTCGCCCTTGATGATGCCCTCCACCATCTCAGCGGCAGAGAGTTCGCGGCGACGGAAGCGGTTACGCTTCAGGTAGGGGTTGATGATGCTTTGCTGTTCAACGCCGCTGTTCACTTGCAAGCCGGCGTATTCGGGGTTGTTTTCGGGATGTTCCATAATGGGGTTTATTGAGTATAATGTATCGTGACAACAACCTTCGAGAGTTTCGGGTCGTTGGTAATCATCAGCACTCGGGGCACGGAGCGGGCCTTCTTCAGCTCGGCTTCCGTAGCGGTAATCTTCAGCTTGGTCGACTCGCCCGGCATCAGGTGACTCTTGCCGAGCGTCACCTTCAGTCCGCGGGTGAACATCTGGAGCGACGAGATGTCGAGGCGGGAACGGCCGGAGTTGGCCAGCGTGATTTCACCCGACTTCTTGGCCTTGCCGCCAAACTGCAGGTTGAGCGTCGTGTCCGAGAGCACCAGCTGCGGGGCGTTGGCCGTCTGCACCACCGGCGGCAGCAGCACAGCCGATACGGGAAGCTCGGTTTCACTCTTCACCTTCTCGCCCAACTGCTGAGCTAAGTAGACTGAGGTCTGCGTCAGACCGTAGTCGCGTATCTTGTCGGAGTGGAGCGTGAAGATAATCTTTCCGCTTTGGCCGGGCTTCAAGTGCTCGGGCGACACGTTGGCCGAGAGGTAGGGCGGCAGATGCAATATGTTAGGCTGCATTGTCGACATGCCGTTATTCATGATGCGCACCTCGAAGTTGCGCTGCTCACCCTTGTTCACGTTGTCGAACTCCAGGTTGTTGGCCGTACTCAGCAGGAGGTTGTAATCGTAGGGATACGAGCCGCTGTAGTCCATCAGGTCGGCCAGCACAATGCCGGTCATCGTGATATAAACGGGCTCCTTCGAACCGTTGGAATAGATGGCGGCCTGCTTGTTGAAGTGGCCCAGCATGCGGGCGTCGTAGGTCATGCGGATGGTAAACTTTTCGCCAATGCCAATCTCGCCTTTGGGGTACTCCACCTTCGTGCAATTGCAGTCGGGCTTCACCCGGTCGATGACGAGCTTGCGCATGAGTCCCTTGTTGCGCAACTCGAAGGTGGCCGTAACAGGCATCTCGTAGCCCGTGCGGCCTACGTCGACCACGGGTTTCGTGATAGTGAGCCGCTGGGCTTGCGCTGGGCTAAATGGCAAATTACAAATGATAAGCGATAAACTAATGATTCTAAGTATCTTCATTCTACTTTAAGGGTTTGTGAGTGAGTAGTGCCGCGATATTCCGAGGCGTAGGCACATTGCACGGTGCAGGTGCCCGTCTCGTACTGTCCGGCACGGTCAATATAGTATTCGGTTTCGATGACGTGCTTGCCCTTGGGCAGCCGGTCGAAGTAATAGTTCGTCACGTTGTCGCGAGGCGTGCAGTAGTAGCCGCCACGCCAGTTATAGCCGCTCAGCTGGTTGACAGGTTCCATACAGGCGGCCCGCTTGTCCTGCAGCTGCACGAAGTCGAGGTCGCGCTCGCTCTCGATGGTCAGGCGCACTTTTACGCGGTCGCCCACTTTGCATTGACCAATGAGCTCTCGCTTTACGCTGATGCCGCTGGCCTGGTCGCGTATCTCGCTCGTGGTCTGCGCGAACTGGGCATAGACGGCACCCCACGACGTGCCCTCGCTCTGCTTCTCGGCCGTAAAGGTCTTCTCGCCCTGATATGGCTGGGCGGTCTTCACGTAGCCGATGCCGGCCGTAGCCTTCGGCGTCTCGATAGCCTGGCCGTCAAGCTTCAGCGCCGTCGGAACGGCGGCAGCAAATTGTACACTATTCACTTTTCCTTTTTCACTTAAGAAGGCATACACGGCATCGATGCTGTTGATAGGTGTGTCCCAAGCCTGCGTGCGCTTCTCCTGCAGCAGCCAGCGGCGCATCTCATCGAGCGTCTGCCGGTCATTGGGCGTCAGGCGCTGGATGGCCTCGATAGCAGCCACCTGCGTGGGTATGCGGTAGTCGCGCCACGAGTAGCCAGCACGCGGTGTATCGTAGTAGCGGCCCATCTCCTCCTTATAGACGGTATACTCCTTCAGGCTCTTGATGTAGGTCGGCGAGTCGAGGATGATGGCCGACATAGCCTTCTGGTAGATGGTCTGGTTCTTGGTCTCCTTCTTCAGCAGCTTGATGAGGTAGTCGTTGGCCTGCTGCACGTCGGCAGGCAGCTGCCGTCCGTCGAGCTTGCAGATGTAGAGCCATTGCAGGGCAGTAAAGCTGGGGAACGTCGGCTTGTAGCCCTTCTTCTCCAGCTTCTTCAGTTCCTTCACCAAGTCCACCATCTCCTTGCCCAGGAACTTCACAGCCTTAGTGAGCATCTGCTTCGTGGACTGCTGCTCACCCATCATGTTGTTCTGGCGCACCATCATCTCGGCTACAGAAATCGTCATATAGACGGAACCGGGCATATCGGGCCACCAGCTCCATGAGCCATCGTTACGTTGCAGCTTGCCTAACTTGTCGAGGGCCGACTGCAGGCGTTGCTGTATCAGGTTCTCGTCGAAGAAGTCGGCCAGTCGTTGCCGTTGCTCCTGTTCACGGTCGGCATCGGCTACCCACGGGGTCTCGTTGAGCACCAGGTCCCTCAGCTCCTGATTCTTCTGCAGCTGGCTGTGCAGCGAGGTTTCGTTGCCCGTCTCCCGCTTCCATTGCTCAAATACCGTCTTGGCCTGCGGCACCTGGTCGATGATGTGCTTGCCGATGCTGTTGGCATAGAACGAGGCAGCCTGACAGATGGCGCAGTCGTCGTGAGGATGACCGATGGCGGGCAGAGCCTGAATCATCAGCCACGCAGGATTATTCGTGTACTCGAAGGTCATCTTGGCATCCTTCACGTCAGCAGGCACCAGCTTTGTCAGGTCTATCGTCTTCGTGCCCGGCTCGTTCTGGGTGAACGGGTAGGTCACAGTCACGCGCTCACGGTTGGGCAGGATGGGCAGGTAGTGCTGTTCGCCGTCGCTGAACGCATCGGTAGCAGCAGCCACCTTGCAGATGAGCAACGACTCCTTGAACTCCGAGCTCTGGACATCGAACGTGACGCTCGTGGTCTCGCCAGCCTTTACCGTGAACGGCACCTTCTGTGAAAGCACGATCTTCTCGGTATCGGGGTCAATGAGCGTCAGGTAGGCCGTTCCGCTCAGGTCGCGTTCGCTGGTGTTGATGATGCGCGACGAGATAGTGGCCTGGTCGCCCTCACGCAGGAAGCGCGGCATGTTGGGCTGCACCATCAGGTCTTTCTTAGCTACGGCTTCGCCCTCCAACGTTCCGAAGCAAAGGTCGGTAGTGTGGGCCAGTCCCATGAATCGCCAGGTAGTCAGACTCTCGGGCAGAGTGAACTTCAGCGTCACCAGCCCATTGGCATCCGTCGTCAGTTGCGGATAGAAGAAAGCGGTCTCCTGCAAGTTCTCGCGCAACTGCACCTCGGGTACAGCCTCGGCTTCGGCGGCGTCCTTTTTGAGGATGTCAAGTCCGGCAATCCGGCCTTGCAACGCTTCATCCACACTATTCACGGCCAAACCTTCATACTCTCGCATATCAACAGCAGCCTCCGCCATGACGGCCTTTTGAGGAACAGCAAGGCCCGCACCCATCGTTCTGGCCTGAAGTGCCTTGCCCCTGACCCTGACACTATTCATACGTATGCCGCCAATCATCCATCGTTGCGGGAAGAGCGACTCGTCGAAATGGGTGAAGTCGATGGCCTTCACGCCTAGATGGTCTTGCCGCTTATAGCCGTTGAGACGCAATTCGCCCCACGAGCCGAAGTTCCAATACGTACCGGGCATGGGAACTGATATCCAGGGGTTGAACACCCATTGATGGCCAGCAATCTGGTCGAGACTCTTGTCGTAGAGCGTGGCCATGAGCTGAGCGTCAGCAAAGGCCCCGTCAGGTTTCTCCACAGTCAGGCTCCACTCCTCCTGCTGGCCGGGTGTCAGCCGGTCGCGGAAGGTCTGCCAACGCAGCTTCAGCTTCTTGTCGGGCAACGGTCGCTGGATGTTGGCCGTGTGCGTATAGTGCTTGCCCTGCTTCACCCAGGCAAAGGTAAGCAGCAGTCCGTTACCGTATTCCTCCTTGTAGGTCCACTTGCGGTTGTAGAGTTCGTTGGAACGTTCTACAGACCCGCTCTCGAGCACGCGTTCACCGCTGATGACACTATAGACAATGTGGACGTCCTTAGCCGAAGAACCCACCTGAATGGTGACAGGACTGCCGTCGTTGGGGAACTGGGTATCGGACTGGTAGAACCAGTTATCGGTCTCGGTAGCTGGCCGCTTGTCGTCGAGCGAGAATACCACGAAGTCGTGCTTTACCGTATCGCCCTCACATATAGCCTCCAACGTGTGCTTCCCGCTCTTCAGCTTGGGCAGTTCGAATAAAGTATTCGTACTCACCGTCTGCCACTTGCTGTTGTCAATGCTGTATTTTGCCTGAGCCTCAATATCATTGCCGGCAGCATTGCGCAGATGAAGTTTCACCTTCGGCAGCTGGTCGGCACGTAGCTGTTCAAGAAGGTCGACAGAGAGCGCCGTCTTGCGGTTGCCAAGCGGCAACGAGAGCTGGCCCAGATGGGTCTCACCTGCCTGGTCGGTCACGTCGGCCGTGCAGACGAAGTTGTAGAACATGGGGTAGTCGGTCTTCGGCAGCACCATCGGCATCCTGACGGTAAACGTACCGTCGCTACCCGTGACGGCCTCGCCCTCGGCCACCATATCGTCGAAGGAACCTGCGCCGACGGCATCACGATTCCAGTAGTAGCTGTTCCACCACCACAATGAGCGGCGGCGCATCACCTTATACTTCACTTGGGCATCCTGCACGGGAACGCCGGCATAGGAGCGGGCCGTAGCCTTCACCTCTATCGTGTCGCCGTCCTGGTAGTTTTCTTTCACCTCGTCGAACTTCACCTCGAACGTCGGGCGCTTGTATTCTTCCACACGGAAGGTGCATCTGCCGTATGAGTCAGCAATGTAGAACATGCCTGTCAGACCGCTTGACGGCAGGGTGAACTCCGCAGCGCACGTACCATATTTATCGGTAGTCACCGTCTGCTCGGCCACATCTTTACCGTTGGCGTCTTCCAGCGTGAACTTCAGCTGCTGGCCTTCCAGTACTTTCTGTTGGATGCCGTCGGTCACCTCATAGTGGATGGCAGCCACATGTACCGTCTGGCCGGGACGGTAGATGGCACAATCGGTAAACAACTGCGTGCGAACGACATGCTGGTTGCCCTCGTAATAGTAGAAGTTACCATAGGCATTCATCGACGGACAGGCCTTGTCCGTCGGCGTATAAGCATAGATTTGCGTCGGGCGGTACCTTTCGTACTTATAAGTGACTTCGCCCTTGTCGTCGGTCTTCAGCGTGATGAGCTGGTTGCTCTGTCCGTTGACGTAGCCTTTCAGTTCGATGGTGGCTCCCTTCACGGGCTGTCCCTCAGCGGCATCCACCACCACGTAGCGTGCCTTGTTATCAGGCAGCATCTCCACCATCGTCCGCACGTTGCTCACGTAATAGAGGCGGCGCGACACCTTGGAAGCAGGCTCGGTTTCCATCTCAACGAGATAGACGCCGACGGGAAGTCCGGGCAGCAGAAGGGAATCCTCAAACACTTCGTAAGCCTGATGGCCCGTGAAGGTCAGCGTCTTGGTGACCTCCGGTGTCTTCGCCATCAGCGACTTCAGCTTCTTATAGTCCTTGTCGTCGTCGGGATTCAGGTCGGTATTGCCGTCCACGTTGAGGCGATAGACCCGACAGTCCAGCTTGTCGATGTGGCGCAGCGACGTCAGCTTCATCCATTGCTCCTGACCGGGAAGCGCAACACGATGCTCAAGACTGGCATAATACTGCCGCGTAAGGATATCGGTCCGAGCGTTGCGCAACTCGTTGGCCCGCTCGTAGTTGCCCCAGCGGTTGATGGCCTGCTCCAGATACTGCCACAGCACGTCAGGCTTCGCATTAGTATGCTCGACCAAGTAGTTGTAGCGCTCGATGGCCACCTCGCCACACTCCGGCAGGTCGCCGTAACGGTCGATGAGCGAGTCCAAGGTCTCGATGTAAGGGGCCTTGTCATATTCCACATCTCCGAGAGGCCGCTCCTGGCGGGCAGTTTCCAAAGCCGTCATCAGCGAGGCCACACGGTTGCCTGCCTTATCATAATAGGTGTTCAGCGTGCGGTAGTCCCTCAGTTCGTAGCCCACCACGCTCAGCAGGTCATCGTCGAACCATCGGCTATCGCGGCCTTCGACGGTCAGCGGCTTGTAGTCGGCAGCCTTCACGGCAGCCAGCCGCTCACAGGTCTCGGCATCAAGCGTCACCGTCGGCTCGTCAGTTTTCTCCAACTGGCGGTTGTTTTCATATATCTTCTTCAGCACAACGGCATAGACGGTAGCCAACGCCTTGTCCGTAGCCTGACGATAGCGCTGCTCCATGCGCTCGACGGCGGGCTGCAACGAGTCGGGAGCGATGGTGGTCATCACACGGCTACCCACCAGTTCAGCAGCCATCAGCTGGCCGTACTGACCTTCGCGCTGGGCTTTGTCTACAATCTTCATCAGCACGTCGTACTGTGAGCGGGGCAGATCTTTCTTCTCTGCCTCTTCCGCCTGTTTCCACAGCGCCGTATATGTCTGTCCGTTTACCGTCATACTCAGAAATGCCAATAGGAATGATAACACTACTTTTGCCATTGCTTTCAGTTTTTTGGATTACACTAACTGCAAAGATAGCAACTTTTATCGACACCATACCCTAACATGATACGAAAATATGAAAGTTTAACGATTTTATTTGGCAGTTCCACTTTTTTGAGTTACTTTTGCAAACGGAAACAATTTTATCGACTATGGAACAACAGAAACGCTACGGACATTTTGACGACGAGCATCGCGAGTACGTCATCACCGACCCCAAGACCCCTTGGCCTTGGATTAACTATTTAGGCAACGAGGACTTTTTCTCGCTCATCTCTAACACGGCTGGCGGCTACAGCTTCTACAAGGATGCCAAGTTCCGCCGCATCACCCGCTATCGCTACAACAACGTGCCGATGGATAACGGGGGCAGGTATTTCTACATCAACGACGGAGGGGCCATCTGGAATCCCGGCTGGAAGCCTTGCAAGACGCCGCTCGACTTCTACGAGTGTCGTCACGGCATGAGCTACACCCGCATCACGGGCCGCAAGAACGGCGTGGAGGCATCGGTACTGTTCTTCGTGCCGCTGAAGACGTGGGCCGAGGTGCAGAAGCTGACGCTTACCAACCAGAGCAACGAGACCAAGACCTTGAAGCTCTTCTCGTTTGAGGAGTGGTGCCTGTGGAACGCCGCTACCGATATGGAGAACTTCCAGCGTAATTTCTCGACCGGTGAGGTCGAGATAGAGGGTGCTACCATCTACCACAAGACGGAATACCGCGAACGCCGCAACCACTACGCCTTCTACCACGTGAACGCCGAGATTCAAGGTTTCGATACCGACCGCGAGACGTTCGTGGGCCTCTACAACGAGTTCAGCAACCCCGATGCCGTCGTGGAAGGCAAGCCTCGCAACAGCCACGCTCACGGCTGGAGCCCCATTGCCTCGCACTATATCGAGGTGACGCTGCAGCCCGGCGAGTCTAAGGACTTCGTATTCCTACTGGGCTACATCGAGAACGAGCAGGACAAGAAATTCTCGGCTCCTCAGGTCATCAACAAGGAGAAGGCCCACGCCCTCATTGCCCGCTTCGACACGACGGAGAAGGTGGACAAGGCTTTCGCCGAGCTGAATGCCTACTGGGATGCCCTGCTTAATATATATAAGGTACGTACAGGCAACGACAAACTCGACCGCATGGTGAACATCTGGAACCAGTATCAATGCATGGTGACGTTCAACTTCTCGCGCTCGGCCTCGTTCTTCGAGAGCGGCATCGGCCGCGGCATGGGCTTCCGCGACTCCAACCAGGACCTCGTGGGCTTCGTCCACCAGAT
>JAEEGH010005083.1_pt1 | contig 33363 bp, 22 predicted proteins | sample 9134181 | NCBI WGS metagenome assembly JAEEGH01 (sample SAMN16246544, study PRJNA631951) | gut metagenome | biome: gut microbiome; feature: rumen; material: DP-attached | host: Bos | place: Iran: Karaj | collected 2018-10
CTTGCCCGCCGCGTGGCGCGCGAGTGGCTCCTGCGCCACGCCGGTGCCGAAGCCACAGGCTTTGAAACAGTCGAGACGCTTCTTGCAATGCCTAGTGGTTGCACGCTAAACCTTCCCGGCGGCGCCATCGCCGACATTGACGCGCAAGGCTCTGTCTTGACTCGCGGCTCTCCTGTCCTGACTCGCGGTCTCTGTCCCGCGTACCCTCCTCTCTCCCTCCCTCTTTCCGGTTCCGTATCCTGGGGCGCATACGCCATCGCCATTTCTCCCTGCGCCACTATCGAGCGCACACGCGAGGCGCCTGGCGTATGGCCGGCCTCGTGCACCCTCTCGGCGCGCGCCATCCGCGCGGCTGGCGGGCTGTCCGTTCGCGGCCGCCGCCTTGGCGACAGGATGCGCCCATTCGGAGTTGACGGCTCACGCAAGCTTCAGGACGTCTTCGTCGATTGCAAAATCGACGAGCCCCTTCGCGACGCCTGGCCGGTCATTTGCGCCGGAGAGGAAATAGCATGGATTCCCGGTTACAGGATTGCCGCGCCATTCGCCGTTGCGGATGGGGAAGAGGCGGTTCGCATTGAGGTGAACAAACTATGAAGCGCCTCGTATTTCTCCTCTTCGTAATCTTGATTCACGGGCTCAGCCCCGCGTCTCCGCTCACCTACCGTCGCGCAATCGAACGCGTGACATCGCTCGACCCGGCCGAAGCCGCCAGCGCCTACGCCTCCCGGTGCGTATCGCTTATCTACGAGCCGCTGCTCGAATATGACTATGAGGCGCGGCCATACGCGCTGCGGCCCTGCCTCGCGACCGCCATGCCCGAAATTTCGGAGGATGGCCTGACCTACATCTTCGTCATCGACACCAACGCCTGCTTCACGGCCGACCAATGCTTCGGTCTTGGCGCAGACGGCGCGCCGCTCTCGCGCCATGTGACCGCCGAGGACTTTGTTTTTTCGCTCAAGAGGCTTGCTGATGCCAAGGTCGCTTCGTCGGGCTACTGGCTGCTGGATGGCCACATAAAAGGCATTGAGGCCTTCCGCGAGGCGTCGAAGGGGGTGGACCCAACAGACTACGCCCTTGACGTGGAAGGACTCCAGGCGCCAGCGCCAGACAGGCTCGTGATAAAACTCTCCTCGCCCTCGCCGGTATTCCTGTGGCAGATGGCGATGCCATACGTGGCGGCTGTGCCGCGTGAGGCGGTGGTGTTCTACGGCGCGGCCTTCCGCGACCATCCCGTGGGCACAGGGCCATACGCGCTTGAGAAGTGGCGACGCAACTACTCCTTGCGCTTCCGCCGCAACGAAGCCTGGAGAGGATGGAGGAAGAACTCAAATCCGAAATCTGAATTTCAACCTTTCGACTTCCTCTACTTCCCAACCATCGACGATCCCTCCACGCAATGGCTGGCTTTCCTGGCGGGCGAACTCGACCTCCAGGGCGAAATCTTGCGCGACAACTGGGACGATGTAATCGGCCCCGATGGCGCGCTTTCGCCGGCCCTTGCAGCGCGCGGCATCGCCCTTGAGCGTGCGCCAACCCTTGAAGTCGGCTACATCGGCATCAACATGCGCGATCCCCTCCTCGGCGGCAACAAGGCGCTTCGCCAGGCGCTGAACGCCGCCTTCGACACCAGCCGCTGGGAGCGTTTCCACAGAGGCCGGGCACTTGCGTCGAACGGGCCGGTGCCGCCAAATGTCGCCGGTGCCGACAACTCCCCGCTTCCCTTCGGTCGCGGCGCGGAGGTGGCGCGGTGCCTCCTTGCCGAAGCCGGATACCCCGATGGCCGCGACCCCGCCACGGGCCGCCGCCTGCGCCTTGTCCTTGACATCGGCAAGACATCGCAGGACATCCGCGAATCGACCGAATTGCTAGTTGCCTTCATGGACGAGTGCGGGATTGAGCTGGTCCCCGAATACCACACATGGCCGGCCTTCTTGAAGAAAGTTGGCGAGGGTCGTTCGCAGCTCTTCCGCATTGCATGGGTGGGCGACTACCCCGATGCCGAGAACTTCCTTCAGCTGTTCTACGGGCCAAACGCGTCGCCGGGGCCGAACCGCTGCAACTACGAGAACCCCGAATATGACGCCCTGTTCCGCGAGGCCATGGCGGCGCCCGAGGAACGGAGGCTTGAACTATATGGCGAGATGCAGCGCATCCTCAAGGAAGACTGCCCCTGGATTTTCGTGAGCCACGCCGTGTCGGCGGCGCTGGTCGGGCCGCGTGTAGAGGGCTATCGCGCCCACGACTTCCCCTACGGCATGGAGAAGCACCTACGCGCCAAGTAGGGCGGCGGTCATCGACTCGAGGAAGCGCGGCACGGAGAATTTCTCGGCGTGGGTGCGGATTGCGGCTGCATCCCATTGATGCGCCGCGGCGCGGGACACGGCCTCTTCAAGGGCCTCGGTTGTTTGCTCGGAGAAGAAGACGCCGGTTTCCCCATCGACTACCGTTTCGGTGGCGCCGCCCTTGCCGAAGGCGACAACGGGCTTGCCGCATGCCATTGCCTCGAGAGGGACGATGCCGTAGTCCTCTTCGCCGGGGAATATGAGCATCCGGCAGTGGCGGTATAGTTCGAGGACATCGTTGTCGTCGCGCCAGCCTAGGAACTCCACATTCGGCGCGGCGAGCGCCTGAAGCCGTCTGGCGCCGCTGCCGACGCCGACAACCTTCAGCGGGAAGCCGGTGCGGGAATATGCGCGGACGGCGAGGTCGATGCGCTTGTATGGGACAAGCGCCGAGACGATGAGGTCGTAGTCGCCACCTGCGTCGCCGTCCGGTGCGGGGGTGCAGCGGTCGGTGTCAACGGGCGGATATACGACGCTGCTGTCGCGCCCGTAGAAGTCCTGGATGCGGCGCTGGACGTGGTGGCTGATGGCGATGAAGCGATCGACGCGGGCGGTGTGGGCCTTGTCCCAGCGACGGAGCCAGGCGAGGTACGGCGCGGCGATGGCGGCCTTCACGGGGCCGAGGTATTCGCGCGGGAAAAGCCAGGCGTAGCGCATGGGCGTGAAGCAGTAGCAGACCATCTCCGCGCCAGGCGGCGGGTTGAAGGCATGCGCCACGCAGGAGTTCGTGGTAAGGAAGAGGTCGCAGTTGGGAACGCGGATCGTGGTGGCGGCGAGGCTCATGAGCGGGAGCATCCGGCGGTAGTTTTTAATCGCGCCCGGAATGTGCTGCATGAAGGATGTGATGATCTGGCGGGAGCGGATTGGCTCCGAGACCGCGCCGGGATTGGAGATGAGGGTCACGAGGGGAGCGGAAGGAGCCGCCTGGCAGAAGAGTTCCAGGACGCGTTCGCCGCCGCGCATACCGGTGAGCCAGTCGTGGCCGAGGACTGTGCGGCGACCAGAGAGGAAGGCCGCAAGGGGATTTTGGGGATTTTCGGTCATTGTGGAATTATGATCGGAATTTGAAATTTGAAATCTAAGATTCGGGATTTGAAATCTGAGATTCGGCGTTCGAGAATCTGAAATCTGAAATTTGAAATCTAAGATTAAAAATTCGGGATTCGGGATTTGAAATCTGAAATCTTAAATTTGAGATTTTGAGATTCGCTATCTGCTTAAGGCCTCGCGGTACAGGACAAGCGTTTCTGCTGCTGCGGTGTCCCATGAAAAGTCTGCGGCGCGCGCGAGGCCATGCGCGGAGAGGTCGGCGGCGTGCGCGTCGTCGAAGAGGACGCGCTTCATGGCGGCTACGAGGGCCTGCTCATCTCCGACGGGAACGACCTCGGCCGCGCCGCCGGCGATTTCAGGTTGGGAGCCGCCATCGGCGCAGATGACGGGGATGCCGCACTTCATGGCCTCTACCATTGGGAGGCCAAAGCCTTCGTAGCGCGAGGGGTTCACGAGCACGGATGCGTTGCGGTAGGCGGAGAGCAGTTCGGCATCTGAGGCGCCGTGGATGAAGGTCACATGCTCCAGGATGCCGCGATATTTGGCATGGAGGCGGGCTTCAGGGTAGCGCATGTCCTCGGGGCCGACGATGAGCAGATGCAGTGGTTTGTCTTCTTCGCGCAGGAGCATTGCGAATGCATCTACGAGTGCCGGAACGTTCTTGTAGGGGTCAAGGCGGCCAACGTAAAGCACCACTTTTGTGGTCCTGTCGTGTCCAGAGTCTATATCGGAGCGGCGGGCTTCAGCCCGCAACGGTGAAAACCGCTCCGACACCCCATTGTATATGGTGTGTATTGAAGAGGCGTCTTTTTCGCTGAGCGATAGCGCCTTGATGATGTCATTTCGCGATGCCTCGCTGACAGTTATGGTGAATACAGAGGAACGAATCGTGAAGCGGAGGCTTGCGCGGTAGAGCCAGAGCATCCGGCTGGTTGTCGAGCGCGGGGCGTAGTCGCGGAGGATAAGCGGGATGGCGTCGTGGATGTTGGCGATGCACCGGCCGCAGCCCTTGATGGCCGGAGGCGCAAGGCCCAGAAGAGTCTTGAGACCGCCGAATGCAAGGTAGGGAACCATGTAGTTGGGCGAGTGGAAGAGGTCGGATCCAATTGAGCGCAGGAACCGCGGGAGGGAGCGCTGGCTGCGCGGCGAAAGGGGCCCATACGGGAGGAGGTGCGTGGCAACTCGCAGCGAGGGCGGCAATTCTAACGAGGCGAGGACGGACTCGCGCTGCTCCTCATTGCGGAAAAGGAAATTCCAGCGCCAAGATGGCTCAAGCACCGGGAGTCGTCGCATGAGTTCGCGCGAATAAACTGTAATGCCCGACGGAACGGGCGTCATCCAGCGGGCGTCGAAAACGACATTTTTAGCTTCGGTCATCAGAGGCTTCCTTCCAGGACTTTGCGATAGACCTCGGCGGTCTGGCGCGCCGTCTCCTCCCAGCGGAACTTGCGGGCGCGGGAGAAACCCTGGCGGCGGAGGTCGCCGCGTATGCGCTTGTCGGAGAGCAGCCCGTCGAGGGAGCGCGACCAGATGTCGAGGTCGAACCTGCGGAGGACGAAGGCCGAATTTGAAAGGACCTCTTCAAGCGATCCGCCGGAAGAGGAGATTACGGGCGTCCCGCAGAGCATGGCTTCGAGCGGCGTGAATCCGAATCCCTCGTAGAGCGAGGTTGTCGCGTAGAGTTCCGCGCCGGCGTAGATGGCGGAGAGGTCTGCGTCGTCAATGGTCGCCAGGTGGTGGATATGCGCGGCTTTCTTCGCGGTGCGGAACTTTTCGAGGATTGGCTCGTAGCTCCATCCGGGGCGGCCGACGATGACCAGGTCGGCGTCGTTGTTCCTCATGTTGTCGAAGGCGTCAACGAGGAATGGGAGGTTCTTGCGCGGCTCGATGGTGCCTACTGTGAGGATATATGGGCGTTCAAGGCCGAGGCGCTTGCGCGTCTCGATGATCTTGTCGCGGCCGGGCGAGGCGAGCGACTGGTCAACGCCGAGGTAGATGGGGAAGACCTTGCCCTTGGCTGCGGGGAAGAACTCGACTATTTCCCGGGCGCTGAACTTGGAGATGGTGATGATTGCGTCGGCGCGCTCAATGGTCGCGCCGATGCGCGCCTTCATGTAGGCAAGGTTGCGGGCTTCGGCACATTCGGGATAGCGCATGAAGGACATGTCGCAAATCGTCACGACGGTCTTAGCTTTCGGAGAGATGGGCGGGATGATGAAGTTGCAGAAGTGGTGGATGTCGGCGCGGCCGGCGATGAGGTCGAAGCGCGGGGGAAGGCCGCGCTTCCAGAGTTGCTGGACGATTGCGCCTGGGAGGAGGTGCCAGGGGCGGGCCTTCGCGTTGGGGGCCGGTTCTGGCGCTTCGGCGCGTCTTGTGAAGTCGAAATAGAAAAGGCGCAGCTTGTCCTCTTGGGAGAGGAAGGCCGGAAGGTGGCGGGCCAGGAGGCGCGTATAGCGTCCTATGCCGGCGCGCTGCGATACCGCTGGCTGGTAGTCGATGTTCACTAGCATGGCGCAAAGATTATAGCAAAAAAAAAGTTAAGTTGGCGAAGGCAGTTGCGGAAAGTCGATTGACTTTGGTAGAATTGCATTGCAAGTATAATGATTTAATTGTCCCAACACAAGGAGTAAAAATGCAATTGGCTACGCCCAACATCGACCTTTATTCAGCTGGAGACTACATTGCCGCAAGGAAAAAGCTTGCCCGCAAAGTGGGGCTCGGAGTGCTCATCTTCACGGCGCTCGTCTATCTTGCGACCTTCTCAACAGGCGTTTTCCCTGGCGAGTCGGCATCGCTAATGGCAGTCCATTCCGGGCTTGAACCGCTGATTGCGCCATCGCATGCCATTTGGGGCGGCATCGTCTCCAAAATTGCCGCGCTTGGTCCCAAGGGGATGGTGTTCAGGCTTAATTTCTTCAGCTTCCTCACGGGGCTGCTGGGAATCTGGCTCATGTTCGACTTGATGGTCAGCGTGGTCGGTTCGCTGATCGAGCGCGAGACGGCATCGCCCAAGATGGCGGCGATGGCGAGCGTCCTGGCTGGCGCCGGCGCCGCGCTGGCCCTTGCTTTCTCCGTGCCATACTGGATGACGGCTACGCGCCTTCAATACCAGGGATTCAACCTGGTTCTCCTTCTGCTTGTGCTGCGGTCGCTCGTGTGGTACCTTGACACGGAAAACGCCTTCGTGCTGGTGTTCATCGCCCTCTTGGCCGGCGTAACCTGCGTCGAGGCGTTCTACATAGCCTGCTTCCTGCCCTTCGTCGCGGCGGCGGTGATTGTCCGCTGGGTGCGTCGCGGCTCCATGCGCGCGGCCAGCGTCGCGGCTGTGGCCATCGCTTTTGTCATAGGCCTCTCAAGCGTGGCGCTTGTGGCGCATCTTTTCAAGCAGGGCCACGACGTGTCGCTGCGCGGCTACACCGACATTTGGTCGATTGTGCGTAGCATCCTGGTTGATCAGGCCAAGTTCATCATGGGTGCTGCCCGCCACACTGGCTGGCTGAACATCCTCGTCCTCACAATCACGCCATGGCTGGCGGCGGCGGCCATTTCCGCCCGCTCCCTCAACGAGACGCGCGAATGGGGCATCATGATCATGCATGCAGCCATGTCCGTTGCCGTCGCGTTGGTGCTGGGCAATGCGCCTGCCATCTCCCCCTGGGGCATTTTCCGCATGGAGGGAATCCTCCCCGTTCCTCTTCTCGCCATGTCGGCAATGACCATGGGCTATCTCCTCGCCTACTGGTATCTCATCATCGCCAACAGCAGCCAGGTGAACATCGACGGCGAGCGCACCTTCGCGCAGCGCTCCTCGATTTGGTTCGGCTGGGTCTTCGGCATCATCACCGTGGCCACCATGGTCATCACCTCCGGCATCAACGTCCTTGAGGCCAATGGCCGCAGCGGCCGCTTCGCCGACGAGTGCACCCGCGAGATCATCAACTCCCTCGACGGGCGCAAGTGGATTGTCACCGATGGCCTCTTCGACAGCCATCTCGTTATTGAGGCGCATTGCACCGGCAAGAACATCCGCCTCATCGAACTGCAAAACAACGACAACAAGGTCTATCTGCGCTATCTGCGCGGCGTCATCAACGAAGACCCCGATTTCCGCGCCCCCGGCATCGACATCGGGAAGATGGAGAACGCCGTTGACCTCAACGTGGTGACCTTCCTCCAGGACTGGCTGGAAAGCAACCCGTCGGCCATTGACGGAATGTATTTCATGACGGCGCCGGACATCATTCTCTCCGCCGGCAAGATTGTCGTGCCCCACAAGTTCTGCTTCAAGGCCGGCGACAGCCTGGATGCCGTGAAGAACGTCGATTTCCTCCCGGAGCAAAAGGCTTTCTGGGAACGCATGAGAACGCTTCTGGCCAAGTCGCGCGGCGTCCGCGACGCGGCATCGGCCATTCGTGCCCGCTGCCGCCGCCAGGTCGGTTTCGTCGCCAACAACGCCGGCGTCCTGCTTGAAGACCTCGAGCGCGAAGAGGACGCTTACCAGACATACCTGTTCGTCCGCGAACTCGACCCCGAGAACATCTCCACGCTCCTTAACTTGGTGGAACTTCTCAACCGCAAGCGCGAGGAAAACTTCCACGCCGACATGCTGAAGGACATCGAGGGTTCGATCAAGCGAATCATCGAAGACCTCCAGGGCCGCCGACTTCCAATTTGGTCGCTCTCCCGCGTCTTCGGCTACGTGCGCTCGCCAATCCTCTGCACGCAGCTGGGCTGGTCCTGGGCCGCTTCCGGCCAGCCGGGCATCGCGCTCTCCGGCATCCAGCGCGCCGAGGCCATCGCCGCCACGCCAGCCGCCCGCATCCGCGCCAAGCAGGCCGAGGCCCAGCTCCTCTGGCAGCAGAACGACGTCGAGGGCTCCGAGGCCGTCTTCGAGCAAATCCTAAAGGAAGACCCCACCAACGCCTCCGCGATGATCTCCATCGCCCGTGTCCAGGTGCGCCGCGGGGCGCTTGACCGCGCCCGCGAATGGCTCACCCGCGCCCGTGACAATGGCGCCGACAAGACCTCCCTCGCTTTCGAGAGCGCAACCCTTGACCTCGCGTCCGGCCACGCATCTGACGCCCGCGTCAAGCTCTCCGAAGTCACGGACCTCCAGCCCAACAACCTCCCCGCCTGGGCGCTGCTCGGCATCGCCACCCTCCAGATGGAGGACTACGACGACATCGAGGCGCGCATCATCCCCGCCATGGTCACGGCCGCCGGAACGACCGACAACTACTACGTCCTCATCCTTAAGGGCCAGGTTCTCTTCCAGCGCAAGAACCTCGCCGAGGCCCGCGACACCTTCGAGCGCGCCCTCATGCTCCGTCCTGGCCTCACCACCCTTATGGAGTGGATCCTCCGCCTCGACTTTGCTCTCGACGACAAGGCCGCCGCCGAAGAGCACGCCCGCCAACTCATGCGCAACAACCGCTCCAACGGCTTCGCCAACTACATCATGGGCTCCATCATGCTCTTCCGCGGCCGCAACGCCGAGGCCGAGGATTATCTCCGCCGCTCCGTTTCCGCGTCGGCGACGCCCGAGGCTCTCAATGACTTGGCCGAACTCCTCCGCATCGTCGGCAACCTTGGCGAGGCCAAGCGCCGTATCCGCGAGGCCATCGGCATGGCGCCTGATTTCTATGTCCTCTGGGACACCCTTGGCGGCATCCTCGCCGACGAGGGCGACATCGATGGCGCCGCCGAGGCCTTCGCCAAGGCGCTCGAACTTGACAAGTCGGATGTGCGCGTCAACATCAACTACGCCCGCATTCTCATTCGCAAGGGGGATATCGTCAAGGCGCGCAGCCTTCTCGCCGAAGCGAACAAGAACCGCTCCGTGCTCACCGCGGCAGACCAGAAGTCGCTCGACGACCTTCTGGAGCAAGTCGCCCCTGGCAAGGGAAGGCGGTAATCGCAGATTACAAATCATAAATCTGGAATCCCAACCTCAATTTGTTCTTCTGCTCAATGAACCCGTCTTGTTCCCGGTGGCCGCTGCTGGCGGCGCTTTCCCTCTCTCTCTTCCTCTCTCCCGTCTTTTCAGGCTGCGGCTGCCATGGGAAGGATAAGGGGAACGGCCAAGAGGGATTGGCTGAAGCCGGGGCGGCTGAAGCCAACCCCTCTGATGTTGAGGATGCCGCTCCCGATTATTCGCCAGTCCGCCCGTTCCCGGAGAAGTTCCCGCGCCGCACACACCTCCCCGACCTCAAGGAATGTGAAGCTTCCGGCTCCGTCTCAAACTCACTCTTCTCAGCAGGCCGCGACCTCGTCTATGTCGAGGACGACCGCGTCTGGTGGGAGAGCGACAACGACGGCGACGATGACGACGAGTGCGACCACTCCATGCACCGCGCCATGGAGCTGCCCTTCCGCCGCCTGGTTGAGCTGTGCGTGGCGTCCAACGCCACATTGCGCGTCCAGGAGGCCTACCGCCCCTCGGGCATCCACTCGACGCTCTCTCTCCACAAGGAAGGCCGCGCCTTAGACCTCACCTGCCCAACCCTCGACCCCGACAACACGAACCCCGAAAAGCCCACATTCAAGTCGCTGGAAATCCTCGCCAAGATGGCCTGGGCCGCGGGCTTCGACTGGGTTTATTTCGAGGTGCCGCGCGCCTCCGGCCCCCATATCCACGCTTCTGTCAGGAGAGACTAGCCCACAGCAGCGCTTTCTAAATCTCAAATTTCAGATTTCAAATTTAAGATTTTCGAATGCCGAAAGCCGAGTGCCGAATTTCAAATTTCAAATCTTAGATTTCAAATCTCAAATTTTCCCATTTCCCAAATTTCAAATTCCCTTTCACCAGATTACCGATTTCAAATCTTAGATCTCAAATTTCAAATTTCTTTTCAATCCTCCTTAAATCTCTCCTCTTATGCAAGCCCTAACCCTCAACCCCGCCCTCCGCGGCCGCTCGCTCCTCACCCTCAACAGCTTCACCGACGAGGAGATGGCCGAGCTTATCGACATCGCCGTCGCGCTCAAGGCCCGCAAGGCCGCCGGCATTCGCGGCGACCTCCTCCACCGCCGCAACATCGTCCTCATCTTCGAGAAGGGCTCCACCCGCACCCGCAACTCCTGCATCGTCGCCGCACAGGACGAGGGCGGCAACGCCCAGTATCTCGGCGGCCATGAAACGCACTTCGGCCACAAGGAGAGCGTAAAGGACTCCGCCCGCGTCCTCGGCCGCCTCTACGACGGCATCCTCTTCCGCGGCTTCAAGCAGCAGACCGTGGTCGATCTCGCCAAATACTCCGGCGTCCCCGTTTGGAACGGCCTCACCGACGAGTCCCACCCGACGCAGATCCTCGCCGACCTCATGACGCTCCGCGAGGCATTCGGCGACATACGCGGCCGAAAGGTCGTTTACATGGGCGATGGCCGCAACAATGTGGCGAACTCCCTGATGATGGGCTGCGCCAAGTCCGGCGTCAATTATGTGAACTGCACGCCAAAGGAGCTCCTCCCCGATCCGGCCCTCGTGAAACGCGCCGCGGAGATTGCCGCGAGCCACGGCTCCACCGTTGAGGTCGAGAGCGACCCGGCTACCGCCGTGCGCGGCGCCAACGCCCTCTACACCGATGTCTGGGTCTCGATGGGTGAGGAGGCCAAGACCGCCGAGCGCCTGCGCCTTCTCCGCCCCTACCAGGTGAACATGGACCTCTGCCGCGCCACCGGCAACCTCGGCGGCGAGCTGATTTTCCTCCACTGTCTCCCCGCCTTCCACGATGACCAGACCGAAGTCTCGAAGGACACGGGCGCGCAGGAAGTGGCGGACGACGTCTTCGAGGCGCCCTTCTCGCGCGTCTTCGACGAAGCCGAAAACCGCATGCACACCATCAAGGCCCTCTTCGTCTCCGCCCTCGCCCAGTAATTCCCTTTGGGCGTTAGCGCATGTCCTCCTCAAAGATTCTCTACCTCGGCCTCATTGAAGAGACGCCAGTGCAGAAGATGAAGCTGGCGGGCGTCCGGCGCTACACCGACGCCCGCCGCTGGGAGGTCGTGCCTCTTCCCGCGTTCGAGTCCAGCACGGGGCGGTTGAACTCCCCTCTCAGGGCGTTCCGCCCGTTTGACGACTCGGCGCCGGAAGTCCTCCGGTCGCTCCTTCAGAAATACCATCCAATCGGCTGCATTCTGGACTGGTCCGGCATAGTGCCGGACATTCCGCTTTCCCTTTTTGGGCATGTTCCCGCCGTCCACCTCGACACCGCCTCCGGGCGACGTGGTCCCGCCGCCAGCCTCTCCGTCTCCGGCGACGAGGAGGCTGTGGTGCGGATGGCCATGCGCGAACTCTCCGCAAACCGCCCGGCGTCGTTTGCGACTGTCGAATACCAGAGGTACGAACATCACGCCTCTTCAGGATGGCCGAGCGTCCGGGCGAACGCTTTTCGCGCGCTCGCCGCCGAGACGGGGCGTCCCTGCGCCATTTTCAGAACCCGCGTCAGCGAGACGCTTGAGGAGCGGGCGGCGCGCCTTGCGGCGTGGCTGAAACGCCTTCCGCTCCCATGCGGAATCTTCGCCGTGAATGACGGAACCGCCCACCAGGTCCGCGCCGCCTGCCGGGCCGCATATCTCAGCGTCCCCCGCGACATTTCCATCATCGGCGTCGATAACGACCCCGGCTTGTGCGAGGACGAGAAGCCCTTCCTTTCCAGCATCCAGCTCGACTTCGAGCGCGCGGGCTTCCTCGCCGCGAGGATGCTGGGGGAGAGGATAGCGCAAGCGACAAGCGACAAGCGACGGTGCATGCGTCAGCCCCCTGCCAGTCGCGTGTCTCCGGAAAAGCCCGCCCCCGTCACATTTGGCCCCCTGATGGCCGTGCGGCGCAAATCGACCAGCGGGCGCGGGCGGCGCGAGCCGCGCATCCTAAAGGCCGTTGAGATCATCCGCGCCGAGGCATGCGACGGGCTCACGGCGGAGGCGCTTGCCGCCCGGTTCGACGGCAGCCGCAAGCACTTCGAGCGGCGCTTCCGCGAGGCGATGGGCCACTCCGTCCTCGACGAGATTCTCCACGTCCGCCTGGAGCGGGTGAGGACGCTTCTCGCCACCACGGAGATGCCCGTTTCCGCCATCGCCGACTTCTGCGGCTTCGGCACCGACCGCGAACTGCGCTGGCTTTTCCGCAAGCGCACCGGCGTGTCCCTGCGACAGTGGCGCGCCGACCATGTGAAATAAGGGCCTTCTCCCCCAAAAAAAACTTGCTCCAAAATTTCCGCTTTGCCCTCCTGCGGCATGATAGAATAGTTCCCGTCGCTCGGAGATGTGCCGTAAGTTCGGCACCGCCCACCGCGCAAAGCGCCCCGCTTTGGGGAAACGGAAACATGGAGCAAACAAATGAAGAAGCAACTGGTCTGTCTCGCTGCCGCAACGGCCGTATTCGCGGCATTTGGCGCCGATGTCGGCAATGGTCGGGTGGTGGTGTCCAATGTCGTGAGCGATGCGATGTGGAACATAGCAAGCGGTGGGGAACTGCGTCTCGGTGCAGATATCAAGCCGCTTGTCCGCTGGACCTTCGACGAGCCATCAACCCCCGGTGCCGATTCCGGTTCCCTGGGTCGCTCCTTCGACATTTCGGGCACCGAATACAACGCCATGGTGTATCCGACGAACGATGCGACACGCGGGGCGTGTCTCCAATTCGATGGAACGAAGTACATCGGGTTATCTTCCGCAGGGCTGCCTACAACGGGTGCCTTCACCATCATGGGGTGGATAAAGCCAGAGACCCAGAACGGCGTGATGTTGTCCTGGGGCACAACTCAGGCTGGAAAACTATGCGGTCTGCGGGTATCGTCCGGGAAGCCGCAGTTTTTCTTCTGGGGCTCGGACATGCCCGCTGACTCAACGGTTCCCTGCGACGGCTCGACATGGGTGCATTTGGCGGGCGTGTTTGATCCCGATGCGGCGTCTGGGCAGAAGATGCGACTCTATGTGAACGGGCAACTGGCGAAGGAGATGGACAACAACAACGCCATCAACCTGACGACATCTGGCAACACCTTGCTGCTTGGTCTCCTGACGGGGAGGACGGACAGCTTTTTCAAAGGCGCCATGGATGATGTGATGGTTATCAACGAGGCCCTCGCGTCGGAGCGAATTCTCGAGGCTATGAAACACGCGAGCCGTGCCGAGTATCTTCCTGGGAACGCAACGGTAACTGTGGCGCAGGGTGGCAAGGTTTCCGTCGGCATCGCCGCGCAGACCTTTGGCGGACTTTCAGGAAACGGGACGCTTGAGGTCGAACCTGAGGCAACTACGACATTCTCATCATCTGGGATGCAGACCATCGGCAAAATCGAGGGCAGGGGACACGCCGTCGTCGCCTCCGGAACGCTCCAGTATGGAATGCCTGAATACGACTTTTCGGCGAACGTCATGCGGCACTACACGTTTGACGACACAGCCAACCCGGGCGCTGATGCCAGCGGCAACACGACCCTGTCTCTGACGGCATACAGCAGCGATGGAACGGCTGTTGACTGGTCCTCCGTGACGGACATCTCCGTTCCCGGCGCAATACGCTTCGATGGCTCGCACTATCTGACTTCATCTGGTCTTGGCAACCTCCCGGCAGGAGACAGCGCCTACACGATTATCGTTCGCCTGACCTTCGACCAGTTGCGGACAGACGGCATAAGTTCATGGGGAAATCCGTCCTCGAAAAAAATGAACGGCCTTGTGCTGAAGCAGGACAATGGGAACTGGGCAATCGAAAACTACAACTGGGGAGCAGACCTGGCCGCCCCGTTGGGCTCCTTTCAGGTGGCGTGGGCCGGAACACCTGCGAACGGATGGCATACGCTTATCGTGACATACGACCCAACCATTGGCTCCAAGGCGATCTACTGCGACGGTTCTCTATTGGCAAGCGGAAGTGTTTCGGGCTTGAACGTCCAGGCGACCTATTTCTCTATCGGCAGGAGAATGGCAAGCTGGGTTTACGACTACCACAAAGGCTATATCGACGACTTCTGCATCCTGAATTGCGCCGTGGACGAGAACGAGGCGGCTGCGCTGATGGCGAGGTCGTCATCCGCCGCTACCGCTTCCATTTCCGTATCCGCGTCGGGAACGCTGTCCGTGCCGTCCGGCAAGACGGGCGTCGCTGGGGCCATTTCGGCGGATGGAGCGCTTAGTGTAGGTGGCAGCCTGACAATCTCCGGTGGCGATTCGTCGGTAGCAGGTGCATTGACTGGTAGCGGAACAATCGCCGTCTCTGGAGCGCGGCTCGACATTACCGGGACGAAGACATTCGCCGGCACGGTCGCCATTAGCGATGGTTCGCTCGGCGGGCAATGGTCAATGTCGGACGCGACAGTTACACTCGGTCGCGAGTGCGAACTGCGGGCCGGCGGCTCCGCCGCTGGATGCGCCGCCGGTGGTCTGGTGCTGGCGGAGAACGGCATCGCGGATCTTGGCGAATTCGCGCCTGGCGCGGCTTACTGGGAATCCGGCACGGCGATTGACCTACCTTCGGACTTCACTGTAAAGGTTGATGCGGGCAGAATGCATGCCTACGGTGAACGCATGGTCTTCGTGGCGCCATCCGTCTCGGGAACCTCTGCGGGCTGGATGCTCGAAGTAGAGAATCTGCGACCGAAGTGGACCGTTGGTCTTAGGCAGAAGTCGAACGGAATCGAACTCTACATGATGCCTCCTGGGACGGCAATCGTTCTCAGGTAAACAGGGGTCGCCAATGGGAGGTTCAACAAAGGGAATATCGTGCGCCACAGGGGCTGCGCTCGCAATTGGGCTCTCCGCATTCGCCGCCGCCGTTCCGGAAGTCTCGGATGTGCGGTTTGTCCAGCCAAACGGCTCACGACGGGTTGCCATTACCTACTCGCTAGCCAACTCCCCTGCCATCGTGACGATTGACATCCACACCAACGGAGTTTCCATTGGCGACGCGAACCTTCACTACTTCACGGGCGCCGTGAACAGACTCGTCACGAACAAGACCGCCGCCGCCGAGACGCACACGGCCGTATGGCAGGCCGACAAGTCCTGGCCAGGGCATGTTATCACCGATGCCTCCGTGACGGCGGTTGTCCGCGCATGGGCGCTGGACAACCCGCCGGACTATATGGTCGTCGATCTAGTCGCCAAGAACACTGTGAACTACTACACCAGCGCGGACGCGCTACCCGACGGTGGCTTGACGAACGACATCTATCGCACCGAACGCTTGGTCATGCGGCACATCCATGCCAAGGGCGAGACCTTCATGATGGGCGCGAATGAACTCTGTTCCGACGACCCGCTCTACGCCTCGGAGCGTCCGCACCAGGCGCAGCTCGACCATGACTACTGGATGGCGATTTACGAACTGACGGCCGCGCAATATGAGAACATCCCTGGCCCTGTCCGCACATATAACGCGTGGGCAACAGGAATGAGACCAAGAATCAACCTCAACTACAATGTCCTGCGGGAGTCTTCGGGCAACGGGGCCAACGCTGCCTTCCGCTATCCGGATCCTCCGGCGGCAAACTCTCTCCTAGGCGTACTGCGCGCCAAAACGGGACTTGCCTTCGACCTTCCAACAGAGGCGGAATGGGAATACGCCTGCCGTGCCGGAAGCGGGGCGGGGCAATGGAACGACGGCAGCGCGCATGTCCTCGACTTCACGTTGTTCAACACGGGCGGCGCGACAGGCGCGGACCGGGGGCTTCACGCTGTGGACACCAATTTGGGCTACCTCGGCAGATATCGCAAAAACGGCGGGATGGACTACAACGGCAACACCTGGGGAAATTTCAGTTCCTGGGATGCCGACCCAGCCACCGGTGGTACTGCCAATGTCGGGAGCTACGCGCCAAACGCCTGGGGACTCTATGACATGCATGGGAATGCACGTGAAATCTGCCTCGACTACTTCAAGGAGAATATCACAAAGGACAACGGCGCTGTCAACACAACGGCTAACAGCGACGGGACGCATGTCTTACGCGGCGGCTCGCTCCAGGACGGCCCGATTCTGTGTCGCTCGGGGTCGCGCGCCTTCCGTGCGGCGAACCACACCACTCCCGCCGACAGGCGCGACGAGGTTGAGGGCTGCCGCCTAGTCTGTCCGATTGGAGAGTAGAGGCGATGAATGGAGGACAACCGTTGAAATGTCTTGCGGCAATCGCTGCGCTTCCCTTATTCGCGGCTGTCGCCTTGGGCGGGCTGGATGACCTGAACCCGACGACACCATCCAGCCTTGAGGGGGCAGGCGACCTCAAGGTCTTGTTCATTGGCAATTCAATCACACTCCATGCGGCGACGCCATCGCTTGGCTGGACCAACAACTGCGGGATGGCGGCCAGCGCGCCAGCGAACGACTACGCTCATCGCGTTGCGCGCGGCCTTGAAGAACTAACTGGGCGGGCGACGACAATTATGACGCGAAACGTGGCTGACTTCGAACGCAACTACGCCGCATGGGACGCTGCCTCAAATCTCGCGGCGGAAGCCGCATTCGCACCGGAGTGCCTTGTCGTGGCCATCGGTGAAAACGTGCCGTCTTTCGCGGATGACACAGCCCGGGCAACCTTCCGTGCGGCCTTTGCGCAGTTGTTGGGCATCTTTCTGAACAGTCGCCACAGCACGCCGAAGACGGTCGTGCGCGGTGTCTTTTGGCCAAACGCCGACAAGGACGCCATCATGGCCTCCGTCGCCGAGGACTTTGGCGCGGCGTTCGTCGCCGCCGACCTCGGCGATGTGTCGGGGATGCAGGCAGGGAGCGTGCTGTTTGCGCACAATGGCGTGGCGCGGCATCCAGGAGACGCGGGGATGGGCGCGATCGCGCGCCACATTCTTGTGAAATTCCGTGAACTCTATGCCACCGATGTCATCACCGCGCCTGACTGGCGTGGCGAAACCTGGAGTCCTGCCGGAAGGGAAACGGAAAACCACATCGCTTTTCTTGACACGCGAGAAGGCACGACGATTGCCTCTCCTTGTGGCAATCTGCATGCGGTTCCCTGGGGGTTCGCCGAAATGGTTCTCCGCTAACGAACATCCCGACCACAATCGTCCTTTTAAATAATACATGGGAGAAGAGAGATGAAGAGGCAATTTATAAGCATCACTGTCACGGCGGCAGCCTTGGTGGCCTCCAGTGTCGTCGCTTCCGCCGAATCTTGCGAGCGGATATTGTGGCCGACTCCGTGGATGGTGCCGGAGGCGTCGCCAGGAGCAACATCCGAGATTGCCGACGGCATCATCAAAGTCCGCGTGGGCGAAGAGCGGGCGGCATGGCCAGGCGTTTTCTTTTCGCTTCCAGATGAACGGCGCGATCTAGGCGCATACGCCCGCATCGACGCCCTCCTGACGAACCTCACGGATCGAGTGATTCAGGTGACGCTTTCAGTGAAGTCTGATGGCGGCGGTCAGCGGAATAGGTCAATCCGCCTAGCGCCATGGGGCGGCGGGACAATCCGCGCGCACATCGACCCAGTGGAACGCCTCGACCGAGAGGTCCCGCTGCCGGGGCTACGCCATGTGCCTGATGTCGTCGGCACGCCGAAGCTTTTCGACGCTGCGCGGATGACAGGCTGCCATGTCTTTATGGCCAGCCCAATGGAACCGCAGGAGTTCGGCGTCATCGCAATCGCGGCGCGCGGGACGGCGGAACTGCGCGAACCGCTCCAGGCAGGCGACCTCTTGCCGCTAGTGGACCGCTACGGTCAGTTGCGCATCCGCGACTGGCGCGGCAAGGTAAATAGCGCGGCAGACCTGGAGTCGGCGCGCGAGGACGAGGCGAAATGGCTCGCCGCCAACACTGATCCCTTCCCCGACCGCGATAAGTGGGGCGGCTGGAAAGACGGTCCGAAACTGGAGGCAACGGGCGCGTTCCGCACGGCGAAGGTAGATGGCAAGTGGTGGCTCGTCGATCCCGACGGAAATCTCTTTTGGTCGCACGGCATCGACTGCGTGGGCGACCTTTTCGGATTGACGCGCCTCGAAGGACGCGAAAGCCTGTTCCCGCCATTCAAGGCCCCGCTAAACAGTCCATTCAAGGATTGCGAGGCTTTCCTGCGCGGACTCGGAGCGGACAGCGGCCGTACCTACGAGGCATGGAACTTTGCGCGGGCGAACATTCGCCGCAAATATATTCGTGCCTGGGACGGCGACTGGAAATATCCCGAACTCGCCCACGCGCGGCTTCGTGCCTGGGGCTTGAACACGGTCGGCAACTGGTCGCATGCCGACGTGTGCCTCGCACGCAGGACTCCATACACGGTGGACTGCACTCCGCCCTTCGCGCTTTTGTCGGGCGGCGTCGGTGACATCTGGATTCCCGACCCTTTCGCCCCGGACTTCGACCAAAAGCTGGCGGACGCCATCGGGGTGTTGCGCGAGGCGGGCATCGCAGACGACCCATGGTGCATCGGTCTATTCGTCAATAACGAGATGGGCTGGGGGAACGACGACAAGGCGCTCGGTCGCGCAGTCGTTCGCGCTCCCGCCGACCAGCCCGCCAAGCGCGAAATGCTTCGGCGGCTAATGTCAAAATACGATTCCATAGGCGAGCTCAATGCAGTTTGGGGGACAGACTATGCCTCGTGGGACATGGCTCTCGAATCGACGGCGCTACCCGATGAGGCGAACGCCGCCGAGGACTTCCGGGAGTGCCACCGCATTCTCGCGGAAGAATACTTCCGACGCGTCGCGGCGATTGTCCACCGCGAGGCACCGGGGCGGCTTTACCTCGGCTGCCGCTTCGCCTCCGGCGGCGAGGCTGCCTTCCGTGCGGCTGCGAAATACTGCGACGTGTTGAGCGTAAATATCTACATGCCGCTCCCAGTGCCGCGCCACGGCCACGAGCCGGGCTTCCCCGAATGCCCGATGATGGTGGGCGAATTTCACTTCCATGGACGAGGTGCCGCGTCGTTCGCAACTTTTGCCGCTATGACACCCCCGGAACGCCGCCTAGCTTACCGGGAATACGTAGGCCATGCCCTGCGCGACCCACGCTTCGTCGGCACGCACTGGTTCCAATGGGGTGACCAGATTGTGACGGGCCGCAACGATGGAGAGAACTTCCCATGCGGGTTCGTTGATATCTGCGACAGACCCCACGAAGAACTCGTAAAGGCGGCGCGGGATGTCGCGGTGGAGATGTATCCCCTGCGCTATTATGGAAAGGGACGCTGACAACATGGGCAAAAGCGGGATGAATGCGAAGTCGTCGATGCCCTTCCAGAGCATTTCCGCTGTCAAGGTAGAGGATGCATTCTGGTCGCCACGCTATGACCTCTGGCGATCAACGACGATTCCCGACGTGCTGGCGAAACTTGAAACACGCTCACATGTAGCGGAAAGCCTTGAACTCGCCGCCGCCGGCGTAACTTCTGGCCACAAGGGACAGTATTTCTATGACGGACTTCTCTACGAAACCTTACGCGGAGCATCCGACTACCTCGCCGCAAAGCCCGACTCGGCGCTTGAAGCGTCAATCGACCATTGGGTTGCGCTGATTGCGGCTGCGCAGCGCCCCGACGGATACCTCAACACACGCTGCCAGGTCGAGGGTGACTGCCACCGTTGGGGCGATGGCGGCGCGTTCGCCATGGACCAGCACGAAATATACGATGCGGGATGCCTTGTCGAGGCGGGCGTCCACCACTATCGCGCCACCGGGAAAGCGGTGTTGTTAGGATGCGCAATCCGCTTCGCCAATCTCCTTTGCGACACGATGGGGCCACCGCCAAGGCGCAACCTCATCCCAACGCATTCGCTCGCCGAGGAGGCGCTCGTGAAACTCGCATGGCTACTGGAGGAAGACCCTTCGGCGGCACGGAAAGCAGGCGTCGAAGGCCGCCCGGACGACTACCTTGCCCTTGTGAAGTTCTGGTTGGAGAGCCATGGGAACAACAGCGGGGAGCCTGACTGGCGTGCGCTAGGCTGGGGCGTCCGGCGTCGCATTCAGGAAATGACGGCAACGCCGCATAATTCCCAGTGGCGCCCCTGCTGGGGCGACTATCAAATGGACAGGGTGCCGCTCGACGAATACATGTCCATAGAAGGACACGCCGTCCGGGCGACTTTGCTCTGCCTTGGCATTGCAACCTACGCCCAGGCGACCGGCGACGCCCGCTGGCTCGGTCTTGCAAAACGATTCTGGTCGTCGATGGTCGGGTGCAAGATGTTCGTGAGTGGCGGTGTGGGTGCCGATGCGACCTTTGAGGCGTTCACGCCGGACTTCATTCTTCCACCCGATGCGTATCTGGAAACATGCGCAGCTGTGGGAAGCGCATTCTTCTCGGCCCGCATGGCTGAAATCGATGGCGATGGCAAGTTCATGGACGAAGTGGAGCGCGTTGCCTACAACGCGCTTCTCACAGCTGTCGGTGCCGACGGCCAATCCTATACCTACCAGAATCCGCTTAATACGAAGAAGGGCGAGCGGTGGGAGTGGCACGACTGCCCATGCTGCCCACCGATGTTTCTCAAACTCACGGGCGCGCTACCGGGGTTCATCTACGCCCGATGCGTCAATGGCTATGCAGTCAACCTTTTCATTGGCGGCGAGACGGTCTTTGATGGCGATGCGGAGGGGCACGTCCGCTTCGTGCAGAAGTCCCACTACACGGAAAATGGGAAAGTGTCGATAGCGGTCTATCCTGAAAATCCGGCCTGCTTCACCCTGCGCGTCCGCATTCCCGGTTGGGCGCGGGGGATCGAAAACCCATTTGGGCTGTATGTATCAGACGGTCAGCGCCGATGGTCGATGACTCTCAATGGCGAAAACGTCGAACCCCCACTTGACAGGGGATACGCAGTTCTATCGCGGGAGTGGAAAGCAGGCGACACAGTAGCGCTAGCCTTTGACATTTCAGAGCGCATCGTTCGTGCCCGGCCCGAAGTCAAGGATGTGGGCGGCCTTGTTGCTCACATGCGCGGCCCCGTGCTGATGGCAAGCGAAAAGGGGCGGACAATCCCCTACTACGATGTCGCCAACAGTGGCTCGGCCCCACATGCAGTCTGGATTGCGGATTGACAACGCAGTTTGTCAAATTCCTCCAGCACCGCACCACGATGTGCCTCGACTACGCTGCACGCAAGCAGGTGAATTGATTTCGGCGCGTGGGTTGCATTGGCCCTCACCGACTCCAAGAGAATCAGAACTCGTCAGCGGAAAGGGATTGGCGGCTATGGAGAACGGCAAGGATATGGCAGCGATTACGTCGGGCACGATAGATGAAGTGCTCCTGTGCTTGGAGAAGCCAGATGTCTTTCATGAAAGCATCGCCCGGTCGTCGAACTTCACCCGCATCTGGCGCATGACCTCCTCGTGCGGGATCCCTAGTCCTGCGTCGGCCTCGGCGAGGCCGGCGCGGATTTCCTCGCGGACTCGCTCCGCCTCAAGGAAGGCGTCGAGGTCTTTCAAGTCAATGAGCAACGATGTCGCCTGGCCGTCCCGCGTGATGACAACGGGCGAGTGCGTGTTCTGCGCCCGCTCCATGCATTCGCCAAGATTGCCCTGGACTTCATCGAAGGTCATCGTGTTCCGTGAAAGCCATCCCCTGCACGGATCGGAAATCTTGGTTGCGGTTGCCGACATGTTCTTTCTCTCTCTTTCTTCGCCTGCCATTCTACACGATTGGTGGCGCAAGCGCAAGCAATCCTTTGACTTGGGTGTGGCATGGAAAGTGATGCGCCATGGCCGCGCGTTCGCCGGAGCACGATAGGAAGAGGCGGGAAACATTCGCGATATCGTGACAAAACCGGACATGCATGATTAGCGATTCCGTGACAGGAGGTTGCTTTCCAGGAGCGCCAGACACTGACTCCGTCAATCCCTTCTACCATTCGGCTGCGGCATTGCCTGTTGGCGAAGTCCCCGAAGAAGATTTCTACCCCTTTGCGTCCTTTCCTCGCCTTGCCGCGCCAAAATAATTGGCGCAAAAAAGTTGCTCTGCGTGTAGGAAGTGTGGTAGAATGATTTCATGAAAAATGAGAATCCGTTCATTACGAAAGGCTATCGCGGCCCGCAGTATTTCTGTGACCGAGAAGCGGAAACGCAAAAACTGCTCTCCGCCGTCAGGAACGGGCGAGACGTCACGCTCATGGCTCCGCGCCGATATGGTAAGACAGGTCTCATCCATCATCTCTTCCATGAAATTGGCAGCGAGTGTGAGACGCTTTACATCGACATTTTCAACATTGGCGATCTCACGGAGTTCGTGAAGGCTTTTTCCGCCGCCGTTGTCGGACGCTTTTCAACACGTGCCGAAAAGGCTGGCAGGGGGATTGCCGACTTCTTCCGCGGTATCCGGCTGACAATGACGCCGCAATCCGACGGAATGCCCAAGTTCTCCTTTGATGTCCTCCCTTCGCAGGCTGAAGCGACGCTTCAGGATACCTTTGAGTTCATAAAGTCGCGCAAGACGATTCCAATCATAGCGATTGACGAGTTCCAGCAAGTGCGCAACTTCCCTGAAAATGGCGTGGAAGCTCTCCTCCGCAGCCATATCCAGTTCTGCCACAACGCCCGGTTCATTTTCGCCGGCTCGAAGCGCCATCTTATGGAGGAGATGTTCGTCCTTCCCAGAGGCCCCTTCTACCAAAGCACGCAACTGATGTCCCTCGAAGCCATCGACTGCGGGAAATACTCGGCATTTGCCGGGAATTTCTTCAAGAAGGCGGGACGAGCCTTCAACGCCGAGGTTTTCAAGCGTCTTTATGATAGGTTCGATGGCGTCACATGGTATGTCCAGGCCGTTTTGAATAGGGCGTGGGATGCCGCCGAGGGGCTGTCGGGAGACGATGCCGTAGAGGCCGCAATCGACACGCTTGTCGAAGAGAATGCCCTCACATACCACGATCTGCTGGCGAGCCAGACGGCATCCGCGCGAGCCGTCCTTCGGGCAATTGCGGCTGAAGGATGCGCAAGGGACGTGTCGTCGAGACACTTCATCGAGAAGCATTCGCTTCCGGCAGGTTCCACGGTGAGATACGCCGTCGCCGATCTTGCCGAGAAAGACCTACTCTACCGTTCACCGTCGGGATACAGGGTTTACGACCGCATCTTTGCCCAATGGCTTTCGCAGAAAGCATAGCAGGGACAAAACAGGCAATGGCGCATGCACCGAAAAAAGTTCTGGCGGTCGTAACGAGAATGGACGTCAAGGGCAAGCAGGCCTGCGAGCGTCTCCGTGAGTTCGGCCTCCGGCACCGCTGGGAGGTCTTCTCCGCCGAATGCTACCGTGGCACCGATGGCAACGTGGTTGTGGAACGGTCGCCAATCCTTGTCGATGGCTCGCTTCCGGCGCTGGTGGATCACCTTGCGCCGGATGGCGTCTTCATCTGCGGCACTCTCGACTACTTCGACGATTCCCGTAAGCTTTCCCGCCTCGGCGCCCCGATCGTCTCCATAGCCGGGGAACGGACTCGTTCACGGTCGGCGCGGGCGGGCGCCAGGGGGTTCGTCATGGCCGACGAGGAGAGCGTCTTCCGCCAGCACACCGGCATGACGCCGAGGAAATGGGCGCTCGCCCCGCACTAGCTAAGGCGAACCGCACGCTCTTCGCCATAGACTGTGGGCGAATGGCGTACAGGGACGATTTCGGGCTTTATCTTTTAAAAAACACTAGATAAAGCCAAGGATATGCCAATACATTGACTATATCTTGCAAAAATGATATGATAAAGACTTCAACAAGCAAAGGAGTTGCAAAGTGATTGGACGCGAAAAGGAACGGCAGATTCTTCTGGAAATGGCGCAGGCCAGCCATTCCCAACTTGCGGTAGTTTACGGGCGGCGCAGGGTTGGCAAGACATTCATGGTCAGGGAGACATTTGGCTACCGTTTTTCATTCTCCCACACGGGCGTTGAAAGCGGCACGATGGAGGACGAACTCTTTGCGTTTTGGGAGTCGTTGCGCGACGCTGGCCACGAATGCACTCGTCCCCGTGACTGGTGGGCTGCCTTTGCCGAACTCAAGTGCCATCTCCAGAACTTACCGGAAGCCAAGAAAACGGTATTCCTCGATGAACTGCCTTGGATGGATACGGACAAGTCTGGGTTCACGAAGGCGCTGGAGGCATTCTGGAACGGTTGGGCTTCCGCGCGACGCGACATTTTTCTGATAGTATGCGGCAGCGCGGCGGCATGGATGACAAAGCATGTCCTCCAAAGCCGCGGAGGACTCTTCAACCGTGCTTCACGGCAACTGTTCCTTGAACCGTTTACGCTTGCAGAGTGCGAGCGGTTTGTCGTGGAAAAGGGGCTCGAACTTGATCGGCGCGACATCGTTTCGGGATACATGGTTTTCGGCGGTGCGGCCTACTACTGGGACCTTCTGGACAAAGGGGAAAGCCTTTCGCAGAACATCGACCGCCTGTTTTTCTCGAGAAATGGCGACCTCGCCCACGAGTTTTCGCGCCTCTACAAATCCGTATTTGCCAATCCTGACCCCTACGTGTCCGTGGTGACCGCCCTCGGGCGCAAAAAGGTCGGCATGACCAGGGATGAAATCGTCGAGACCGGAGGCGCGGCCGCGAACAACGGAAACCTGACCGTCTGCCTGGATAATCTTGAGCGCAGCGGATTTATCCGACGCTATTCGCCTGTCGGGCGGACGAAGCGTGGCTCCGTTTACCAGTTAATCGACAATTACACACTCTTCTGGTTCAAGTTTGCGAAGGACCGCGACGATGGAGACGAAAACTTCTGGTCACATTCGATTGCCTCGCCAGCCCGCGTCGCATGGGAGGGATTGGCTTTTGAATGTGTCTGTCTCGAACATGTGGACAGAATCAAGAACGCGCTGGGGATTTCGGGTGTTGCATCGTCCATCGCCTCTTGGCGTTCGCTCGGCGATGGAGAAAGACGGCGCGGGGCGCAAGTCGATCTTGTCATCAGCCGCGCCGACAGGGTGACGAACCTGTGCGAAATGAAATTCTGCAACGGCGAGTATGAGATCGATGCTAAAGAGGCCGAACGGCTTCGCAACCGCGTCGAGACTTTCCGGCGCGAGACGGGAATGCGGGGCGGAATCCACCTGACATTCGTAACACCATTCGGCATCAAGCGCAACAAGTACCGAAATCTCGTCCAGTCCGAAGTCACGCTGGACGACCTTTTCAGGGACACTTGACGTTCTCGTGCTGGCACTTCCCATGCCGCAAAGCGGCCTTCCCAATCTGCCGGGGAGCGGCTACAAACCGCGAGGAGGGGCTGGCGACGCATGGAGCTTGCTCCAATGTGGCGTCAGACACGCCTTGGAATGCGTGTCCCCCCCGGCAGTTTCCAAAGTCCGAAGCGTCAGAGCCTCTATAAACACGGTCTTTAAACGAAAACGGCGCACATGCCGTGCGCCTTTTTCAAAAGTGGCGGGAGAGACGCAGGGCCTCGTAGGCCGCCTTTGGGGTGAAGTCGCGTTGCACGATGCCGAAATGGTCCTCGCTGTAGTAGGGGTCATTGCCAGGGGAGCGGAATTCGTAGATGAAGTATCTTTCAACGCCGCACCGCCGCGCGATGTCAATGGACTCCAGGAGATAGGTGGCCTGGTCGGCCTCGGTCGTGCCGCCCTTGTCGCCACCGCATCCGGCCATCACGACCGCGCCCGTGTAGTCGCTGTCGAACTTGTAGAGCGCGACGCCCGCCACTTCGCGCCCGTCCTTAGTCTTCGCGGAGGTGAGAGGGATGAAGCGGTCGCCCGGCTTTAGCCGTTTCTCGTCGTAGAACCGGAAGCAGGCGAACCCATTGGGATCGGGCTTCAGCCCCGCCGCCGTCGCGGCGTCGGTGGCGTAGGTCTTAGTGGAGGTCGTCAGTCCTTTCCCGCTTCGTCCGGGAACATCGAGATGCGGAGTTTGGCGCAGCCGTAGGGGACGAGTTCCAACGGCGAGCCATCCGCCGCCCTAGCGCGTAGGCGCAGGGGGGAGGCTAGAGGCCAGCCCCAGTGGCGCGGCATTGCATCGCGCACGACTTCGGCGCCATCCAGGACGCGCGAGGAGTCAAGCCGCCAGTCGGTGCGCTGATCCGGGACAGGCGTGTTCTCGTCGATTTCGGCCAGTCCATGCGCGAAGAGGAGCGGCCCCAGCGAAAGCGAGCAGTATGGCTTGCCGCCGTCGTTGAAGTCGCGCATCGTCTCGACCTGCGGCGCCATCGGGAAGCGGAGCGACACGACATCCCCCGTCTTCCACTCGCGGTTGATGACGGCAAAGCCGTCGGCGCCCACAGGGAGGTTGAGCGCATCGCCGTTCACCACAACCGAAGGATTGGCGCACCATCCCGGCACGCGCAGTTTGAGCGGGAACCTGAGCGGCTTTGCCGTGGACACCCTCATCTCCAGCGTCTCGTTGAAGGGGTAGTCCGTCTTCGTCTCAATGCGGACGGCCGTGCCGTACAGCTCAGTTTCGAACGTGTTCGGCGCATAGAGAGTGGCGGCGATTCCGCCAGTGGCGGGCTTCATCCACATCCACTGCACGTAGCCGGGCAGGATGCGCGTGAGCGCGGCGGTGCAGCAGAGCGGCCAGTGCTTGGTCTTGTACAGGCCACCGTTGCCGCCAGGACCATTGGGAAAATTGCCTATGCCCGTCGTGCGGTTCGGAGACTGGAAATAGACGTGGCGCATGAAGTCCCTCGAGGTGCAGGCCGCCCCGGCGTTGAAGAAGCTCCGCTCCACGTGGTCGGCGAAGCGCCCCTCGCCCGTCGCGCCGGCAAGCGTGGCGTAAAGCAGGATGTCGCCCGCGACGGTGCATGTTTCCGTCCCCCGGTTCGGCCCCGACCAGTCAAACTGCTCGTCGGACACAATAACGCCGTGCGGCTGGCGGCATACGCGCTCGTGCAAATCGAGCCATGCGCGGACGTTCGCGAGGTATTTGCCGTCGCCAGTCCAAAGCGACGCCTTGACCCACGAGAGCATGCTCTCGTAGCAGAGGACGCCATGCTGGAGCCGCCAGTCCCACGGCGCGCTGCCCTCGCTGTCGTGCCGCTTGCTCATGCTCAAGGCCTCATGGCACACGGGCAGGCCGTAGCGCATCGCGGGCCATTTATGGGGGCGGGGTTCCGCGGCGCAGAAGTTGTCGATGGCCTTGGCGATGTTCGCATCGCCATTGTAGCGCCACGTGTCGCACGCCGCCGCCGGGAGCGTGATGGGGTTACCGAAGAAGTGGAAGCGCGGGTCGTCGAGGCACCATGTGAGGGCGCGGAGCGCACGTTCGTCGCCCGTTGCCTCGTAGTAGGCGAGCATGGCGCGCGTGGTGCGTCCGCTCGCCCCCACGATGAAGCCGTGGTTTGCCTCTTCGATTTCCGCCATCTGCGCGGGGTCGTTGCGGTCCATCCAATACACGAAACCAATTGCGTTGGGGTTCATGCGTTCGAGAAGCGGCTCCAGGCGCTTCTTCGCGTAAGCCTTCAGCTCATCGTCGTCGAGTTCCCATGCGAGTCGCACAAGGCCCTCGAACCAATATGCGCCGCCCTCGGTGCACCACGCGCCTTTGTCCGGGTCCTTCCAGTCAAGGTATTGGCCGCGTGGGTGGAAGTCTCTGTTCCAAGCGCGCGGGAAGGCCTTGTCAATCTCGTCCATGCGCGAGATGTACCCGTTGCGGGCCGTAATGCACCAGTCGCGAAGCCAACCCTGCGGCCTCACCTCGCCGGGACGCAGCATCTCCATCTTGGCGGGCGTCTTGAATGCATGCGTGCGCACGGGCCTTTTCAAATCCATGTTCGCATCGTCCGCCAAGGCAACGCAGGCACTCGCCGCGAAGATGGTTCCACATAGTTTTTCCATAGCATTCCTTGCAAAGCTGATTAAAACGCAAGCAGTTCGCCGCCTTCAAAGAAAATCGGGTTTCCCGAAAGTGGCACAAGATATTCGCCTTTCGCCGTTTGCACCGGGCGGAGCTTCAGCCCAGTGTATGAGCGGAAGGTGATTTTCGCGGGCGGGTCGCCCGCGCCCCCAGAACCCGCGCTCCCGGACGCGAAGCGCAGGACGCGCTTTTCGGAGGCGCCAGTCGTCCAGAGGACACCGGCTTTCACGCCATCGGGGCGCGTCCACTGAGGGAAGAAGAAATCCCGCTTTTCGTCGTGCCACGGCCCCGGCGTCTGCACCGACCCTGCCGGACGCGCCAGCGTGAAGTTGAGGTATGCGCCCCACGCCGGCTTTGGCGTGAAGTTGGAATGCGTAAGGCCGAAATGGTGCTCGCCGAAGAAGGAATCCTTCTCCGGCGAACGGAACTCGTACCAGAAATACTGCTCCACGCCCTCGGCGAAAGCTATCGCCATCGAGCGGACGAGATACCGCGCCTGGCCGTCCTCTCCAACCGAACCATGGTTCGGCTTTGTCCCGGAAACGATGACGCACCCGCCCTTCCCGCCATTGAGGCGCGTCACACTCGCCACGACGCCCTCGTCACCATAGGCATCGCGCTGCGTCAAAAGCGGGATGAACTCGTCACCCTCCCTAAGGAGGCGTGGAGTCTGGTAGCGGAAGGCCTTTTCGCCGGCAGGGTCGCCCTTGTAGCCGGCGTCGATTGCGGCGGGCGTCGGGAATGCGCCATGTTCAAGAGGCCTGACGGCTTCGGGCCACATCGAACCGGCAATGCGCAATGACTCTCGGGCTTTTTGTCCAATTGCCAGGGCGGCGCCGTCCTCGATTTGGAAAATCCCCGGCGAAGTCTCGCGCGAGGGATACCACATCGGCATGCCGCCGAGAACGGCCAGGACGCCGCCACGCTCGACGAATGCCCTGACATCGCCGAATGTATCAACCGGAAAGCTCTCGTCGAAAGGATAGACGACAAGATCGATGTCGCCGATGGCTAAACGCTCCTTCAGCCTTGCGCCAATGCACGTCTCGGCGGAAGATCCCGTCGGCAGCCCCTCCGCAAGCGCCTCGGCGACTCCGCCGGCGATGGATGTCGATGGGGCGTAAACCGCGCGCCAAGTCTTCTTGTCGGGGCGGGCGATTTTCAGCCCCGCCAGGAGAACGTGCAAATCCGGAACGCGCGCGTCGTGCGTCGGCCAGCCGAGTTCGGTGACGACAATCGGCTTGCCGGCGTCGCCATTCTTTTCCATCAGCGCGCGAAGGCGCTCCAGTTCCCCCGGTATGAATCCCTCCGGCGCGCGGGGGTGGCAATACGGGTGGACGTTCACCACGTCGAAATACCGCGCGCCGCCGAGCTGGTAGATTTTGCCGAGGAAGTCCAGCGCCACTCCCGCCGTGCCGCTGAAGAGGACGCGGACGCCGGGGTTAGCCCGCTTGGCGGCGGAGTGCGCGGTCTTCAGGATTTCAAGGTAGCGTTCCGGCGTGCATTCGCGCCAGATGTTCGCCTCGTTCCATACCTCGATGTCCGTGAAGCGGTTGCCGTAACGCGAGACGACGGTCTCTACGAAGCGTCCGTATTCGTCGAGGTGGTCCCAAATGGGCCGTGCCCACTGCGGCGGGTAATCGACGATAGGAAGGATCGTCAGCCCCTGTGCGGCGGCCTCCTCCACGATCCTGTCGTAGAGCGAGAAGTCGAAAGGCGCGCCGGGATTTTTCTGCACATACGCCCATTGCAGGCCAATCCTGACGCGACCGATGCCAGTAGCGGCGATCCGGCGACACTCCTCCATGCGCTCCGCTGGATCGTTGAGCCACCAGAGATGCGCGTTCACACCGTATGGCGACGGCGTGGCGGCGGCAGGTCCCGCCGCCGCCATGCAAAAAAGCATGGCGGCAAGCGGCGACCGTCTGGAGAAACAAGGCGGTCGGACAATCATGGGAAATCTACTTCAGTCCAGCACGGCATACAACACGGAAGCCGATGATCTTGTTGCGGTTTAGTGGAGTGTCCCCGAGACGGGCCGCCGATCGGCAGAAGGCGGCCCGCTGGTCGATGCCGCCGCCGCGGCGTACGCGCTTGACTTCAGCCGGACTTGAACCGGAGAGGCACTTCTGCGAATCCGCGATATCGATGTTCACTCTTCCGCCGTAAGGAAGACCATCTGTCGCAGTCGCAGTTGCGATATTCTGCTCATACCAGTCCAGGCACCATTCCCAGACATTGCCGTGCATGTCGTAGAGACCCCAGGAATTCGGCCGGTAGGAACCGCAAACTGCCGTTCCATGTTCGGCGGAGCAGTTCGTGTCGGAGGCGTCTCCACCGGTGTCCTTGTATCGGCAGAGGTTGTCAAGGTTCAAATCGTGGACGACATTCGACACAGTGGAGCCATCGCCCCACTTGGTGTCGCCGTTGCCGGCGCGGCATGCGAACTCCCACTGCGATTCTGACGGGAGATCGAAATCGTCGATGCCGGTCCGGCTTCGCAACAATCCGAGGAACGACGAGTCGTTAGGACGCGCCGGCCAGTCGTAGTCCGTGTTCGCGTTCTTGGAGGTTCCGTCATTGTTTCTGATTTCGTTGTAGCACACATTTTCCACGGGACGCATCGCCCTGTCGGATGGATTGGCGAACACGGAAGGTGCCAGACGGTTCGTCTGGATCAGATCCCATTGCGACTGCGTGACCTCAAAGACACCGATATAGTAGTTGTTCGTAAGCGCGACCTGGTGCGTCGCTTCTCGGTTGTCCGAACTACGCGATGTTTCGAGCGACGTCGAACCCATCGTCCACGTGACGTCCTTGGCCATGATCTTGCGCATGACGAGCGTCGTCTTGCGGTAGATGTCGTTGCCGAGAATCCCCCCGGGGAGGAAATCGACGCGCGGGTAGTAGCGCTGCGTGTTGGGCCGCGCGGCGGAGGAGATATCGACCACCATGTAGTCGGGCGTGTTGTCGAGCGGCCAGGCCGTCACCTCGGCAACGGCGCAGCCGTCGCCGACCTTGAATCCGTCGCCATTGCCGTCGAGCCAGGACTCGGCGGGCTGCCATGTAATGGTGTGGCTGCCGGCGGTATCGATCTTCTTCCAGACATCTCCCTGCGCGTTGCAGATGTGCTCGCCGCCGATGGACGTCCAGCCCGTCTCGGCGTTCGGCACGGCGTTGGTGAGGATGTCGAGCGTCACGACCGCCGCCTCCGACAGCGTGTAGGTTATCGTCACCTTGCAGGTGCCGGCGTTCTGGCTCATCGAGACGTTGGAGACCTCAGGCGCGGCGGCTGCGGCCGCTGCGGCAAACACCGCAACTGCCGCGGAAGTTGAAAGGTTGAAAAGTTGAGAGGGTGAAAAGTTCATGGATGAGAAGTTCATTTGGAGTTTTCCCTTCGGGGGTATGTTTTGTTTCGAATGCTTTCGACTGCGGTTACCTTATGCATATGACGGTTGCACCGTTCTTGATTGAAGTGAGCGACATCGCCCTGGATCGCGCGACGACATGCTCGCGCACGTCGAGCGCACCGGGCGGGGTCGAGCGCGCAGCGTCTGTGCCTTCGAGCGTGGCCGTTTCGAGCGACCAGCCAGCGGGGCCTATTAGGTATTGGTAGCCGTCGGCCGACGCGGCCGACGGTGCGCTGGCCAGCGCCAGCGCGGTTGCGGCGCCCAGCGCCGCAGTGCGTAGTGTTGTTTTGTTCATGTTAGTTTCCTCTGAAGAAAAGGATTGGGTGATGACTGGCGGGACAGGCGAACCTGGCGAGACGGGCGTGGGGACGGGTGCGACGGGCGATGATCCGCCAGACCCGCTGGTCTCGCCGGTCTCGCCAATTGCGGCCGCACGGGGGACGACGCCAGCACTGCCAGTGCCAGCGGCTCGCTCGGAGAGCTCGCCCCACCAAACCGCTCCCAGCGCGGCGGTCGCGCAAAGCGCCAGCGCAACAAGCGTTGCCTTGGTGCCTGGTTTCTTGACAGCTTCGTTAGCCTTGACTCCAAGCCTCGCGGCAAGAGCCTTGCGGGCGTAGTAGAGCTTGCTCATGACCGTGCCGACTGGCATCACGAGGAGTTTCGCCATCTGCGCAACCGGCATGTCCATGAAGTAGTGCATGATCAGAAGGTTGCGCATTTCCTTTGGCATGCGATCCACCGCGTCGCGCAGAAGCGAGGCGTCCACGTCGCGGTAAATTGCCTCCTGCGCGTCCTCGTCGGCCACGTTTGGAAGGACGCCCGGATAGACAATGTCCTTGTTGGCCAGCCTCCGGTTGTCCATCGAGTTGATGTTGGAGAGTATCTGGCACATCCACGTGAAAAACGAGGACTGCTCCAGGAAATCGTCAATGCCGGCGACGACTGCGGCAAAGGTGCGGTTCACCAGTTCCTCGGCGTCGCTGGGGTTGTTGCAGAAGCGGCGGGCAAGGGTCATAAGCCCTGCCTTATATTCGGCCTCCAGCCGTTTCGCGCCGTTTTCGCGGTTTGTCCTGAGTTCCTCTACGATGTCCATGGTTGCCGGGATATGCAATCCCCCTTATTAAATTAGTAGCGGTTTCCGGCAATCGCATTCAAACTTTTCCGCAGTAGCCGACGAAATTATGGCCATTATCCCGCCATTGAGGCATCTTGCCGGAGGCACCATTTCCTCAATCATTTCCTCGCGTTGCGCCTGCGCCACTCGCGCATCGACATTCCGGTGCGGTCGTGGACGAGGAAGTCGAGGGCGCGGGGGCTGCGGAAGCCGCAATGGGCGTAGATGGCTCCGATGGCGGTGTCGGTGTCCGCCAGGAGTGTGAAGGCCTTGTCTAGGCGCACGTGGAGGATTTCGTCGAGGACGGAATGGCCCATCGCCTCGCGAAAGCGCAATTCGAAAAGGCGGCGGGAACAGTCGAAGCGGCAGGCAAGCGCGGCGGCGGTGAGACCTTCGCACGCCTCGCGGCGGATGATCTCCACGGCTTTCAGGACAAATGGCTCACGTCGTCCCGTCCCCCGCGACGAGGCACGGCGCACCACGCGCAGCGGGGGGACGAAGCGGGGCGCGGGCGGAGGCCGGCGCGGCGCCTGGGCCATGCCGTTGCCCATCGGCAGAATCGCCAGAACGGTTTTTTCCTTTGCGTTCCGCCGTGTCAACGTCTTTGCCGACAATGTGGTGGACTCTGCCATTGCGCTCTTGAAACGAAAACGGCGCACATGCCGTGCGCCTTTTTCAAAAGTGGCGGGAGAGACGA
>JAEEGH010005084.1_pt1 | contig 33354 bp, 30 predicted proteins | sample 9134181 | NCBI WGS metagenome assembly JAEEGH01 (sample SAMN16246544, study PRJNA631951) | gut metagenome | biome: gut microbiome; feature: rumen; material: DP-attached | host: Bos | place: Iran: Karaj | collected 2018-10
ATTATTTTCTGTTTGTTTAAATCAATAGCTGCGGGCGAAGACGACGCGGCGGTGGCTGGGCTTGCCGCTGTAGATGCAACGGCCTTCCTCTTCGGGGGCGTCGTAGGGGATGCAGCGGATGGTGGCTTTGGTCTCTTCCTTGATGCGCTCCTCGGTCTCGGGAGTGCCGTCCCAATGGCAGAGCAGGAAGCCGTTCTTCTCAATCTCGACTTTGAAGTCGTCCCAGGTGTCGACCTTGCGGGTCATGCTGGCGCAGAAGTCGGCAGCCTTCTTGAAGAGGTTGGCCTGGATGGTTTCCATGAGCTCGTAGACATGGTCGGCGATGCCTTCAATGGGCATGGTGATCTTCTCGAGGGTGTCGCGACGGCAGACTTCACAAGTGCCGTTTTCGAGGTCGCGGGGACCGATGGCGAGGCGCACCGGGACACCCTTGAACTCGTATTCGTTGAACTTCCAGCCGGGCTTGTACTCGGGGCGGTTGTCGTATTTGACCACAAGGCCTTTGGCTTCGAGAGCCTTGACGATGGGGGCGATATGCTCGTCGAGTTGGCGCTGCTGGTCGTCGCTCTTGCAGATGGGGACGATGGCGACATGGATGGGGGCCAGACGCGGCGGCAGAACAAGGCCGTTGTCGTCGGAATGGGTCATGATGAGGGCGCCCATGAGACGGGTGCTGACACCCCACGAGGTGGCCCAGACGTACTCAAGCTGGTTCTGCTTGTTGAGGAACTGCACCTCGAAGGCTTTGGCGAAATTCTGGCCGAGGAAATGGGAGGTACCAGCCTGCAGGGCTTTGCCGTCCTGCATCATGGCTTCGATGCAGAGGGTGTCGAGGGCACCGGCGAAGCGCTCGTTGGGGCTCTTGTGGCCTTTGATGACGGGCACTGCCATGTAGTTCTCGACAAAATCGCCATAGACATCAAGCATCTTGCGAGCCTCCTCTTCAGCCTCCTCGCGGGTGGCGTGGGCGGTGTGGCCCTCCTGCCAGAGGAACTCGGCGGTGCGGAGGAACATGCGGGTGCGCATCTCCCAGCGCACGACGTTGGCCCACTGGTTGCAGAGGATGGGCAGGTCGCGGTAGGACTTGATCCAGTTTTTATAGGTGCTCCAGATGATGGTCTCGGAGGTGGGGCGCACGATGAGCTCTTCCTCGAGCTTGGCGGCGGGGTCGACGACGACGCCGTTGCCGTTGGGGTCGTTCATGAGGCGGTGGTGGGTAACCACGGCACACTCCTTGGCAAAGCCTTCGACATGCTCGGCCTCACGGGAAAGGAAGGATTTGGGGATGAAGAGAGGGAAGTAGGCGTTGACGTGGCCGGTGGCTTTGAACATAGCGTCGAGCTGGTGCTGCATCTTTTCCCAGATGGCATAGCCATAGGGTTTGATGACCATGCAGCCGCGGACGGCGCTCTGCTCGGCAAGGTCGGCGCGGACGACGAGCTCATTGTACCATTCGGAATAGTTTTCGCTGCGTTTGGAAAAATCTTTTGCCATTGAATATCTATTTTAATAATTAATCTACAATAAGTTAAAGCATTCCAAAAGAGGAATGAACGAGATGCAAAGATACGATTTTTTTTGGAAGCGGAGAAAAAGAGTAGGAACGGGCTGGTATTTTTTTTCGTGATATATAATAAAAAAGGGTGAGGTGCGTTATAGTAAACAAATATAAAAACAAGAACTGAGTAATGAGAAAGAAGATTGTCCTGCTGGCAGGATTGATGATAGTGATGGCGGCAGGTGCGAAGGGGCAAGAGAAACACGGGGTGGACACACTGGAGTGCCATGCGGTGGGTTTCTCGTTTGGGGCGTTGACGCCGATGTATGGAGCCCACAGCGGGGGCGCCGACGGAGGCAACATGAGGGACCTCTACGACGGGCCTTATCTGAATTTTGCGTTGGACTGGGAATATAAGACGAAGAGCAATTGGATGTTTTCGGTAGACGGAGACCTGTGGTTCGGCTACAACAGCGACAACCTGCGTTTGAGGGCGGAGCGCATGGGCGACATCTACACGAGTCAAGGCTACGTGATGAGCATGGGAGGTAGCGACGGAGTGGTGACGCTCTACAACCGCGGGTTCGCGGTGCGTCCCGGTGTGGCGAAAATCATCCCCATTTTCAAGAAAAATCCAGACTCAGGGGTGTTGCTGAAGTTGAGCGGTGGATGGATGATGCAAAAGACGGTAATCACCCAGGATATGAACGAGGGACAGGTGCCGCAGCTTGGAGAGAAGATGATGCCGCTCTACGACCACCTGAGGAACGGTGTGATAGTCACCCAAAGTGTGGGATTCATCTATATGAGCAACCGGTCGACGTATGTGAATTTCAAGGTAACCTTTGACTTGAGCGAGTGCATCAGCTGGTCGTCGCGGCCCTATACGATTGACAAGGTGATGGGGTTGAACGGGAAAGACGAGAACCGCTATTTTGACCTGATGGGGGGAATCAAAGTCTCGTGGATGTTCCCGTTCACAGGGAAAACATCGTATGACTACTACTATTATTAAGTCTAAAAGGCTATAAACTATGCGTCTGATTTACACTATTGGAATTTGGTTCTATACGCTGGGAGTGCGCCTTGCAGCGCTTTTCGGCCACGAGAAGGCGCGCCAGATGGTTGAAGGATGGAAGCGCTGGCCGCAAGAGGTGGCCAAGCTGAGCCACGACCGCCCCACCGTGTGGTTCCACGCCGCCAGCCTCGGCGAGTTTGAACAAGCACGGCCCGTGCTGGAGGAATACCGCAGGCGGCATCCCGACCACCAGGTGCTGGTCACCTTCTTCTCCCCTTCGGGTTACGAGATAAGGAAGAACTACGCTTTGGCCGACGCCATCTGCTACCTGCCGATGGACACGCCGCGCAACGTGCGCCGTTTTGTTTCCGCCGCCAACCCCATGACTGTCTTTTTCGTCAAATACGAATTCTGGTACAACTACCTCAAGGTATTGCGCAACCGCGGTGTCAAGACCTATATCTTCTCCACCATCTTCCGTCCCGACCAGTACTTTTTCAAATGGTACGGCAAATGGTTTCTACACCAGCTCAAGCTTTCTTTTATCCACCTTTTCGTGCAGAACGACGAGAGCCTACGCCTGCTGCAAGACCACGGAATCAGCCGCTGCTCTAAAGCCGGCGACACACGGTTCGACCGTGTGCACCAGATAGCACAGGCCGCAGAGAGCAACGCAGTGGCAGAGTCATTTCTCGAAGGCTACGAAGGCAAGGTTCTTGTGGCGGGAAGCACATGGCCGCCCGACGAGCAAGTGCTTGCCCATGTGCGCGAGACCAATGGCGACTGGTTCCCCGGACGCATCATCCTTGCGCCACACATGATCAACGAAGAACACCTGAAAGGGATTGAAGAACTGTTCCCCGACAGTGTGAGGTATTCAGTGTTAAGTAAGGGCGGCAGCCAACCTGACACTCAACAATCAACTCAAAACACCCAAAAGGTGCTGATTATTGACAACATAGGGCTGCTGTCGAAGTTGTACCGCTACGCCGATGTAGCTTATATCGGCGGCGGTTTCGGGGTGGGAATCCACAACATCCTGGAAGCAGTCACCTTTGGCAAGCCAGTGTTCTTTGGTCCAAACTATGAGAAATTCCAGGAAGCGCACGACATCATTGCCCGCGGCGGCGGATGGAGCATCCATGGCGAATACGACATGGAGGAGGGTGATTTCATGCGCTTAATGACCCATCCCGAGGCGATGGAAAAAGCCTCGCAAGAGTGTCTCGACTATATGCAAGAGAACCTTGGCAGTACGGAAAAAATATTGGCAGTAATTGAAAATTAAAAAAACCATAACGAGGATTGTCCTGCTGGTGGGATCGGCGTTGCTGTTCACCGGCTGCTACACCAACCGCTATATTCCCGAGGGAAGCTATCGGCTGGACGAAGTGGAGCAGACGGTGACAATGGCCGACAGCAGCGCGGTGGGCCCCGAGATAAAGGATGCATTGAAAAAATCGAGCAACTACTATGTGCAGCGAAACAACTCGAAGGTATTCGGTGTGAGATGGCTGCCTGTGGGGATGTGGCTCTACAGCGTTGCAACGCCGACAGACAGTAGCTTTTGGGGCAACTATTGGCGGCGGCTGGGCCAAGCTCCGGTGATATATGACGAGGAAAAAGCCCGACGCACAACACGCCAGTTGAAAGGACTGCTGGAGAGCAAAGGGTGTTTCAATTCCAAGGTCACCTTTGACACCATTGAAACCACAGGACGTAAAATCGCCATCGGCTACCGCATCACGGCAACACAGCGCTACATGATCGACGAGGTAAGCTATCGCACCGGCAACGACACCATACGGCACCTGCTGGACCGATGGAAGAACGACTCGCCACTGAAAGCAGGCATCTACTACGATCAGGAGATACTCTCGACAGAACGCTCCCGGTTGCTGAACCTCCTGCGCGAACGCGGATACTACAAAGCCACGCTTGACAACATCACTTTTGTGGTCGACACGACTTACGACGCGCAACGGTTGTCGGTAGATGTCGTCGTCGACAGCCGCAATCTGAGAGTGTTCCGCATCAACAACATCTATATCTACCCCAACAGCACGGCAGGATTGCGAAGCAACGAGTCGGCTTTCGACACAACCATAGCGCCCTTCTATGACACTCGTGGGCGAAGCATCGACTTCCAGTTTGTCAAGGAAAAGGGGAAAAAGATGACCATCGACTCCACCACCATCTGTCGCGCCATGATGATGTTCCCCGGCATGCTCTACCGTCCCTCTCACATCACCAACACCTACAATTCACTGCTCAACCTGCGTAATTTCAAGTACATCAATATCGAATTCAACGAATCGTCCTTCTCGACCGATTCTGTGCCTCTGGTTGACGCACATGTGCGTCTAATCAACGCCACACAGCAAAAACTCTCCCTCTCGCTCGAGCTCACCAATGCCTCGCCCATCGGAGCCACAGACTCGTCGTCCAACTTCTTCACATCAGGCAACCTGGGCATCGAGACTGCCCTTGAATACCAACACAAGAATCTCTTTGGCGGAGCCGAAATCCTCAAGGTGAAGAGTTCATTGCTCTTAGAGCTGCCCAAATTCATTTTGAAAGGTGGCAACAGAAGTTTCTATGACAACTTTTCCACCTTTGAGGTGAACCTCGACGCCTCGCTCGACATACCGGAGGCCTATCCCTTTTCATCGTTCTTCCGTCTGCAGGAGACACGACCCCATACCCTGTTGAACCTCGGAGGGTCCTACCAATACCGTTACTGGTTTGAGCGCATCTTGGCCAACACCTCGTTTGGCTACACTTGGACATACCGCTACAACGACCTGGTCACAGGCCGCCCGTCGCACCGCATCGCACAGCACCAGCTTCTCCCCATCGAGTTCACCTTCGTCCGCATTCTCAACATCGACTACGACTTCATGCTCCGTCTCTTTGCCGTCAACGACCTGCGAATCATCTACCAATATAACTCGCACTTCATCATGGATGCCCGCTACGACTTCTCCTACTCCAACCAACGGTTCGGCAGTCGCAACAATTTCTCTCTCTTCCACTTCTCCGTGGAGAGCGCGGGTAACCTGCTCAATGCCTACTCCCACCTCGTCGACGGTAACGCCGACAGCAACTCGGTACGTGAAATACTGGGGGTTCCGTTCTCGCAATATGTACGCGGTCGCGCAGAATACACACACTATTTCTATCACGGACGACGTTCCACATTCGTCTCCCGAATTCTCCTCGGCGTGGGCATCCCCTATGGCAACTCGTTCGACATGCCCTACGAAAAGAGTTTCTTCGGTGGGGGCCCGACAACGCTCCGTGCCTGGCAATTGCGACGCATGGGCCCCGGCTCCTACGACGGCAGCACTGACATGATTGAACGCGTGGGCGACATCCAACTGGTGGTAAACCTCGAAGAGCGATTCCCCATTGCAGGCATCTTCGAAGGGGCACTCTTCGCCGACATGGGCAACGTGTGGCTTCTCAACCCCTCTGTCCTCTACCCGGGAGGAGAGCTCAAATGGGGCAACATCCTGAATGAAATAGCCGTCGGAGTGGGACTCGGACTCCGTCTCAACGTCTCCATCGCCACACTCCGCCTCGACTTTGCCATTCCTCTCTACGACCCTGGCTATGAGACCTCTCTCCGCTGGCGCCCCCCTCATTGGACCCTGTCCCACATCGTCACCAATTTCGGCATCAACTATCCTTTCTAAACCGATTCCACCAAAATGAAAAAGAGAACCAAGATACTGACATACACCCTCATTACCGCCTCCGTAGTATTCTGGGGTATCAGCTTCATCCTCACCAAAGAGCTCTTCCTCACGGAGGAGCACATGACCGTCACCTCGCTCATCGCATTGCGGCTGGCCATTGCATCGGCCGTCATGCTGCCTGCCCTCGCCCTCACCCATCGCCTTCAGCGCATCCGCAAGGAAGACATCAAATGGTTTCTCCTCCTTGCTTTCTGCGAACCCTTCATCTACCACCTTTGCGAAACCAACGGCGTACGCCTTGTGAGCGGTTCGCTGGCATCCGTCGTCATCGCCACCATACCCCTCTTCGTGCCTTTCGGCATGTGGCTGGGCTACAGGCAACGCATCAAACCCTCGCTCATTCTCGGCGTAGCACTCTCGCTGGCAGGTGTGATTCTTATGCTTAACGGCGAAATCGGACTACAGGGGTCTGCTTTCCAAGGAATACTCTTCCTCTGTGGTGCTGTAGCCATTGCCGTCGTTTACACCCTGCTGCTTGTCAAAGTAGTGGACCACTACCACCCCCTCGTTGTCACCACATGGCAGAACGTCATCGGGTTGGTCTACTTCCTGCCGCTCGTACTGGCATTCGACGCAGGAACCCTGCCGCTACTTTCATGGAGTCCCAAGATGTTGCTTCTCATCTTAGTGCTTGGCATTTTGTGTTCCACCCTCGCCTATGCCGGCTACAACTACGGTGTACGCAACCTAGGCGCCTCCGAGGCCTGCATCTTCAACAACGCCATCCCCGTCTTTTCGCTCATTGCAGCTGTGGCCATCGGGCAGGAAGTGTTCAGTTGGAGCAAAGTCATCGGCATGGCCATCGTCATCGCTGGCGTCATCATCGCCCAAAGCCCCTTGAGGGGAAATAGGACACCTTGAAAAAAAGCAGTAAGGATTCAATTCAAAACTTGGAAAAATCCAGCACTTCCAGCTCCGCCGGCTGAGGATTGAGCACGAACCTCACCAGCGTAGCTTTCTGGTGAAACCCTTGCCGTCCTGCGGCACCAGGGTTGATATGCAAAAAGTTGTAATCCTTGTCGTACATCACCCGAAGAATATGGCTATGACCACAAACGAAAATGTCAGGCTTGGCCAACTCCAGCGTCCGGCGCAGCTCATAGGGATAATGGCCCGGCCATCCGCCAATGTGCGTCATCAGCACCCGCTGGCCTTCCACCTCGAAGAAGGCACGTTCCTCGAGCTCGTAGTGCAGCGAAAAGCTGTCGCAGTTTCCCCACACCGCCCGTACAGGTTTCCCTGCCCGCAATTCCTCCAACACCCCGGGACCGAGGTCGCCGGCATGCCACAACTCGTCGCAGTCCTTGAAAAACTCAAACACCTGCTCGCGCACCACGCCGTGCGTGTCACTCAAAACCCCAATTCTGCGCATAACTCAAAACTTGACACCTAACACTCAAACTACTCATTAGCCCCTATCTCTTTCAGGTTCTCATCAACCATCTCCTTGAGATAGTTGATGATATGGATGTCGTTCATCGACATGCCGTCCAGAGCCTCCTTCAGTTCGTCAGTGTCCAGCACAAACTCGTCCTTGTCGGTCTTGTAGGTAATCACAAAATGGATGTCCTCATGAGCCGACAGCAACATCACCAACGTCCCCGAGAGGTCGCCCATCGGCGGGCGGTCCCAGTTGTTGTGTTCGAACCAGAACTCCAGCTTTGTCCCCACACCCACCTCGCTCTCAATCTTCATCCCGCCGCCGCAGCGCTCAGTGTTCATCTTGATGAGCGGCAGGCCGAGACCCACCTTGCGTGTGGTACGCGAGGTTGTATAGGGGTCGGTTACCTTGGCCAGAAACTCCTTAGACATCCCCTTCCCGTTGTCCTCTATGGTGAAATGGAAAACATTATCCTTAAGGCTGTCCTTGATAGTCAGTTTCACATCCTTGGCCCCGGCAGCCGTCGAATTCTCCATCAGATCATACACATGCATCGCCAACTCTTTCATATCTTGACTTTTTTGCTTTTAGACACTTTGACTTTTAGACTTTACAAATTGCAAAATTACACATAAAAAATCATTCCCGCAACAATAAAATATCAACAACCTCGTTTTTATATATAATTCATATATTTTAAGTAGAGACGTGGGCCTGCCCCGTCTCCAAATATTAAGTAATTAAAAGAGCGACATGAAACCTCTCAACATATTCCACCCGGAGCGCCGACACCTCGCCGGCATCTGCCTGGCGGCCATTGCCATCCTGCTGTCCGCCTGCACCCGCGACGACGACTTTGTCGCCCCGGCTTTCCTCCACATCGAAGCCATCGACCTCGTACCCCCGGCATCCAACCCCATTACTCTCGAAAGCGGATTCTACACCTCCGACATCGTCGCCTGCTATGTCGCCGCCCACTATCCCGGAGCCCCAAGCCTCGACACCCTGGGTCTCTTCCAACTCCCCTTCACTGTCCCCATCCTCCACGACGGTCCCATCGAATACCTGCAGGTATACCCCGCCGTCCGCCAGTCGGGTTCCTCCTCCCAACTCCCCTTCTACACCTTCTACAACCCCATCACCATCACCAAGCACACCTTCACCCTCGGCGGCACCACCTACACCGACACCCTCTTCACCCGCTCCCACGACACCCTCCGTTTCGACACCCTCCACACCACCTACAACATCAACCTCTCCAACGTCCACATGTTCGAACTCTTCGAGCCCACCTCCTCCTCCCTCTTCTTCGACTCCGTCATCTGGCACAAACATGCCCCCGACGAGGCCTGTTCCGGCCAGGGCTACGCCTCCGTCCATGTCCCCGACACCCTCGACCGCGTCCCATTCTCCATCGACTACGACTTCTACGTCAACGATCCCACACGTGCCGTCTACCTCGAACTCGACTCCCGCTCCGACATCCCCTTCGAAATCTATATGGAAGACTCCTACGTCTCGGGCTCCGCCACCGACATCCAGCGCGTCATGGTCATCAACCCCTCCTCCAAATGGCAGCACATCTATGTCAACCTTGGACGCACATGGAGTTGGTTCAACCACAATATCCCCTTCCGCCTCTCCTTCGCCGCCCTCAACGTCGAACGACAGACTGGCGACATCCGCATCGACAACGTCCGCGTCCTCTCCACCGCCATCACCAACTAAACCCACTTATCCGGCATTTCGACCCTTTCGACCTTTTAGACCTTAGCCCCCCCTTATGAAAAAAAAGCAAACCCTCAAATACATTCTCTGCGACACCCTCGCAGCCCTCCTCTCGTGGACCGCGCTCTTCGCCTTCCGCAAACTCGTCCTCGACCCCGTTCCCTCGCAGCTCCTTTTCGACGATGCCAACTACTACCTCGGGCTTGTCGTCATCCCCGCCGGCTGGCTGGCGCTCTACACCATCCTCGGCACCTACCGCAACGTGCTCCGCAAGGCTCGTCTCAAGGAACTCCTCGACACCCTTCTCGCCTCTCTCCTCGGCTCCGTCGTCATCTTTTTCATCCTCCTCCTCGACGACAGCGTGGTCTCCTACCGCCAACACTACCTCGCATTCCTCTTCCTCCTCCTCGTCCACTTCACACTCACCTACCTCCTGCGTCTCATCATCACCTCGCAGACCGTCCGCCGCGTCCACACCCGCCAGATAGGCTTCCCCACCCTCCTCATTGGCTCCGGCAGCAAAGCTCTCCACACCTACCTCGACATCGAGAACCAGGAGACCTACTCCGGCAACCTCTTCATCGGTTACGTCCAAATTGAAAACTCAAAATCGGAAACCGAGAAAAGCGACGGCACAGACAATAAATCTCAACAATCATCTCTCAACCCCCAACTAACCAACGTGATGCCCCTCCTCGGCACCACCGATGACCTGCACCGCCTTATCGACGAACACCACATCGAGGAAGTCATCATAGCCCTCGAGGACAACCAGAAACACCTCATCAACAGCATCCTGCAGCACCTCAACGCCACCGCCGACCTCATCATCAAGATTACCCCCGACGCGCGCGACCTCATCGTGGGCTCCGTCAAGCAGGAATCAATCTTCCACTCCCCCTTCATCGTCATCAACAACCGACTCATGTCCGAATGGCAATACTCCCTCAAGCGCATTTCCGACGTCATCATCGCACTTCTCGCCATGGTTCTCCTCTCGCCCGTCTACCTCGTCACCGCCATCATCGTCCGTTGCACCTCCCCGGGACCCGTCTTCTATGCCCAAGAGCGCATAGGACTCCACGGACGCCCCTTCCGCATGCACAAATTCCGCTCCATGTATGTCGACGCCGAGCAGGCCGGTCCTGCCCTCTCCAAAGACGACGACCCTCGCATCACCCCCTTCGGACGCTTCATGCGCAAAGTGCGCCTCGACGAGATTCCGCAGTTCTACAACGTCCTCCGCGGCACCATGTCAATCGTCGGACCACGTCCCGAGCGCCAATACTACATCGACCAAATAGTCAAGCGCGCCCCCGAGTATCTGCTCCTGCAGCGCATCAAACCCGGCATAACCTCGTGGGGACAGGTCAAATACGGCTATGCCTCGTCGGTCGACGAGATGATCGAGCGCCTGCGTTACGACCTCCTCTACCTCGACAACATGTCCATCACCACCGACCTCAAGATCATGGTCTACACCGCCAAAATCATCCTCCAAGGCCGCGGGAAATAAATAGAGACGTGGGCCTGCCCCTTCTCCAAATATTAGTAAACCCATCAAACCTTAAACCTTATGTTCCCAGCCGTCTCCTTCCGAGAGGGAACGGCTGTTTTGTTTACCTCTCCTTCCCTATCGGAAAGGAAACGAAGAGATGCAGAGGTACCACACAACGGAAGCAGGCGAAAACCGCGGAGACTCCTCCTTCCACATCACCGGACATTGACAAACATCAAAGCCAACACCACACCCGACAACGTCGGAGATGCCTACCACACACAGAAAACGGCTGCTACCGACAAAGCACGAAATACCTACCAACTACCTACCAACGCCCTACCAACTCCTACCATGGTAGGAGTTGGTAGGGCGTTGGTAGGGCTTTCGTAGGGCGATCACACTAAGTCTGTGGCAGTTAGATTCTTCTCAATGGCTACAATACTGTATTTTAGCATATTATATAAAAGCACAGAAATCCGACTAAAGTTTTTTGAAAAATTTTTGACAATGTAAGTAATTTAGTTGTATATTTGCAAAACAATCCAAGTGAGTCGGATTGACAGATATGGTTGAATTTTAATTAAATCGATTAAAATGAAGAACAAGTATTACGACCTGATTGACCAGACATTCGATTTTCCGCAGGACGAATTCCGGACGGAGGACGGCGAATTGTTTTTCCACGACATACCGTTGATGGAAATCATCAAACAATACGGCACGCCGCTGAAGATCACCTACCTGCCCAAGATAAGCAGTCAGATTCAGCGGGCCAAACGCTTGTTCAACGTGGCCATTGCCAAGACCGACTACCGGGGCACCTACAACTACTGCTACTGCACCAAGAGCAGCCACTTTGCCTTCGTGCTCGAGGAGGCATTGAAGAACGACATCAACCTCGAGACGTCGTCGGCTTTCGACATCAACCTCATCCAGGAGTTGCACGCCCAGGGGTTGGTGGACAAGGATAAGGCCATCGTATGCAACGGATTTAAAAAGGAGCAGTATGTCCAGAACATCGTGGATCTCTTTGGCGAGGGGTTCCACAATGTGATTCCGGTGCTGGACAACAAGAACGAGTACTACCTGCTGGACAAAATGCTGGAGGAGGCCGGCAAGACAGGCGCGTCCACCGAGAAAGAGCGCATGTGCTTAGGAATCAGGATTGCCGCCGAAGAGGAGCCGAAGTTCGACTTCTATACCTCGAGGTTGGGAATACGCTACAACGACATCGTGAGCTTCTACGAGGAGCAGATAAAGCCCAACGAGAGGTTCCGTTTCAAGATGCTGCATTTCTTCATCAACACGGGCATCCGCGACACGGCCTACTACTGGAACGAGCTGTCGAAGTGCGTCAATGTCTACTGCGACCTGAAACGCATCTGCCCCGAACTGGACTCGCTGAACATAGGCGGCGGGTTCCCCTGCAAGGTGAGTCTGGCGGCCAACTACGACTACGAGTACATGGCCGAGGAGATTCTGGCACAGATAAAGAACATCTGCACCCTGCGAGGCGTGGAGGAGCCCAACATCTTCACCGAGTTTGGGTCGTTCACCGTGGGCGAGAGCGGTGCCACCCTCTATAGCATCCTCGACCAGAAGCAGCAGAACGACCGCGAGCTGTGGTACATGATTGACAGCAGCTTCATCACCACGTTGCCCGACACCTGGGGCATCAACCAGCGCTTCATCATGCTGCCCATCAACCACTGGGACTGCGAGTACCAGCGCGTGTTCCTCGGCGGCCTGACGTGCGACTCGGAGGACTACTACAACGCCGACAGCCATGCCAACGCCATCTTCCTGCCGAAAATGCAGAAAGACGACCCCCTGTACATCGGCTTTTTCCACACGGGAGCCTACCAGGAGAGCATCGGCGGCTACGGCGGCATCCAACATTGCCTCATCCCGGCGCCCAAGCACGTCATCATCGACAAGGACGAGAACGGCGAATACACGACGAAACTCTTCGCCAAGGAGCAGAGCTACAAGTCTATGCTGAAGATATTAGGATATTAAGAAAAAATGGGATATAAACAAAAATAGGCGGGCCGCCGAATGGCGGCCCGCCTATTTTTGTTTTGTGGGGTCAGTTCTCGTAGGTCTCATGGAGCTCGACCTCGTAGATGAGGGGTGTGAATCCCGGAATGGAACCCGAGCCGTTGGGACCGAAGGCAAGCTGATAGGGGAAGTAGAAACGGTAGAGGCTGCCGGCGTTCATGAGCTGGAAGCCTTCAATGAGACCGGGGAACATGGGCTCGCCGACCACATGGACGATGGGGTCGCGCCGGCCATAGGTCTGGTCGTAGGGTTCGCCGGTGAGCATGAGGTAGCTGCGATAGTCGAACCTGATGCGCTGGGCATACTTGGTCTTGGGGCCCTTGCCTTCACGCAGCACCTCGTAGTAGAAACCCTGGGGATGGCGCTTGACGTTGGGGTTCTCCTTCTGGAGTTTCTCAAAATAGGCCTCCTGCTGGGCATCGACGGTGTTTTGAGTCTCGGCGGCGGCTTCCTTCATGCTCGAAGCATAGCGCATCATGATGAAGTTGAGGGCATTCTTGATTTCCTCGGGGCTCATGGGCTGTTCCTCGCCGCCGGCGAGGGTATATTCAGCCGACCGGAGGATAAGGTCGGCGTCGAGTTCATTGAAATAGCCGGTCTTGAGGGCGTCGGCAATGTTTTGCCCATAGGCCCATGAGAGACTGTCGGTGGCGTTGTTGAGTTGCGGGGCCTTGGGACTGCCACCGGAGCAGGCGGCGAGGGTAAAGGCACTGGCGACCAGGAGAAAGATTCTTTTCATAAATTAGTTGTTATTTGGTGACTATAAGTTTTTTCACGGCGACGCCATCGTTGGTGGAAAGACGCAGGAGGTAGAGTCCGGCGGGGACGGCGGAAAGATCGAGAGTGCAGGTGTTGAGGGTGGAGCGGGTGGAGGAGCCCACCGTACGGCCGGTGAGGTCGAGGAGTTCGACACGGAGGAGCCCCGGGGCGCTGACGGTACAGCGGTCGGTGGCGGGGTTGGGCGAAAGGGTCACGGCCGACGAGAGGTCGACGCCATGGATTCCCACCCCTATCTCGCCCACGCCGCGGAAGAAGGGCTTGTATCCCTGGGCGGTGACAGAGAGGAATGAGTGGTTCAGAGCACCGTTGTCGACGGTGAAGGAGACGTGGCCGTCGGCGTCGGCGAAAGCGGAGGCGAGCAGCCGATGGTTGGTCGAGTCGACGATGGCCACATAGGCATAGGGGGCAACGGTAGCCTCGATGGTATTGGAGGACTTAGCGAAAGAAGCGTTCATCTCGGCGGCGCGTCCACACCAAGGAAGCAGCGAAGGATCGCCCATGAGCTCGTAGATTTCCCAATAATAGCGTTTATAGCTGGAAGAGCTGGCGTTGACCGACATGTTGCCCGCCATCACTATGGAGCCTGCCGTGGCGATGTGCAGGTTGGCGGCCTCGCCGTGGGTGTGGAAGAGACGGTCGTACATACCGAGGCTATGCGAGTTGTAGTCGGTGTTCATGTCGTTGTGGATGTTGCTACGGATGCCGATACTCCAATAGAAGTCCTCTGTCCAGGTGGTGGAATTGGTACCGCCAATGTAGATGACGGCGCCGGCATTGTTGTTGCGACGGATGAGCGACTCGCCGAAGCAGGCGGCCTTGTCGAACTTGTTGGTCAGGCAGCAGTTGCCAATCATGACCGAGGGCTTGTTGTTGTTGTTCATGTTGAGGATCTGGCTCTTGGTGAAGGCAGGCTTGTGCCAACGGTCCCAGTCGCCATGGGCCGAATAGTTGATCCAACCGAGGCCCTGGCCATAGAGGTCGCGGAGGGTAGAAGCCGAGGCGGAGGAACTGCAATTGCCCGTGACATGGACACCAGCAGGTGCGAAATCTGTATTGTTCTTGTAATAGCTGACGCTGTCATAGCCATTGTCGGCGTTGATATAGTATCTGGCGATGTAGTCCATGGTGGGGTCGCAGTAAATCCAGGCCTGGTCGGTCATCCAGCCGGAGGTCTGATGGGTGCCATTATCCTCACCGGCCACGAGGGCGGCAAGGGCCAGATAGGAATCGTCCTCGAAGGCGTACTGCTCATAGTAGAGAGTCTTGTCAACGATTTTGAGCACGGTGGCAGTGTCGGTGGCCGAGAAGCGGCCCTGATAGCAGTCGGGCAGGTTGTCGCCACTGGTCCAGGTAACGAAGTAGAGGTCGGTGATATGATCGTTCCAGCCGGAGCTGCTGAGACGCGAATCGAAAGCATTGATTTGCGCATGGTCACCCACGAGGAGGAGGTAGGCCGGGGCAGGAGCTTCGACGGTGGCGTTGGTGTAGAGATCCTTGAGATAGTCGGCGATGGCGCTGTTGCCGGAAAGGTTGGCATCGGTGGTGTAGACCAAGTCGACCATGAGGCCCTGCTTGCGTTTCCACTCGGCAAAACGGTTCAGACTATGGCAACGGAGCGAGCCTGGAGCCACGATGACCATGCGCACAGGGGCGGAAAGGTTGGCATCCTTGGCAGAGAAGAGGCTGTTGAGCGTGGAGCCGGCAGAGAAAGCCGGGGTATAGTAACGGCGGAAGTGGTCGAGGGTGCCATCGACGTCGGCACCGCGATAAAGCACGGTGACATCGGCGCTGCGGCAGACAATGACTTTGCCGCTGACGGGATTGACCTGGACGGGGCTGAACGTGAGGTTGGCCAGACGGCGGTCGCGTGCAACACCCTCCACCTCGACCGAAGCCAAAGGCTTGCCATAGAAGGCATCGGTGGCATAGCGTGCGGCATCGAACTCGGGCTCGTGGCGTAGCGTGTCGGACTTGCGGCGGCTGGGCTGCAGGGGATAGAACGTGCCCTCGGACACGTCAAAGGTGTCGTAGACGGCATTGGCCACCTCGACAACGATATCCTCGCAGAATGGGATGGCTATCATGTCGATACGCACAGGGAGAGCAGGCGAGCCTATCTCGCCACCCATCTGATAGCCAGCCAACAGCAACTGACTATATTTGACATTGGCCAAGGATTGGCTTTCGATGCTGAGCGCCGGGGTCTGATAGTGGACTTCCAGACGGTCGAAATTGTCGGTCGTCACCTGCTGGGCTTGGACAGCCGTTAGCGAGGCGAACAACAGAGGTAACAGAAGCAATTTCTTTTTCATATTAATAATGTATTCTAATTATCAAGGTTGAACATTTTCTGAATGGAAGGACAGGGGGCGTTGATGGTGACCATGAGATGCGTCACAGGGTGTTCGAAGGTGACGCTATGGGCATGGAGCGAGATGGAGCCGTCGGGGTTGCTGCGCTCGGCACCATATTTGAGGTCGCCCTTTATGGGGCATCCGATGTTGGCCAACTGGCAGCGAATCTGATGGTGACGCCCAGTGTGAAGGTTGATATCGAGGAGGTGATAGCCGCCCGAGGAGACCGCTATCTCGCGGTATTCGAGGCGTGCCAGCTTGGCATTGGGTCGTGCAGAGCCGAAGACATAGCTCTTGTTGCGCTCCTCATTCTTGACGAGCCAGTTCTCGAGAGCGCCGACGGGCTGGGGAGGAGCGTTCTTGACCACCGCCCAATAGTGCTTCTCGAACTCACGGGTACGCACTTTCTCCACCATGCGGCTCAGAGCCTTGGAAGTCTTGGCCAGCAGGACGACACCCGACACAGGACGGTCAAGACGGTGGATGACACCGCAGTAGACCTGCCCAGGTTTGTGGTCGCGCTCCTTGATGAAGGCCTTCACCAAGTCGGCCAAACAGGGGTCACCGGTCTTGTCGCCTTGGGTTATCTGCCCCGGCAACTTGTTGATGGCCAGCAAGTGGTTATCCTCGTAGAGTATCTGGTCGGCAATCATAAATCAAACAATCTCAGCGATGGGGCTGATGGCATTTTTCACTTTGTCCTGCAAGTCGACACTGATGGGGAAGTCGAGGGGCAGGAAGAGGTCGACACGCGAGCCGAAGCGGATGAAACCAAGTTCCTGGTTCTGTTTGACACGTTCACCTTCCTTGGCATAGCACACAATGCGGCGTGCCATCACTCCCGCCACCTGACGGATGAGGATGCGCTTGCCGTTGTCGAGGAGCATGCCGATCTCTGTACGCTCGTTAAGGTCGCTGCTCTTGGGATAGGAGGCCACAAAGTAGTTGCCTCGGCGAAACTTGACATATTCCACCAAGCCGTCGCAGGGATAGCGGTTGACATGCACATCGGTGCCGCTCATGAAGATGGACACCTGCATGCACTCGCCCTTGATATAGGTCTTCTCGGTGACTTGCTCGATGGTGACAATAGTGCCGTCGGCCGGCGAGATGAGCTCGTTGGGACTCTCGGCAAAGATGCGGCGCGGGATACGGAAAAAGGCTGTCACCATAAATCCGAAGACCACCAATCCGGCGATGAAGAGGTAGTGGACAACATTCCAATCCCTGACCAACAACAACATCAGTAGCACAATCAAGAAAATAAATGCGCCGGTGACCATGATTATTTTCTTTCCTTCACGATGGATTGTCATTTTACTTATCTATTATAAGGGTTATGTATGCAAAAACAAAAGGCATGATGATGAGGAGGCTGTCGAAGCGGTCAAGGAATCCACCATGGCCGGGCATGATATTGCCACTGTCCTTCATACCGACAGAACGTTTGAGCATGCTCTCGACCAGGTCGCCGAGGGTGTCGACCACGCTGCAGATGAAGCCGAGAACCAGCCAGTGGTACCAAGCCACGGCAGGTTGAATCAGTGGACCTACGAAGACGGCCAGCAACATGGTGACCAGCACACCGAAGGCGGTGCCCTCCCATGTCTTTCCGGGAGAGTGGCGCACCCACATCTTGTGCTTCCCGAAGAGCGACCCACCGATATAGGCGCCGGAGTCGTTGAGCCACACCATCAGCACTATCATCAGTACCACACGGGCTCCAACATCAGGCACCAAGGCCAGCATCAGACCGAGCGGAATAGCAATATAGAGCATGGGAACCATGGTATAGGCGGCATCGCGGAAAGGCTGCTCACTCTTTTTCCAAAGCTGCACAATGGCCGACAACGCAAAGACCATCGGAAACAAGACAAAGGCCGACAGCATCATAAGGAAACCCGTCAGAGGATTACCACTGACAGGTGCCACCAGCACCACGAAAAACACAGCAAGAACAAAAAGATAGCCAAGCACGCGACTGGGCGTCGAACCTTGTGTAGACACCATGCGGAAAAACTCAAATGTGCATCCGATGGCCACAAAAAGGAGGAACGCACCAAAGATGAAGAGTCCCACATTGGGATTCTTGAGGAAAAAGCCGGCAAGCAGCGAGCCGATGAACAACGCGGCATAGACAATGGCACTGGCAGTGCGAATCCAAAATGTTTTCATGACAGTGTGGTATTTTCTGGGTTATACGTATTTTCGGGCAACTCCGGTGCCTCGGGAGTTTCATTGATTTCCGGAGTGTTTTCTTTCTCCTCCCACGGACGGGGGCCGTAGATGCGTTCCAAGTCCTCGCGGAAGAGCACTTCTTTCTCATAGAGCTGTGTGGCCAATTGGTCGAGTTGCTCACGATGGCTGAGCAGAAGTTCCTTGGCTTTACTGTAAGCTTCCTCCACCATGCGACGCACCTCGCGATCGATGGTCTCTGCCGTCTTCTCACTGAAGGGTTTGGTGAGGGCATAGTCGCCCTGACCCGTCGAGTCGTAGAAACTGATGTTACCCACCTCGGGGCTCATTCCGTAGTAGGTCACCAAGGCTTGCGCCATTTTGGTGGCACGCTCGATGTCATTCAATGCACCCGTGCTGATGCGACCAAAGACAATCTCTTCGGAGGCACGGCCAGCCATCAGCGAGGTCATCTCGTCGAACATCTGCTCGTAGGTGGTGATTTGGCGTTCTTCGGGCAAATACCAGGCGGCGCCGAGGGCTTTGCCTCGCGGCACAATGGTGACTTTCACCAGCGGGTTGGCCCAACGCAACAGCCAAGAGACCGACGCATGGCCGCTCTCGTGGTAGGCAATGGTGTGCTTCTCCTCGTCGGAGAGCACTTTGGTGCGTTTCTCAAGGCCGCCGACGATGCGGTCGACAGCATCGAGGAAGTCCTGACGCTCAATCATCTTCTTATTCTTTCGGGCGGCGCAAAGGGCAGCCTCGTTGCACACGTTGGCGATGTCGGCGCCGCTGAATCCGGGAGTCTGCTTGGCGAGGAAATCCCTGTCGACATAGCCCTCACTACCCTCTTGGGTATTGAGCTTCAGGTTCTTCATATGTACAGCGAAGATAGCTTTGCGTTCCTCGATGTCGGGCAGTTCGACATAAATCTGGCGGTCGAAACGGCCGGCACGCATCAGGGCCTTGTCAAGGACGTCGGCTCGGTTGGTGGCCGCCAGCACGATGACATTGGTTGTGCTGGAGAAACCGTCCATCTCGGTAAGCAGCTGGTTGAGGGTATTCTCGCGCTCGTCGTTGCCTCCAGTGAGACCATTGCGTCCACGGGCGCGGCCCACAGCGTCAATTTCGTCGATGAAGACGATGCAAGGACTCTTCTTTTTGGCCTCGTCGAACAATCCGCGGACACGCGAAGCGCCCACGCCGACGAACATCTCAACAAAATCGCTGCCACTCATCGAGAAAAACGGCACGCCTGCCTCGCCGGCCACGGCCTTGGCCAGCAGGGTCTTTCCCGTACCCGGAGGACCTACCAGCAGCACACCCTTCGGAATCTTGCCGCCCAACTCGGTATAGTGTTTGGGGTTCTTCAGGAAGTCGACCACTTCCATCACCTCTTCTTTGGCGCCGGCCAGTCCGGCCACATCCTTGAAGGTGACATTGACCTGCTTGGTGGCATCGTACTGCTTGGCGCGCGAACCGCCGAAACCGAACATACCGCCGAGACCGCCGCCTTCGCCGCCCATCTGCTTGCGGGCGTAGGCACTCATACCCCAGAAGAGCAACAGCAGCAACAGCAACGGACCAAACCACACCAGCAATTCGCGCAAGGCGTTGGTGTGGGTCTCGATTTTATAGCTGATGTGTTCGCCGGTCTTGGCCTCGATGATGGCCAGTTCCTTGTCGAAATGTTCGTAGTTTCCAATATTGTATGTGTAATAACCCGCAGGGCCTTCGGTACCGGTAATCGTCTGGGTGTGCAAATCCTTGTACAGGTCGGGATACGCCTTGATGGCGTCGGCCTTGATACGGATTTCAGCCACCTCCTGGTTGATGACCGTGATGCTTTCGTAATCGTGGCGCTCGAGGATGAGCGACAGTTTGTTCCAGTCCACGGGTTTCTTTGTCTCGCTGCCACTGCCGAACATGCCGAAGAGCAGCACCAGCATGATGACACCATAGACAATATAGAGCCACTTGGCCGTCTTGGGCTTGTTGCCACGCGGCGCGTTGTTGGGCACTTTGTTATGTTGTTGGTTTGCCATTCAAATTTACACTTTATCCATTAATCTTTTTGCCTGTTTTGCCAGTCTGAGTCTTGGGGGAACAAATCGACACCTCTTCGCCGTCGCTCCACAGTTCGTCGAGTCGGAAGAAGGCCCGTTTGTCTTTTTGGAAGATGTGAACCACCACATCGAAATAGTCCATCAGGATCCACTCGGCATTGTTGTAACCCTCAATCTTGTGGGGGTTCAATCCGGTGGCTTTCTTCACCGTCTCGAATACAGCGTCGCTCAGCGCGCTGACGTGCGACGGGACATTGCCCGTGGCAATCACGAAATACTCCGCCGGGGCGCCATGGACCTTCCTGAGGTCCAGGATGCGGATATCTTCTGCTTTCTTCGCGTCGAGGGCCTGGGCCGCCAAGCGTGCCAGCACCTCCGATTCTTTTTCTCTATTGTCCATTTATGTTTTCTGAATTGTTTACTTATTTAATTATTGTTGCCGTCAGCCTCCGGCGACCGTCAACCTCTACAATTTCCACCCTCACATACTCCTCCGGCAGCAGCTCCTCTATCTTTTCGGTCCATTCCGTGAAACAGTAGTTGCCACTGTAGAAATATTCCTCATAGCCCAGGTCGTAGGCCTCGACAAGGTTCTTCAGCCGGTAGAAATCAAAGTGGTAGACAGGATCGCCATTGCCGGCACAGTATTCATTGACAATGGCAAATGTAGGGCTGCATACATTGTCCTCCACCCCCAGGGTGGCGCAGAGTTCCTTGATGAGCGTGGTCTTCCCCACCCCCATCTTGCCAAAGAATGCGAAGAAGCGCTCCTCGGGGAACGTCTCCAGCAGCTGTTTGGCCACTGCCGGCAATTGTCCTATATTTTCAATTTCTATTTTCAACTTTCTATTCCTATTTTTCAATTATCTAAGCCTGTCGGCCGCTCTCACCAGCGCCTCGTCTTTGCGGATGGCCCTTTGTGCCAAGAAGAAAAACACAATCGCGGCCAGCGGGAGGAAGGCACCGACGCCCCATGTCACATGCTGCTCTGTCTGGGTGAAGAGGGCTCCGAGCTGGTCGGCATAGGCGTCGACGGCCCAGAAGAAGAGCAGGAACGCATACACCACATTGAGCAGGAAAGCCACGGCCACCATGCGCATCTGCAGCGTGCGTTTCTTGTAGAGGCAGATGCTGAACAATGCCAGCGCCAGAACCACGGCGGTCATGGTCACCAGCGGCCACATCGACACGTCGACCTGCGACTGGAAGAGTTCCACTTTCGGCTCGCCGGCGGCGAGAGCCTTGCTGTAGTGAGGGCCGTCAGCGGCCACGAGGTTGAGTTGCGAAACCACTTGCTGGTTCTCGGTGTAGTCAATTGTGTAGCTGGCCACGGGAAAAACGAAGCACAGTCCCATGCACACTGCCGCCAGCACCAACCATAAAGTTTGAATTCTCTGAATCATTTTTTTCTATTGCTTAATTCTCCATTTTCAGTTCTCCGGCCACACGGCCTTTGTCCACCACTGTGGCGTTTTTCACATACATGAAGCCCGGGTTGCCGCGCATCATGGTCTCGATGGCCGTGGCGTCGGCGAAGTAGAAGTCCATGTCCTCAATCCCGTTCTCATACATCCAGATCAGGATATCCTCGGGCAGCGCCGAAGTGAGCAGCACTATCTCCTTGCCATTCTCGTCGGCCAGGGTCCTGGCCGTTTTTATCTCCTCAACATCCTCGGCGTCAATCTTCTCCAAGTGGTGTATCGTCACAATCACCAGACCGTCCTCGGCGGTGATGAGTTCGAGGGCACGGTCCGAACCCTCCATGTCGAACATCGAGAAACCCGGCGCCTTGATTTCAGGCATTTCCACACGGCTGCTCGTCCACTCCCAGGTGTTGGCCCAGGCGGTGTCGGCCATGTAGTCCATCAGCTTGGCCGACTCCATCTCCATGATCTCACCCGTCTGGGTGTTCTTGTAGGTCACATAGCTTTGGGGCGTCGAGCCCTGTTCCATGTCAACCATCTGGTTGCCAACCTTCCAGGGACGGAAATCGATAACAGGTTCGTGATTGATGTTGTAGATACAGAACACCAGCATCACAGCCAGCGCGCCTATGAACACGATGCTGTCGCGCTCGAAACGGCGTTTGCGGCGCATCCAGCGAGTCAGCACTATCCATACCGTCGGCACATCCAGCGCGATGTTCTTCCAGAAGGTCTGCCAGTTAGTAAGTTTGATGGCGTCGCCGAAACAACCGCAGTCGTCCACCAGGTTGGTGGTGGCATCGATAAAGGTGGTCACCGTGAAGAAAGCCATCATCAGTGCCAGCAGCCAAGCCGAGAAGATGCGGAAGGCGTTGAACACCAACATCACGCCCACCAGGAATTCAGCACATATCAGCGCCACCGCCAACGTGCCCGCCAACGGATAGGCCCATGTGAAACTCATCCCGAAGAGTTCCCAGTTCGACATATAATCCTGCACCTTGAACATCGTCCCCATGGGGTCAACCCCCTTGACAAACGACGAGAACAGGAACACCAGTCCCACGACCCACCGCGAGACCACATTCAACGTATAGTTCAGATTTGTATCCTTGATTTTCATGACTTTGAGTTTTCTTCTTCTGTTAATCTCACCAAGCAAAAGAGCGAATAGTTGACGATGTCCATGTAACCGCCTTCCACGCCCTCGCTGACAAGGGTTTTGCCTTCGTTGTCCTCAATCTGCTTGATGCGCAGCAGTTTCATCAGTATGAGGTCGACCATCGACGAGATGCGCATCTGGCGCCAGGCCTCGCCGTAGTCGTGATTCTTGTCCATCATCAGGTCGAGGATGCGTTTCATCTGTCCGTCGTAGAGTTCCACAACCTTGGCAACCTCCACGTCGGACAATTCGTCATGCCCCTCACCCGTTTCCCCTTTCAGAATCAGCGCTATCACGGCATAGTTCACCATGGCCACAAACTCGTCGCGAATGTCATCGCCCACACGGTTCTCGCCGCTCTCTTGTATGCTCCTGATCCTGTTGGCTTTGATAAATATCTGGTCGGTCAGCGAGGGCAGCCGCAGGATGCGCCACGAGGTACCGTAGTCGCGCGTCTTCTTTTCGAACAGCGCCCGGCACTGCGCCACCTCCCGCTCCATTTCCTTTCTTGTATCGTGTTCCATTAGTCCTTTTTTAGTCATAATTCATGATTAACGACACTGTATCCATTTTATTGTATAAATTATAAAAATATTTCTTCACCGACGAATCGCACCCGACATTATGCCCGGAAACACCCAAAAGCAAATTTGTTAACAAATCTTAACAACCAACCACCTATCACAACCCTATCAACACCCACTGTGGTAGGAGTTGATAGGGAGTTGGTAAGGAGATGGTAGGTAGATTATACGGATGGTATACAAAGAGTTGCGTTAAAAGAGGGCTATTCGACGCGAAAAGGGGCTTTTGGCAATGAAAGCACAAAATACAATTAACTTAATAAATGTTAATTAACAAAAGAGAAGGTGAATACTATAAAAGTGATAGCGGAACTGTCGGGGACGGCCGGTGGTGCGGCAAGATTTTTTTGGCCCCATGGGGCAATAAAAGACCGTTTTTTTCGTTAAAAAGGGGTATGGAAAAGGTCAGATTCAAACCCTTCAGCATCGAGGTGCAGGGGCGTCTGGTGGGCTTCGAGCGGCCGGCGGTGATGGGCATTCTCAATGTGACGCCCGACTCGTTCTACGACGGCGGCCGCCACAACGGTCCCGAGGCGCTCGTCGACCATGCGCGCAAACTCATTGCCGAGGGTGCCGACATGGTGGACATAGGTGTCGTGTCCTCGCGCCCCGGAGCGCAGCTGCTACCGCCCGACGTTGAGGCTGAGCGACTTGCGGAAGCTGTAAGACTTGTGCGCCAGGCGCTGCCGGATGCCATCCTCTCGGTCGACACCTGCTATTCGCTCCCGGCCCTCAAGGCCATTGAGGCAGGAGCCGACATCGTCAACGACATCAGCGGCGGCCAATTCGACGACAGGATGTTCCAAACCGTTGCTTCCCTGCAAGTTCCCTACATCCTGATGCACAACCGCGCCCTGCCTTCCGAGATGCAGCAGCATACCGGCTACGACGACATCATCGACGACCTGACAAAATACTTCTCCGCCAAACTCGACAGCCTCTATCGGCTGGGGGTCAAGGATGTATGGATCGATCCGGGCTTTGGTTTCGCCAAAACGGTGGAAGAAAACTATGAGCTGCTCGACCGCCTCGACGAGCTGACCACCCTCTTTCGCGAGCCACTGCTCACCGCCCTGAGCCGCAAAAGCATGATCTACAAGAAATTGGGGACGACGCCCGAGGAAGCGTTGACGGGCACAATAGCCCTCGACGCCGTGGCCTTGGTGAAAGGCAGCCGCCTGCTGCGTGTCCACGACCCCAAACCCGCACTCGAAACAATTAAATTGCTATCGATATGATTATCAACGCCATCATGGGACTTCCCGCGCTCCACCTCATCGACATCATAGACATTGTCATCGTGGCGGCGCTGGTGTTTTACATCTACCGCATGATCCGCGGCTCGAATGCCATGCTCATCTTCTGGGCACTGGTGATTATCCTGCTGGCCTGGCGAGCCGCCGACCTGCTGGGGATGAGGCTGTTGGGAGCCATCCTCAGCGCTGTCGCGAGCGTGGGCCTCATCGCGCTCATTGTCATTTTCCAACCCGAGATAAGGCGTTTCCTGCTCTTCCTCGGCACCAAGACACAGTTCGACCAGTCGTGGGTGCAGCGATTCAAATTCTGGAAGCACAACATACAGAACAAGCAGCAGAACGCCGTCAACTATGAGGCCTACATCAACGCCTGCATGCACATGTCGCAAAGCAAGACCGGCGCCCTCATCGTATTCAAGCGGAGAAACGAGGTGGAGGAAATCATCGACACCGGCGAGCGCATCAACGCCATGGCTTCCAGCGCGTTGATAGAAGCCCTGTTCTTCAAGAACTCGCCCCTGCACGACGGTGCCGTCATCGCCCACCACAACAACATCCTGGCGGCACGCTGCATCCTGCCCGTCACCTCGAGACTCGACATCGACCCCAACCTCGGCCTACGCCACCGCAGTGCCATCGGTGTGACGGAACAACTTGACGTGCTGAGCGTTATTGTCAGCGAGGAGACGGGAGCCATCTCCTATGCCCTCGACGGCGAGATTCACCACGACATCACCCCCGTGGAACTGCGTCAGGCGCTGGAGCGCTACGACTGCTGAACACTGAGAAACAGGCGTTTGTAAAAAAAATTATTGCGATACGGAAATAATTCGTATCTTTGCATTCTATTTATACAATTAGGAACATAAATTTAAAAATAAATAATTTAAAACAACAAAACATGAAAAAATCATTTTGGATTCTGCTGCTGACCGCATTGATTGGCGGCACTGCCATCGCCCAGCTCCCCGGTGGTGACAAGAAAGAGAAGAAGAGCGACCTGACCGCCAAGGTGCCCCTCGACAAGAAGGTTACCTACGGCAAGCTCGACAACGGATTCACCTACTACATCCGCAACAACAAGAAGCCCGAGAAGATGATCCAGTTCCGTCTGGTGACCAACGCCGGTTCCATCATGGAGCGCGACGACCAGCAGGGTCTCGCCCACTTCTGCGAGCACATGGCTTTCAACGGCATCAAGGGTTATCCCGGCAACCAAATGATTGACAAGTTGCAGCAGCACGGTGTGGAGTTTGGCCGCGACATCAACGCCTACACCTCCTTCGACCAGACTGTCTACTATGTCAACATGCCCGCCGACGACCCCGAGATGGTGAAGATGGGCATCGAAATCCTCGACGGTTGGGCAGGCAATGTCCTCTTCGACCAGAAGGAGATTGAGGAAGAGCGCGGCGTCATCCACGAAGAATGGCGCGGTGGCGTCGGCCACGGCGACCGCCTCCGCAAGAAGACCTGGCCCATCATGCTCAAAGGTTCCCGCTATGCCGACCGTCTCCCCATCGGTAAAGAGGAAGTTATCATGAACTTCAAGCGCCAGAGCATCGTTGATTTCTTCAACGACTGGTATCGTCCCGACCTGCAGGCCATTGTCATCGTTGGCGACATGGACAACTACGAGTATGCCGGCCTCAAGGGCCCCAAGGCCATGGAGCAGAAGGTGAAAGACACCTTCAGCAGCCACAAGTTCCTCGGCACCAAGAAACTGCCCCGCGAAAGCTATTCCATCCCCGACAACAAGGAGCCCCTCGTGGCCCTCGCCACCGACAAGGAGGCAACCAGCACCTCCCTTGAAATCTTCTGGAAACACAAAAAGACCCCCAACGGCACCGTCGGCGCCTACCGCACCATGCTCGTCCGCAACCTTATCAGCATGATGATCAACGAGCGCTTCAACGACCTCACCCAGAAACCCACCGCCCCCGTGATGTATGCCGGCGGCGGCTACGGCGGATTCCTCGGCCGTGAAATCGACGTCTTCGAAGTCAGCGCCGCCCCCAAGGACAACCGCATCGAGGAGGCCGTCGAGTTCCTGCTCAAGACCCTGAAACAAATTGACGACCACGGCTTCATCGCCGCCGAGTTCGAGCGCCAGAAAGAGGAAATCCTCTCGCGCTACACCAAAATGGCCAAAGAAGAGAACAAGACCCAGACCAACAGCTTCGCCGACGAATACACCGACCACTATCTGGAGAACAGCCCCTGCCCCGGCATCCGCCAGGAATGGAAATATGCCAAAGAGTTTGTCCCCGAAATCACCCTCGAGGAGTGCAACGCCATGGTTAAATCGTGGATCACCGACGAGAACATTGTCATCTACCTGACCGCTCCCGAGAAGGAAGGCGTCAAAATCCCCACAGAGAAAGAACTCATCAACATCCTCAACAACAGCAAGAAACTGACCACCGAGCCTTGGGTTGACAACTTCAAGGACGAACCCCTCTTCAACGAGACCGTCGCCGAGGTCAAACCCATCCAGACCGCCAGCAACAGCGTCCTCGGCTACACCGAGTACACCTGCCCCAACGGCATCCGTTTCGTGGTGAAGAAGACCGAGCTCAAGGCCGACGAAATCCTCATCAACTCCTACTCCTTCGGAGGCACCTCGCTCTATGGCGACGAGGATAGCTACCAGGCCCAGAACGCCGACAGCTTCGTCGACGGAGGCGGTATCGGCGAATTCAGCGCCACCCAGCTCAGCAAGAAACTGAAAGGCAAAGTGCTCAGCATCAGCCCCTATATCAGCAACAACACCCAGGGTTTCAACGGCAGCTGCTCGCCCAAGGACCTCGAGACCACCCTGCAGCTCATCAACCTCTACTACACCGCTCCCCGCAAGGACCAGGAAGCCTATGAGCGCGAAATCGAGAACACCATCCAACAGCTCAAATACATCGCCGACAACCCCCAGTATGCCTTCTTCGACAAATACTACAAGACCGCCTATCCCAACAACAAACGCACGGTCATCTTCCCCTCTGAGGAAAAAGTGCGCAGCCTGAGCCTCGACCGCATGTTCGAGATCTACAAGGAGCGCTTCGCCTTCGCCAACAACCAGACCTTCTTCTTCGTGGGCAACGTCAGCGACAGCAACATCGCCATGATTGCCAACTACCTGAACCACCTGCCCACCATCGCCGCCGTCACCAAGGACTACTACATCGACCGCACCCCCGAGTTTGCCAAAGGCATCGTCCACGCCGAGGTGAAGAAGGGTATCGAGAAACAGGGTATGCTCCTCATGGCCGGTGAGAAGAAAGTCTCCGGCAGTGAACTCGACCCCCAGACCCGCATGGCCATCAATCAACTTGGCGAATGCCTGAGCATCACCGTCACCGAAATCATCCGTGAGAAGAACGGCGACGCCTACAGCCCCAGCGCCAGCGCCAGCGCCAGTGTCGACCTCGACGGCAACGGTGAGGTCTCCTGGCAGTTCTACATCGGCCTCGACCCCGAGAAGGCCAAAAAGGTTGAGAAAGACTGCATCAAGATTCTCAAGGACTACATGAAGAAGGGCGTCGACCAGAAGACCCTCAACAAAGTCCAGGAGCAGATGATTGTCCAGCACGACAAGAGCATCCAGAACAACAGCTTCTGGTCGAGTCTCATCCAGGCCGCCTACATGTACAACCAGAGCCGCGACTATCAGGTGACTGAATACAACGAAATGGTCAAGAAAGTCACCCCCGACGACATCAAACGTCTCGCCGCCAAGTACATCGACCTCAACAACTACATCGCCGTCACCCTCCGTCCCGAGGATGGCGCAGTAGGAACCGCCGACTAATCCAACCGGCACCAATTCCACGCAGGAGCCCGTTCTAACGCGGGCTCCTGTTTTTTTTTTCCAAAAATTAGCCCCTCCATTCCACAATATCTGTGATAGAAAAGCGTTATTCGGACATGAGAAAACAAGAAACCACCAAACATGACTATGGCCACGGGCTGCTGATTGCCGGAGCCTACGGGCGTATGGGATGTGCCATACTGGCGGCTCGTGCGGCACTGAGGAGTGGCTGCGGGCTGGTGAGCACCCACCTGCCGCAACGGTGCATCGAGCCCATGCAGGCGGCATTCCCCGAGGCCATGGTGAGCATCGACCCCTCACCCACCCTTCTCTCATCCATACCGGCAAACCTTGACCACTACACAGCCATCGCAGTCGGACCAGGCATAGGAACCGACGAACCCACCGTGGAAGCTCTGCACTTGCTGCTGGAAGAGCGTCCCCATAGTCGTCCGCTCATCATCGACGCCGACGCCATCAACATCTTGGCCAAGCATAGAGACTGGCTGCCACTGGCCGCCGGCGCCATTCTCACGCCCCATGCACGCGAATATGAACGCCTCTTCGCCGACGCCGACCCAGCCGAGATGGCTCGCCAACACAATATAATAATAGTAAAAAAATCACACCACACCCACGTCTACGCGCCAGACGGGCGTATATACGAGAACCTTACAGGCAACGCCGGTATGGCCACAGCCGGCAGCGGCGACGTGCTGACAGGTATCCTTCTCGGCATTACAGCACAGAAACACAGCGACTTATTCGATTCTGTATGTATCGGCGTGCAAATCCATGGCCAAATTGGCGACAATCTGGTGAAGAAACAGTCCGAATCAAGCCTCATTGCCTCCGACATGGTGGAAGAATTGAAAAGCATATCAATCGAAAATACAATAAGTTAAGAATAAAAATAAAAATATTTCAAAAAAAAATTTGGTCACAACCAAAAAAGGTTGTATCTTTGCACCCGATTTCGAGAGAGAAATCAACCAATAATAAAGGTTAAACATTCCTCCTTAGCTCAGTTGGTTAGAGCACCTGACTGTTAATCAGGGGGTCGAAGGTTCAAGTCCTTCAGGGGGAGCAAAACGAGCGCTGAAATTCAGCGCTCATTTTTTTTTGTTTTTTGAAAATATCGATACACTCTTCCCACTGATTCTCAACCCATTTCCAAAAAACTTCAAAAAAAATTTACCCCCATGTAGATTTTTGCACCCAAAATGTGTTATTTATTAGTAGAGATATTTCTGCAATGGCTGCCAACAACCAACCGACACACGACCAGTTTCACGCCCTGATACTGCGCCACCGGGACCTCATCGAGCGTCTCTGCATGCGCCGCGCCGCAGGCGACTACCACCGTTGTGCCGAGTTGCGGCAGAACTGCTACATCAGCATCTGGCGCCATGCCGCCTCCCTCCGCCCCGACGCCACCCCTCTCCAGGAAACCCTCTGGGTCGTCTGGCAGTGCCGCAGCGTCTTCTCCCGACTCCGTTTCCTCCGCCGCTCTCTCCTCTTCGTCCCTCTCGACGACACCCTGGCCGACTCCCTTGCCGCTCCCGACGAAAGCTCTCTCCGCGACTACATCGACTCCCTCGCCGACATTCTCACACCCCACGAGCGCCAGGCCCTCCAACTCATAGCCGATGGCTACAACCCCGACGACATGGCCCGCGAACTCGGCATCAAGTCCCACAGCGCCATCCAGCTTCGCTACCGCATCAAAGTCAAGCTCCGCAACCACTTCAAAAAATAATGATAACAATAAATGTAGATATGTGCCCGTCCAAAACCCATAATCCGAAATCCGGAATTCATAATATTCATAATTCAGAATTCGAAATCGCCACCCCTACCCCCGACGACCTCGCCTTCATCCGCGCCCTCGCCGACGAGCACTCCGCGGGTCTCCCCGAACGCTGCGCCCGCTACCGCCGCCGGGCCAACCTCCGACGCACCGCCGTGGCGGCCCTCGCCGTCGTCGTCATCACCGCCGCACTACTCCTGCCCCCGAGCGACGACACCTTCGTCGACGGCAACCTCCAGTGCTGCGCCGCCGACGCCTGCCAAAGAGTGGATATAATATTAGCCAGAATATGAAAAAACGTACCCTCCTCACCATCCTCATGCTCCTTGCCGTCGTGGCCGCTGTCGGCGCCGTCTTCTGGCGCCACATCCTCCCTCGGTGGCAGGTCAGCGACATCTACCGCCGTTATGAGCATGTCGACGGCATCGCCGCCAGCTACATCCACAACTACCCCGTCAATGACACCCTCTCCCTCAATGTCACCCTCCTCGAAGCCACCACCGACAGCGGCTGGGCCGTCCTCGTGCGAGATTTCGAGATGGACGAACTCTCGCCCCTGCTCCAGATGCTCATCGACAGGGGCGAGAATCTGGTATTCTCCAAACTCATTCCCAGGAGCAACCCGTCGGCATCGGCCGAAAACGATGTCCTCGCCTATTCATACACGACCCGCAGCGTAAGTATCTTCCACGTCGCAAACGACGAAGAGAAACATGCCGTCCTTTATCATAACATTAAGAAATCAATCAACAAAGACTCCGCCTACTGAAACAGCCGGACATCTTTTCACGGTAATTTTCAATCATCAAAAACACATCCAACATGACACACCACATCATCAAATCCCTCGCCGTCCTCACCTTGAGCACAATGCTGATTGGGACGGCCTCGGCTCAAGAAAACGAGGCCGGAAAACAGAAAATCAATCCCTGGATTGAATTCAATCTCGGTGTAAGCTTCCTCGACGGAAGCGATGGCTTCAACGACCACATGCAGACCTATCACCCAACGCTCGACTACCGCAGCGTCTACAGCGCGGCGGCGCAAATCGGCGTTGGTCTCGGCATGGAGTACCGCCGATTCACACTCGGCATACACCTCAACGGCATGGCTGACAACATTCTCTCTGTGAAGAACCAACTTGTCAAAAAGCAAGACAACCTTTACCACCTCGACCTCGGCTACCGTTTCGACCTCGGCAAGAACTACACCCTCGAACCCACGGCGGGCTTTGGCGTCTGCATCAGCAACATCTTCCTCTCCAGCTCGCGCGGCGGTACCGACTACGTCAATTCATTCTCCACAGTGAATATTGCCGTGCCGCTGACAATCAATTTCTGGCATGGGAAGAACGGGAAAGATATCGGTCTGTATGTTCAGTACATCATCAGCGTCGGACAGGTTGGCAAAGCCCACATCACCGGACTTGAGACCGAGGTGGACGACCTAAACTTCCTGCCAGCCACACTCACCCTTGGCTGGAAATATCGATTCTAAACCATCAAAAACACCTCCAATATGCAACACCACACCATCAAATCCCTCGCCGTCCTCGCCTTGGGCGCGATACTACTTATCAGCTGCGGCAAAGACAACAAAGACCATTCAAAACTCATTATCGGCACTTGGGATGTGCAGACATATCATTTTTCATATGTGGATTACTACGAAGACACATCATGGATCCGTAATGAAGGGATGTACAATGTCTCCGATACGAGTTATATAGGATTTGATGCGGCAGAATTCTTTGTTGACGGAATCATGCGTTGGCACTTGAACGAGAAGTACCAAGCCATTTATGGCAATGAGTTTCCCGACCAATATTTGACACTTCGCTGGAGTATCAACGATAATATATTGTACCTTGAACGTGGGCCTGATAGCCTTGGACATGTGACGTGGGAGTATGAAATCAAGGAACTTAACGACCAAGATCTTGTCATTGAGCTTCATGAGCGGGTCATTGAAAATCTCAACAATTATGAATATACCGAAAGCTATGCCTTAAAACGTAGGAAAAAGTAGACAATTCCTACGCTAAATTCTATGAAAATAATGTATATAGAACTGTCCGCAGTCAAACAATAAGCACAATAAGTCAATGAAGAAGACCTTGATGCTATGCGCGGCGATGTTTGCTCTTGTCGCAAATGCCCAGTCGGAACAGTGGAAGGCTTATTTGGACATCTGCAAGCAGTTCCGTACCGACATTTCGCCCTACGAGAAGATGGAACTCTATGCGCGAATGGATTCCCTGTTCGGGGGATATATTCCTGTCCGCCAGCAAGAGATGAACTACATGGAGGCCGCCCTGCAGTGCGGCGACACGGCGACATTCAAGCGTCTGGCCTTCCGCGTGGTCAGGTGGAAGGGGTGGAACCCGCTTGTGTTCTACCACACAGACCAATACAAGTTTTTGAAGGACTGCGACTGGTGGCCGGAACTGGACTCCATCCAGCAGGCCATCCACGGCAAGAAGGACTACAGCTATGCGGAGACATTGTACCAGATGGAACAGGAAGACCAAGCGGTGCGGCATGCCTTCAACGACCCCGGCCACACTCATACGCAGGCCGTCGAGGACTCGCTTTCGAGACGTATGCACGAGGTGGATTCCGCGAACCTCGCCAGGCTGATATGGCTGATGGACACTCTGGGGTTCCCCTCATGGGACCGGGTGTGTTCCTACGGTGCACACGCAGCTTGGCTCATTGCGCAGCATGCGCACCCCTGGTTCCAGTACGGCTACGTCAAGCAGATGCGCAAAGCGGTGGCGGACACCAACGCCGACCCGTCGAACCTGGCCTACCTTGAAGACCGTCTGCGCACAGGGCGCGGTCTGCCACAGCTTTACGGCACGCAGTTCTCTTCCACCGGCGAGAACAACCGGACGGTGTGGCAATGCCCAGTCGCCGACATCAAGAATGTCAACTTGCGACGCGAACAAATGCTTATACCGCCGCTGGAGGACTATATCGAAGGCT